>Ga0136846_1239030_pt1 | contig 12747 bp, 8 predicted proteins | sample HopSoiMetagenom2_FD_96841 | JGI IMG/M metagenome (GOLD analysis project Ga0136846, IMG submission 96841) | Grasslands soil microbial communities from Hopland, California, USA - 2 Assembly 2016 (version 4) | ecosystem: Environmental > Terrestrial > Soil > Grasslands | place: USA: Hopland...
CGTGAAATCCGTGCGATCCGTGGCTACTGTTCCCTTCCAGTCGATGGGATCCGTGAAATCCGTGGCTACCGATCGTTCCAGTCGATGCGATCCGTGAAATCCGTGGCTACTGATCGCTGCCGCAGCGTTTGTGCTGCTTGTCGGGCCCGGTGTGCAGCTGCCGCGCTAGTCACCGGCAGCTTCCTGGCACTTCCTGGAGTTCTTCCCGTCCGAAGGAGGTGAGTTAATCCGCCGCGTTATCGTCTGGACTCGATCTTCGCCCAGCTATCCTTCAGGGTGACCGTCCGGTTGAAGACCGGGCGCGACGGCGTGCTGTCGCGATCGACGCAAAAATACCCGATGCGCTCGAACTGAACCCGCGCTCCGACCGGCGCGGACCGGAGCGACGGCTCGATCTTGGCGTCCCGCACCACTTCCAGCGATGCCGGATTCAGATCGGTCCGGTAGTCTCCCGAAGCTCCCGGTTCCTCGGCCGTGAACAGTCGATCGTAGAGGCGCACCTCGGCGTCAACCGCGTGGGCAGCGGACACCCAGTGGAGCGTCGCCTTCACTTTGCGGCCGTCCACGGCGTCCCCGCCGCGCGTGGCCGGATCGTACGTGCACGTGAGCTCGGTAATCTCCCCGGTCGCGGGATCCTTCGTGACGCCAGTACAGGTAATGAAGTACGCGCAGCGCAGACGGACTTCCCGTCCCGGGGCGAGGCGGAAGAACTTCTTCGGCGGGTCTTCCCGGAAATCGTCGCGTTCGATGTAGAGCACGCGCGAGAACGGGACCTTGCGTGTCCCTGCCGACGCGTCTTCCGGGTTGTTGATGACGTCGACCTCCTCGGTCTTAGTCTCCGGATAGTTCTCAATCACGACGCGCAGCGGGCGCAGGACTCCCATGACGCGTCGCGCGTGCGCGTTGAGATCTTCCCGGACCGCGTGTTCCAGCTGCGCGACGTCGACGGTGTTCTCGCGTTTCGCGACGCCAATCCGCTCGCAGAATGCGCGGATCGCCCCGGGCGTGTAGCCGCGCCTGCGCATCCCCACGATCGTCGGCATCCGTGGATCGTCCCACCCCGTGACGTGTCCTTCCTGCACGAGCTCGAGCAGCTTCCGCTTGCTCATAATCGTGTAGGTCAGGTTGAGGCGCGCGAACTCGATCTGGCGCGGGCGCGCCGGCACGGGAAGGTTCTCGATCAGCCAGTCGTACAGCGGACGATGATCCTCGAATTCGAGTGTGCACAGCGAGTGGGTGATCCTCTCGATCGCGTCCGACGGCGGGTGCGCGAAGTCGTACATGGGGTAGATGCACCAGGCGTCGCCCGTCCGATGGTGATGCGCACGGCGGATCCGATAGAGCACGGGGTCGCGCATGTTGATGTTCGGCGATGCCATGTCTATTTTGGCGCGCAGCACGTGGGCGCCGTCCTCGAACGCTCCCGCGCGCATGCGCGCGAACAGATCGAGGTTCTCCGCGACGCTCCGGTTCCGGTTCGGGCTGTCCGTGCCGGGTTCGGTCAACGTGCCGCGATTGCGCCGCATCTCGTCTGCGTTCTGACTGTCGACGTACGCAAGACCCCGCGTGATCAGATGGACGGCATATTCGTACAGCTGCTCGAAGTAGTCGGACGCGAAGTGCAGGCCCGACCAGGCGAATCCAAGCCACCGCACGTCTTCCTCGATCGATTCGACGTACTCGACGTCTTCCTTCGTCGGGTTGGTGTCGTCGAACCGGAGATTGCAGGTGCCGCCGAACTCCTGCGCGACGCCGAAATTCAGGCAGATCGATTTCGCGTGGCCGATATGGAGATATCCGTTCGGCTCCGGAGGAAAGCGTGTCGCGACGCGCGAGCCATTGCGGCCCGCCGCCAGGTCGTCGGCGATGCGCTCCCGGATGAAATCAAGCGCCGGACCTGTCCCTATGGGCGTGCTGTCCATCTCGATAAACGTCCATTATAAACAAGCGGCGCTCGAGGATGGGAGCCGCCCCCGGCTATCGCCGCGAGCAGGAGCTCATCAAACGAGTGGATTCTCGTACTCCGCCAGCAACGGTCCGAACCCGAGAACCCGAGAACCCGAGAACCTGAGAACCTGAGAACCTGAGAACCCGAGAACCCGTTCAGCGCTGCGGTTCCCCCGGTGTGCGACGAACCGGCGCGTCTTCCACCTGCGTGCGAATCGGCTCCCACTCGCGCGTCTTCTTGATCCCGGTGATCTCCACGGCCAGTGGAGCGTCCGCTGAGTACAACAAGTGGGCGGGCAGCGGCGCCGACGTCGTATACGGGAGACCGACCGGAAGCGGCGCGTCATGCGTGTAAGGCAACGTCACGCGAACGACTGGATCGGTCACCTGTGTGCCGTTGTGCCGGACGAAGTTGACCGACACCTTTCCCTGCGCATCCATCGAGCCGGTCCCGACGATCACGACCGGCTGAATGTGTCCGGCGAACGATGCGCCGTCGACCACCGATACCTGCTGCGCTTCCACCGGGCGTCCTGCCATCGCACACATCCACAACAGGCAGCCTGCGATCACGGTCAACACCGCTTTCGTGTAGCGATCGATTGTCATGGGGAGTCTCCTTAACCGCGGACTTCTGAGCCCGCGCTGCACGTTGCGGCGTGAGCAGCGCATCGACACAGCGCATGCTGTCACAAAAGTCTGCGGAACCGCCGACGTCCGCGTAAAAGTCGATTTCGTTCTTCGCATCGGCAGACCGGCCGACATGCGGACAGGTCGATCACGCCTGTTTTCCGGGCAGTCGTGTGTGTCCTGCGAGTGGCGCGTCCCTTGCTCAGCGCTGCGGTCCTGACCCCACTTTTTCGCCCGAGATCCTAATGAACATCGTTCGTATTGCGCTGGCTGACAGCCAACCTGTGTTTCGCTACGGACTGAGGCTGCTGCTCGACGCCAGCGGAGGACTGAACGTCCTCGGCGAAGCGGCCGACAGCGCCGACGCCGTCGACCTCGTCAAGCGCCTTCAGCCTGACTTGATCTTTATAGACGTCAACATCCGTGGCGGCGGTCTTGACACCGTCAAAGCGCTCGCGGCGCTACCGGGTCCCGTGCGCTCGATCCTGCTGATGGATCCGGTGCAGCAGGACATCCAGGCGGCGGCCATGCGAGCGGGCGCACGCGGTGTCGTCGAGAAGGGCGCGTCGATGCCGCATTTCGTCCAGGCCATTCGCGGAGTGATGGGCGGCCACTACTGGCTCGATGGGCAGCTCCTGGCCTCGGTGCCGGAGCGTCCGGCGAAGGAGGTCCCCCGACCCGCGCGCAAGTTCCGGCTCACCCAGCGCGAGATGCAGGTCGTGGCCGCGGTCGCGGACGGGGAAACCAACAAGGGCATCGCCGAGCGGTTTCGGGTCAGCGAAGACACCGTCAAGCATCACCTGTCGAGCGTCTTCGACAAGGTCGGCGTGTCGTCGCGCCTCGAGCTCGCGGTGTTTGCCTTCACCCACGGCCTGGTGATGTTGCGCGACGGGCTCGTGATGATGCAGGACGGGGTGCTTCCGCGGGTGTAGATCCATGGCGCCCCCCACCTCCGTGCCATTTTCAATTGGATGAATATCGGATTTACTGCGATGACCCCAACCAAGGTTTCTGGCGCTTCGCGGGCGTCCGCGGACGGCGACTTGATTCACATCGAGGAGCGGAGAATGTCTTTCAACCGTCGTCCTACTGAGTGTTCTCAGCGCGGCATCGCAAAAGTTGCTGCATCTCTTCTGGCCGGCCTGCTGACGATCGTGATGCCGGCACAGGCCCAGGCGCAGACGTTCCAGGGGCCGGTCTGCGCGGTTCCACCGACGTCGCAGGACAATGACGGATGGCCCTACGCGGGATCCGACTCGCTCGGCAACGCCGCCGGTCCGATCTCGTTCGCGGGATCGTTTCTTCTGGCCAACGATCGCGGGACGACGCTGAGCGTCGCGAGCGTCGCGTCGATGAGCTCCGCGGGCGGCACGATCAGCGGAACGGACCCGTACCTGTATACGCCTCCGGCGACGACGACAGTGCCGCCGACGCCGAGCGACGTGTTCACGTACGAAATCCGCGACTCGACAGGACAGACCGCCGTCGGGATCGTGAAGGTCGGCTTGATCCCCGACATCGTCAACCCGTCGGTCAACATCTCGGCGCCGGCGCCGGACAGCACGGTATCGGGCAACGTCAGCATCCAGGCGGCCGCGTCCGATAACGTCGGCGTCGTCCGCGTGCAGTTCTTTGTCGATGACGTCGAGATCGGGAACGACGTCACCTCGCCGTTCAGCATCTCGTGGGACTCGCGCACCGTCGCTGACGGCATTCACACGATCAGCGCGCTCGCGCATGACGCGGCCGGCAATCCCGGAGCGTCCTCGGGCGTTGGCGTCAAGGTATTGAATGCCGCCGCCACGGTGTCGGTGCCGACGGTTGTTGGACTGAGCCAGACTGCCGCACAAACAGCGATCACCGGGGCCGGGCTGACGGTCGGCGCTCTGACGCCGGCGGCCAGCGCCACGGTTCCCGCAGGTCAGGTGATCAGCCAGGCTCCAACCGCCGGCGTGAGTGTGCCGCTTGGCAGCGCCGTCTCACTCAATGTATCGAGCGGCCCCGCGATGGCGGCAGTGCCAGGCGTCGTCGGCAAGACCCAGGCCGCCGCGCAGTCAGCGATCAGCGCCGCCGGGTTCACATCTGCTATGACGACTGCGAACAGCGCGACCGTCGCCGCGGGCTCTGTCATCAGTCAGAACCCGACGGCTGGTACGAGCGCGGTCGTGGGCAGCGCCGTCAGCTTCGTCGTCTCGCTCGGGCCTGCAACATCAGCAGTGCCAGGCGTCGTCGGCATGACGCAGGCCGCCGCGCAGTCAGCCATCAGCACCGCCGGGTTCACTTCGGCCGCTACGACCGCGAACAGCGCAACGGTCGTCGCGGGCTCTGTCATCAGTCAGAACCCGACCGCGGGCACGAACGCGGTGGTCGGCAGCAGCGTCGCGATCGTCGTCTCGCTCGGACCCGCCGTCACGCCGCCGCCGGCGGCCAACGGCCTGGTGCTCGCGCTCGGGTTCGACGAAGCCTCGGGCACCGTCGCGACCGATTCATCGGCGTCGGCGAAGAGCGGCGCAATCCGTCAGGCAGTCCGGGTCCCCGGGAAATTCGGTGGGGCGCTGAAGTTCGACGGCGTCGACGACTGGGTCACGGTCACCGATACGACCGCCAGCCCTCTCGACCTGTCGACGGGCATGACGCTCGAGGCGTGGGTGAATCCCTCTTCGCTGAGCGGCTGGGAATGCGTGCTGATGAAGGAGCGCGGCGTCGTCGGCGAAGGGCTGCTCTCCTACGCCCTGTATGCGCACGACGGCGCACCGCTCTCGATGGGTCAGGCGGTTCCGGCGGGGTACGTCCGCCTGAACAACGCCACGCTGACGAGCGACAAGGCCGTGCGCGGCACGACGAAGGTGCCGCTCAACACCTGGACGCACATCGCGACCACGTATGACGGCGTCGTGCAGAAGTTCTACGTCAACGGCGTGCTGGTTGGAACAGCGAATCCGATTGTCGCGCCATCGCTGAACACGATTGTCCAGAGCAACGGCGCGTTGCGGATCGGTGGCGACGCCTCGTCGACCGGCGAGTTCTTCAACGGTCTCATCGACGAAGTGCGTGTCTACAACCGCGCGCTCTCGGCGACGGAGATCACGACGGACATGAGCACCGCGATCGTGCGGTAGCGATTTTCGACGGCTTTCCCCGTGCCGGGGCTGAAGGGCCCCGGCATGTGGCGGGATTCATAACCTGAGTGAGGAGAAGAACGCCCATGAGTCGCATCTACTTGCCATGGAACGCGTCGAAGGCGCGTCTCAGAGACGCCGAACATGCAAGAAGGAATCGCGCCGAAATCGTGCGGGAGCTGTCCTGGGGACGCATCTCGCGACGCGATCTCTTCAAGTGGGGCCTCCTCACCGGCGCCGGCATGCTGGCGCCGATCGGCGGGCTCAACCCGTTCGTCGCAAGCGTGAAAGGTCAGGCGCTTGGACCCACCGGGGCGCCGCCGAGCCCGCGCTTCGGCTGTGACAAGTTCACGCAGCCGATGGTGCGCTTCGACGTGATGGCGCGCAATCCGGTGTCGTGTCTGAGCCCGCTGCCGATGGCGGAAGCGAACCAGACGCAGCACGCGGTCGACCCGCGGCTGGGCGGCGGCACCGGTCCGATCGAGGGACGGCCGCCGGGGGCGGTGTGGGCTCACCAGCGGTTCAGCGAGTTCGCCCCGAAAGTCGCGATCGAGATGACGCAGGCTCCGGCGACGACAAACTACGTGTACAACCCCGGCGTCGCCTCGAACTACAACTGCGGTATCGATCCACGGCATGGGCTGCCGCTGCGCTTCCACACGGACTGGCCGACGCAGAACCCGACGTCCGTCTGGACGTTCAACGGCACGATCCCGCCGAAGCTGGTCCAGGGTCGGTACGGAGAGCCGCTGCTGTTCCGGCACCACAACGGGCTGTCGCCCGACGTGACGCAGAACGGCGGGTTCGGGCGCCACACGATCTCGACGCACGAGCACAACGGCCATCACGGCGCGGAGAACGACGGTTTCACCGGCGCGTTCTTCTTCCCGAATCAGTACTACGACTATCACTGGCCGGTGGTACTCGCGGGGCATTTCACTTACCAGCAGTCCGCGTTCGACGCGATGATGGCGTGCACGCCGAACGATCGCGGCACCACCGACCCGGTCCCGGGCGACTGGCGCGAGACGATGAGCACGCACTGGTTCCACGATCACATGTTCAGCTTCACCGCGCAGAACGTGTACAAGGGCAACGCTGCGATGTTCAACATCTACAGCGGCCTCGATCGCGGCAACGAAGCGGTCGCAGACGGCGTCAACCTGCGGCTGCCGAGCGGCACCGCAAAGGGCTGGGGCAATCTCGAGTACGACGTGAACCTGATGCTGGCCGACAAGGCGTTCGATCAGGACGGGCAGCTGTTCTTCGACCTGTTCCAGTTCGACGGGTTCGTCGGCGACACGATGACCGTCAATCTGGTCGAGAATCCGTACTTCGAGGTCGAGCGGCGCAAGTACCGGTTCCGGATCCTGAACGCGAGCGTCTCGCGGTTCTTCAAGATCGCGCTCGCGAACGCGTCGGGCCAGCCGCAGCTGATCCAGCAGATCGCGAACGACGGCAACCTGCTGCCGACGCCGGTGTATCTCGGCGCACTCGATGAAATGGGGATCGCGGAGCGCTACGACATCGTGATTGACTTTTCGGCGTACCAGCAGGGTGACAGGCTCCATCTCGTGAACCTGGCCGACCACTCCAACGTTGGCGCGCTGACGGGCACGCGGCCTATGCGGCTGCTGACGCTGTCCGAAGCGCTGTCCGGCACGTCGCCGGATCCGTGCGTCGGACGGTTCCTGGAGTTCCGCGTCGGCGCCCTCCCGGCAGAGCCCGACCAGAGCGTCGTGCCCTTCCAGCTGATTCCGAACCCGGATCTCTCGGGGATCCCGGTCTCACGCGAACGGACGTTCGTGTTCGGACGCGATGGCATCCAGACGGGCACCAGCCCGAACACGGCGTTTGTCGGACCGTGGGGCATTGCGACCGACGGAGGTCAGTCGTTTGACGCCGATTACGGGCGCGTCTCTGCGGCGCCGAAGTTTGGTTCCCGCGAGATCTGGCACCTCGTCAACGACGGCGGCGGATGGGATCACCCGATCCACATCCACTTCGAAGAAGGACAAGTACTCGCGCGCGATGGGAGCGCCGCCAACGTGCCCACGTGGGAACGGGGGCGCAAGGACGTCTACCGGCTCCGGCCGCACGGCAGCATCACGATCACGATGCAGTTCCGCGACTGGGGCGGCATGTTCATGGAGCACTGCCACAACACGATGCACGAAGACAACGCGATGCTGCTGCGCTGGGAGATCAACGGCGGAGGAGAACCATTCCTCAAGCCGCTGCCCACGCCGGTGCCGACGCCGCAGGGCGTGAAGTTCGAGGATCCATACGACCTGCCGACGGCGCGTTGAACAATGAGTCTCACCTCGGGACGGAGAGTCTTGTGCGCAATCGCCGCGGTCGCCACGTTGTGGCTGACCGCGGCGACACCTGCCGCGGCCCAGAACAGCCGCTGGGGCGCCAATTACTTTCCCAACGTCACGCTGACCACCCAGGACGGGGCAACCGTCCATTTCTACGACGACCTCATCAAAGGCAAGATCGTCGCGATTAACTTGATCTATACGACATGCAAGTACGCCTGTCCGCTCGAGACCGCACGTCTCGCGCAGGTGCAGAGCGTGCTCGGCGATCGTATGGGCCGCGACGTGTTCTTCTATTCCATCACTATCGATCCGGAACACGACACCCCGGCGGTGCTGAAGGACTATGCCGCAAAGTTCCACGCCGGCCCCGGCTGGCTGTTCCTGACGGGGAAACCCGCGGACATCGATCTGATCAGCAAGAAAATCGGTTTGTACTCCGCGCCGAATCCCGAGAGCCCGGACGGGCATACGCCGAACCTGCTGATCGGGAACGAGGTCACGGGACAGTGGATGCGCAACTCAGGCGTGGACAATCCGAAATTTCTCGCGCGCACGATCGGCGACTGGTTGAACAGCTGGCAGAACCCGCGGAAAGATCTCAAGTCGTACGCCGACGCGCCTGCGATGACGCTCGATCGCGGCGAGTACACGTTCAAGAATCACTGCGCGGCGTGCCACACTGTCGGGAAGGGCACCCTCATCGGGCCCGATCTCGCCGGCGTGACGGCGACCCGCGATCGCGGCTGGCTTGCGAAGTTCATCTACGCCCCCGACAAGCTGCTCGCGGATGGCGATCCAATTGCCAGGGAACTGTTCGCGAAGTACAAGAACGTGCGCATGCCCAACCTGGCGCTCTCGTCCGAAGACGTGGGCATCCTCGTCGACTATCTCGTGAAGCAGGATGCCGCTCGATCGAGCGCTGCGCCGTCTCCCGCGAAGCCGGGCGCGCCGGCGCCCTCGTCCGACGCCATATCGCTGATCGAGCCGTACTTGCGCGTCCAGGAAGCGCTGAGCGCCGATGCGCTCACCGGCATCCAGAACGCAGCGCGGACCATCACGGCCGAGGCGACGAAGCTCGGTCCGGGTGCGGCGTCCATCCGATCCGCGGCGAACGAGTTCCAACAGAGCGGCGACTTGACATCCGCGCGCGCCGCGTTCGCGAAGCTCGGCGACGCCATCATCACATACGCGCGAACGTCCAACGCGAGCGTCGGCGCGAACGTCAGCGTTGCGTATTGCCCCATGGCCCGCAAGTACTGGCTCCAGAGAGGCACGACAATCCGGAATCCCTACTACGGCAAAGCCATGCTGGAGTGCGGACGGATCACCAGCGGACTCCCCGACCTCAGCAAATAAGCCCTCCAGCGCAGGTTTTCCACTGTCGTTGGCATCGCGATCACCATTGCCGCTGATGCCGCGATCGGCATTGTTGTTGCTCGGCATCGCGGTCGCTGGCGAGCACCGGCGCCACCGCGTGGTCGGACGTGGCGAGTCGCGACAGACGACCGTGCGACCGGTCAGCTCATTCCATTTGCCAGCAGTCGCCCTCACCGGCGACTCCGTCGAACTCGGCGCGTCCCCCCTCGCGGTCCCGGACGCGCTGAGCGCTGCGATCGACATTGCGCTGGCTGCGTGCCGCCCGGCACGCCGACCGGCGCTCTCGTAATGCCCGCGGAGCAAGCCCTCGTCGGTCACGTGTGACCGTCACGCGGCGACTTGCTCATGCGTGCGCTTCCGACATCGTCGACATGAACGCCAGGCTGGGGGAACGACTGACGTTCTCCCGGCGGGCGCGGGGCAGCTGTCTGCCTGTGCCCCGATGCGGTGCCTGACCGCAGTGCCGCTGCGCGCGCGGCGGGACTGTCGCGATTGCATGCAGTGGTGTATCGCGAGCGACGTGAACAGGAATTCTTCGCGGCGCGTCCGATGTTCGCGCGTCGTGGAGAGGTGTCGGGTCGGCGGCGGCGGTACTCGGATCCTCGAGGAGGCGAGGAGTCTATGAATCGTATTTTTCTGCCCCGGACCACATCACGGGTGCGGCTCAGGGCTGCCGAACAGGCACGAGGACATCGTGCCGAAATCGTCCGGGAACTATCGTGGGGCAGAATCTCGCGTCGCGATCTCATCAAAATGGGGCTGTTCACGAGTGCCGGCATGCTGGCGCCGATACGCGGGCTCAATCCGTTCGTGTTGGATCCATCAGCGCAGATTCCAACCGGTGCCCCGCCCAGCCCACTCTTCGGCGTCCAGCCGTTTACGCAGCCGATGCTGCGGTTCGACGTCATTCCGCGCAATCCCGTGTCGACGCTGGATCCGGCGCCCACGGCACAAGCCAACCAGACCCGGCAGCCTGTAGATCCAGCGCTCGGCGGCGGCACCGGGCCGATAGAGGGTCGACCGCCTGGACCGGTATGGGCGCACCAGCGGTTCGCGCAGTTCCCGCCGCAGGTCGCGATCGAGATGACGCAAGCGCAAGCGACGACCAACTTTCAGTACCGGCCGGAAGTGGCCGCACGTCTCAACAGCGGCGTCAGCCCGGCTGCGCCAATCCCCCTGAAATTCCACCCGCAGTGGCCCACCCAGGAGCCAAACTCCGTGTGGACGTTCAACGGCACGATTCCGCCGAAGCTGATTCAGGCGCGATACGGCGAGCCGGTTCTTTTCCGTCATCACAACGGCCTGCCGGCAGACGTGACCCAGAACAACGGCTTCGGCCGTCACACGATTACAACGCACGAGCACAACGCGCATCACGGCGCGGAAAACGACGGCTTCACGGGTGCGTACTTCTTCCCGAACCAGTTTTACGACTACCACTGGCCGTGGGTGCTCGCGGGGATCTTCAGCGTGAACACCGCCGCGACCGACCGCCGAGCCAGCACACCGGACGGCAGCGGCGGCTTGATCAATGTGCCGGGCGACTGGCGCGAGACGATGAGCACGCACTGGTTCCACGATCACATGTTCAGCTTCACCGCGCAGAACGTTTACAAGGGCAACGCCGGAATGCTGAACATCTACAGCGGCCTCGACCGGGGGAACGAGGCGATCGGCGACGGCGTGAACCTGCGGCTGCCGAGCGGCACGGCGAAGGACTTCGGAAATGTCGATTACGACGTGAACCTGATGCTGGCCGACAAGGCGTTTGATCAGGACGGGCAGCTGTTCTTCGACATCTTCGATTTCGACGGGTTCCTTGGCGATGTGATGACCGTGAACTTCTTCTACAAGCCGTTCTTCGAAGTGGAGCGGCGGAAGTACCGGTTCCGCATCCTGAACGGGGCCGTCGCGAGATTCTTCAAGATCGCGCTGGCCGATGCGGCCGGCCGCGCGCAACCGATGATCCAGATTGGGAACGACGGCAACCTCCTGCCGCAGCCGCTGACGTTGCTCGAACTCGACGAACTCGGCATCGCCGAACGTTACGACGTGGTCATCGACTTCTCGTCCTACAGCATTGGCGACACGCTCCACTTCGTGAATCTTGCCTAGCACGCCAATGGCCGCAAGGTGGCCGACGACCTCACGCTCGCCCAGGCGCTGTCGGGTGGGTCGCTGGATCCATGTGTTGGCCGGTTCCTGGAGTTTCGCGTCGTGCGCAACCCGCTGCGGCCGGACATCAGCCAGGTCCCGGCCACGCTGATCCCGAATCCTGATCTCTCGCAGATTCCTGTCGCTCGCGAGCGCACGTTCCAGTTCGCCCGGGGCGCCAGTCAACCGAACCCCGATCCGGTGACGTCCTTCGTCGGGCCGTGGGGCATCGCGACAGACGGGGGCGACGTACTCGATGCGAACTTCAACCGCATCGATGCGGCGCCGAAATTCGGCTCGCGGGAAGTCTGGCACCTCGTGAACGGCGGCGGCGGCTGGGACCATCCCATCCACATCCATTTCGAAGAGGGGCAGATCCTTGCGCGCGATGGAAGTCTCGCGAACGTTCCGCCCTGGGAAGGTGGCCGGAAGGACGTGTATCGCCTGCGCCCGGGAGGCACGCTGACGGTCACCATGCAGTTCCGCGACTGGGGTGGCATGTTCATGGAGCACTGTCACAACACCACGCACGAAGACAACGCGATGCTGCTGCGATGGGAAATCAACGGAGGCGGACCGGCCTTCCTGCAGCCGCTCCCGACACCGATCCCCACACCGCAAGGGGTCATGTTCGAGGACCCCTTCACGCTTCCAACGGCTCGCTAGGGCCCGGAGGCGAGCGCCACGGCGCTCGAGTGCCCTGGCAGCGGATCGCCGCGGTCGCCACGCTCTGGTGGGCCGCGGCGATCCTTCCTCCAGAAGCGTAGAAGTCATCTTGCGAGACGACTTCTATCGAGCGCGTGAAATTCACGTGCGTAATCGAATTGTCGGCCTATATTGTGCGGCGCGGTTGCGATTCACCTGCGGACACGTCTCGCGATCGCGTTGGAGGTCTATGGAGAAGATTCACCGGCACCCATAGGGTGCCCACGGAACCTCGAGGAGGCGAGGAACCTTATGAGCCAGATCTACCTGCCGCACAACGCCTCGAAGGCGCGTCTCCGGGAAGCCGAGTGCGCGAGAAGAAATCGCGCCGAAATCGTGCGGGAATTGTCCTGGGGCCGGATCTCGCGACGCGACTTGATCAAGTGGGGTCTTTTTACCAGCGCCGGCCTGCTGGCGCCAATCGGTGGCCTCAATCCGTTCGTCGCGAGCGCGCGCGCGCAGGCGATCGGTCCGACGGGGGCGCCGCCAAG
>Ga0136846_1242329_pt1 | contig 12747 bp, 10 predicted proteins | sample HopSoiMetagenom2_FD_96841 | JGI IMG/M metagenome (GOLD analysis project Ga0136846, IMG submission 96841) | Grasslands soil microbial communities from Hopland, California, USA - 2 Assembly 2016 (version 4) | ecosystem: Environmental > Terrestrial > Soil > Grasslands | place: USA: Hopland...
GCCGAGGCGCTCGGCGACATCGAGGAGCGCCTCGAGTTCCCGATCGTCGTCAAGCCCGCCGACCAGGGCAGCGCGCTCGGCGTCCGCTTCGCCCGCTCGCCGGCCGACGTGCCGCCCGCGCTCGTGGCGGCGTTCTCGTACTCGCACAAGGTCCTCCTCGAGCGCCACGTCCACGGCCGCGACCTCGCGGTCTCGATCCTCGGCGACGACCCGCTGCCGATCGTCGAGGCCGTGCCGCGCGAGGAGGACTTCTACGACTTCTCCGCGCGCTACACGATCGGCCGCACGTCGTTCGTCTGCCCCGCCCAGCTCGGCGACGCGGTCACCGAGCGCGCGCATGGGCTCGCCGTGGACGTCTTCCGCCTGCTCGGCTGCCGCGGCTTCGCGCGCATCGATCTCATGCTCGACGAGGAGACCGGCGAGCTGTCCGTCCTCGAGGCCAACGCGATCCCAGGTCTCACCGAGACGAGCCTCCTGCCGCAGGCGGCCGACGCCGCCGGCATCGGCTTCGACGAGCTCATCGGCCGGATCGTCGAGATGGCGCTCCAGCCGGCGTAGCGGCGGGTCGGTCTTGTCGAGCGCTTGGGGCCGCGAGTCCTGTCGCGACCGGGGACCCCGCACGCGGCCACCCGGGACGCTCGTGTGCGGCGATCCTCGCTCCTGCGCGGCCTCCGCACGCTCAAGGGCCGCAACGCGGCTGCGGGTCGGCTCTGTCGCGGTCGCGGGCGCCGCGTCGTTCTGCCGCCTTGGACGGGCCGCCGGTTGGCCGGCGGCTTGGCGGCTGTCGCGGTCCATGGCAGCGGCGCGGTGGCACGGCCGTGCCCCTGGTGAAGTTGTGCCGCAGCGCTCGCGCGACTGGGTCAATGTGAGTGTCAAGCTCCGGGACATGCGCCGGTTGCATGTGTTCTCCGTATGCCGTCGGTGGCTTGTCGGAGCGGCCGTCGCGGCGTGCGTCTTCGGCGGAGCGTTGCTGTTGGAGGCGACGATCGCGAAGGGCGGCGCTCGCCACGGGCAGACGGCGCCGACGCAGGCGCCGACTGCACCATCGGCAGCGCTCGTCCGAGCCCTACCCGTCTTCGGGACGCCTCGGACGCCGGCGGATGGGCTCAACGGCCGCGACCGCGGCGGGATGGCCGCTGCGTTCTTCGCCGACCAGACGCATCTCATCGCCAAGGCGCCTCCGGTGCGGGGCCGCGGGCAAGCGTCGGACACCGATGTCTTCCTCGCCGGCGGATCGAACGACGACGTGTGCGTCCTTCTGCTTCCGCCAGGGGCGGATGGACCGGGCGGGGCGTGCTCTTCGCTTGATGCCATCGACTCGGGGCGAACCGTCGTCACGTTGGAGCGCGGGGATGCCGTCGCGATCGCCGGCCTGGTGCGGGCCGGCGTGCCCACGGTGACGGTCACCATGGTCGACGGCACGACGACGACCCTGCCGGTTATCGCGAACGCCTACTCAGCGCTGCTGCCCGGCCCCACCGCGACGCTCTCGTTCGACGGTCCCGACGGCACAGTGACCATCAACGCCGCCTCGTCGTAGCGCGGTTGCGGACGAGCGACCGGACGGACCGGCTCGTCAACCGAAGGAATCGACCGCGCGGATGTGCGAGCGTCCCGGCGATGGGAGGTGTCGCGCCGCTCGAGACGAGCGCCCTTCGCCGCGCATACGGCCGCCTCGTGGCGCTCGCCGGCCTGACCCTGACGGTCGGTGCCGGCGAGTGCGTGGCGCTGATCGGCGCGAACGGCAGCGGAAAGTCGACCGCGGTACGCACGATCGCCGGGCTGCTCGAGCCGACGGGCGGCACGGTCCGCATCTGCGGCCACGACCCGCATGTGGAGCCCGAGGGTGAGGACGCCCGCGCCGAGCTCGCGGTCGTGCCCGACGCGCCGCTGCTCTACGACGACCTCACGGTCCGTCAGCACCTCGAGCTCGTCACGCTGTCCCACGGGGTCGCCCGCGAGGGCGTCGACGACCGGATCGACGGGCTGCTCGACCGTCTCGGCCTCGGAACGCGCGGGGACTTCCTGCCGCGCGAGCTGTCGCGCGGCATGCGCCAGAAGACCCAGCTCGCCTGCGCGCTCGTCCGCCCCGCGGCCGTGCTCGTGCTCGACGAGCCCGTCGTCGGCCTCGACCCGCCCTCGCAGGTGCTCCTGGCCGAGCTGCTGCACGAGGCCAAGCGGACCGAGCGCGCCGTTCTCCTCACGACGCATCAGATGGCGTTCGCCGACGACCTCGCCGATCGAGCGGTCGTCCTCGACGAGGGCGAGGTGGTCGACGAGGGCGCCTGGTCGGCCGTGCGCGAGCGGGCGGAGGCGCGCGGATGGTCGCGGGCGTAGCGGGGCGCGCGTCACGCGACACCGGAACGCTCTCCGACGTCCGCCGGTGGTGGCGGGCGACGCACCCCGGGCCTGGCGTCTGGCGTCGCCTCGACACGATCTACACGATCGCGATCAGCGTCGCCATCCTCGGCGGGCTCGCCTACGGCACCGCGAGCTCGGCGCTCGCCCAGGTGGTCACGCCGGACGCGCTGGCGCGCTTCGGGCCGCCCGCAGCGCTGCTCGGCCTGCTGGTGACGGCGCAGTGGGGCGCATACCAGGGGCCGGTCGTGTTCTCGGTGCCCGACGTCGCCCACCTCCTCGGTGCGCCGCTGCCCCGGCGCGGCCTCGCGTGGCGCCGGCTCGCGCGCGGGCTCGGAGCCGGCGCCCTGGCCGGCGCCGTCCTCGGCGCTCTTCTGCTCGTCGGCCTCGCCGGCCGGGGGCGCACCGTCGCGACCGAGCGTGCGACCGCCCTCGTCGCGGCAGCCGCGGAGCTGGGGCTCCTCGGCGTCGGCGCCGCCTGGGCGGTCGAGCGCTCGGCGCAGTGGGAGCGCGCCGCACGGCTGGCGGTGTGGCCCGGGGCCGCGCTTGCGGCAGCACTCGTCGTCGCGGTCCGATCGGGCGAGCCGTGGCGGACGGTGGCCCGGTGGTCGGGACCATGGGCGTGGGCCGTGCAGGCACCAGCGGGCGCGGCGCCTGGGCAGTGGCTCACCGCCCTCGGCGCGCTGACGGCGGCGGCCGCCGTGGCGTTCGCGGCGGCCGTGCACGACGCGGGCCGCTGCTCGGCCGAGCGGCATCTCCGCCGCGCGGAGGCCCGTGCCGGCGCCGTCGCCGCGCTCATGCTCTTCGACGCGCGCTCGGCCCGGCGCGCCTTCGACACCCCGCCCGCGGGCGGCACTGCCACCACGCGCCACGCTCGCCTCGCCTGGGCGCGCCACGCCATCGGCGCGCGCGGCGCGCGACCGCCCGCCCGTGCCCTCGCGACGGTCTGGCGCGACGGCGTCGCGGCGCAGCGCACCCGCGGCCGCGTGATCGAGGCCGCCGTCGTGACGGCATCCGGCACCGTGCTCGCGCTGCTCGACACCGACCGCCCCGCCGCCGTCCTCGCCGCGATGGCGCTGGTGTACACCGGCGCCGCGCGCATGCTGTGGCCGCTGCGCGCAGAGCTCGACCTGACGAGCAGGGCCCGGATCCTGCTGCGCCCACCCCTCGGCAGCGTGATGGTCGCGCACCTCCTCGTGCCGTCGCTCGCGACGGCCGCCGCGGCGGCCCTCGCGGCGGGCGCCTGCGCCATCGCCGGCGGCCTCGGGCGAAACGGAGGGCTGGCGGCCGTCCTGGCGGTCCTCGCCGCGCCCACCGCCGTCGCCTGCGCCGCGATGTCGGCCCGTCGCGGCGGGCGGCTCCCGCAGAGCGTTCTCGCCGGCGCGATGGCGGCCGACCCGTCGGGCGGCGGCATCGGCGTGGTCACGTGGCTTGCCTGGTGGCCCGCGGCCGCCGCCGTCCTCGGCGCCGGGCCGCTGCTGATCGCCACGCACGACGGGGTCGCGGCGGGGGTCCTCGCCGCCGCGGGCGCCGGGGCGGTCGTCGCGGCACTCGCGGGGTCGCTCGCCCGTGGGCCGACCGCGCCGTAATCCCAGCCCTGGCGGGCCGGCGCCGGCCGCGCCGGGTAGGCGAGACTGCTGGACGGGTTCATCGCAGCGCCGACGCGGTGGGCGGCCCGAAAAGGACGACAGGCGGCTGGCTCGCTTAGCCTCGCAATGCACCGGGAAACCGCGCCCCGTCCACGCCTTCGACCCGCTCACGAACCCTTGCCCGAAACCCGCGTCGCCGGCCTCGTCCGCCCCCTCCGCGCCTTCCCCGTAACCGCTGCGCTGACTGCCGCCGCGGCGGTCGGCGCCGCCACACCCGCGGTTGCCGCCGACCCACCCGGCGCGCAGACGGTCCTGATCTCGCGGACGCCGGCCGGCGCGCTCGCCGGCGGCGAGGCGCACAACCCCGTGATCTCGCAGGACAAGCGCTTCGGCCGCGTCGTCGCGTTCGACTCGACGGCCGCGGACATCGCGGCGGGCGTCCAGCCCGGAACGCGCAACGTCTTCGCGGTGACGCGCGCCCAGCCCTACGGCGACAACGGCACGCCCTGGGCCTTCGGCCAGGCGATCCTCATCTCGAGGGGCCTCAACGGGCAGCCCGCGAACGGCCCGTCGACCGCCCCCGCGATCGACGGCTCGTCGCGCACCGCGCCATCATGCATCGCCTTCGTCTCGGCCGCCTCGAACCTCGTCGCCGGCGACACGAACGGCGTACCCGACGCGTTCGTCGCCTCGCTGAGCACCGGAAGGATCACGCGCGTCTCCGTCAACGCGCGGGGCCAGCAGGCCAACGGGCCCACCACGCAGGTGGCGGTCGACGGCCGTTGCACGCGTGTGGCGTTCGTCTCGACGGCGACGAACCTGGCCCTGACCCGCACGAACAAGGCGTCGTGGAAGAGCGCCAGGACGACGGCCGGACCGCGCGGCAGCCGGCAGGTCTTCGTGCGCGCGATCGGAGGCTCCAACGCGCTCGACCGCGCGCTCAGGCGCCTGACGTTCCTCGCGTCGGCGCGCGGCGCGCGGGCCGGAAACGGCGACAGCTTCGATCCCGTGTTCAGCTCGCGCGGCCTGTCGCTCGCTTTCACGTCGGTCGCCTCGAACCTGGGTGGCGGGCCGCCGCGCGGCGTCTCGCAGATCTACGACCGCATCGTCCAGCGCCACGCGCGCCCGGTCGGTCGCGGCCGCCATGTCCCGGACATGCGCCTCACGACGCAGCTCGTCTCGGCGGCGGGCGGCCGCGCCGGAGACGGCCCGTCGGGCGACCCGGCGATCAACGCGGCCGGCGACGTCTTCGCCTATCAGACGAGCGCCGCCAACCTGTTGCCCGGCAACGCGAGCAAGACGCCCCAGATCATCCGCACGCGCGTTTCCGGCGGCGCGCGCGAGCACACGTGGATGTCGAGCCGCGGCGGCCGCCTCGGCGACCGCCCGAGCCGCAGCGCGACGATGACGGACGGCGGCGAGTGGGTCTTCTTCTCGACCGACGCCCGCAACCTGCGCGCGCCGAGCGATCCGAGCCCCGGGTCCGAGGTGCTGTTCAACGCCTTTCCGTGGGTCGTCAGCACCGGACTCGGCGAGCAGCCGCTGCCCGCGGCCGAGCACCCCGACACGAGCCCGCACGGCAACTACGTGGTCTTCGAGTCCGGCGGCGTCGTGCTGTTGCGCTACCTCGGTCCGAAGTGACGCGAGGCCTCGGCGCGGCAAGACGTCGAATCTGAGCGGCGCGCCGCCGAAGCAAACGTCCCGCGCGCCGGCGGGACTAGCTGTCGCCCTTGAAGTCCTCCGGCGTCACCTGGTCGAGGAACTCCTTGAAGCGGTCCACGACCTCCTCCGTGTCCTCGACCTCGTGCTCGAACTCGATGGCCGACTCGGCGATGACGTCCTCGGCGGCGAAGATCGGCGCGCCGGAGCGGACGGCGAGGGCCAGCGCGTCGCTCGGGCGCGAGTCGATCTCCAGCTCGCGGCCGTTGATCGCGAGCGTGATGGAGGCGAAGAACGTGTTGTCGCGCAGCTCCGTCACGGCGACCTGCGTGCAGCGGACGTCGAGCTCGCCGAGCATGTCGACGAGGAGGTCGTGCGTCATCGGGCGCGGCGTGGTGGCGCCCTGCAGCTTCATGAGGATGGCCGCCGCCTCCGGATGACCGATCCAGATCGGCAGGAACTTGTTGCTATCGACCGTCTTGAGCAGCACGATCGGCTGCTTGCCGACCATGTCGAAGCTCACGCCGTAGATGACCATTTCCTGCACGGACCGCTCCCTGGATCGAACGCGGGCCGCTCCAGTATAGGCACCGCATCAGGCCCGTCCGAACGGCGCCCGGCGCCGTCGAGCGGGCTGCGCGGCGGCCCGCGGCCCGCCGTGCCGCACGCGGTTCACGGCCGCTTCAGGCGCCCACCTCCTCGGCTGCCGGCTGGCGCGGGAAAGGCGGAAGCAAGTCGGCGGTGTGGCCCTCGACGCGACGGAGTACCGACGCCGGCGCGCGCGGACCTCGCGGACCCGCACTAGTAGCGGAACCGTGGCTGTGGGCACATCGATCCCGGGTCGGGACTCCGGCGGAGTGCCATGTGCTCCTCGCCGCCGGCCGGCGCTGATGGCAGCGATGGGAGCCGTCCGGCGGCGGCTGCGCTGCGCGACGGCCCGAGACACGCTCACCGCCACAACTCCGCCTCCACGCGCTCGACCGACTGGTCCTCGAGCATCGTGCGGCACCACACCTCGCCGGACCACAGGCGGAGCGCGCGGCCGCTGTCGCCCTCCGCGATGGCGTGAGCCCATGCTCGCGAGCCCACGCCGAGCAGCTCGCGGAGGGCGCCGTCGCGCAAGAACTCCTCGTGCGCGGCCGGCACGAGGTATGGGCGGACGTCGAAGCCGAAGCCGACCTTCGGGCGCTCCGCGACGCCGCGCGGCAGGTGGCGGCGCGACAGGTCCCGCAGCACACCCTTGCGCGCCGGCTCCATCCGCACCCGCAGCGGAAGGTTGAGCACGAGGGACACGAACTCGGGGTCGAGGAACGGGACGCGCGTCTCGACCGACGACTGCATCGTGTTCTTGTCCTGGCGGTTGAGCAGGTGCGGCAGATACGTCCGCAACTCAGAGAGGAGCTCGCTCTCGAGCGCGCGCGAGGTCGAATCGCTGTTCGCGTAGGCGTCCCATGCCCGCCCGCGCGCCTCCGTGTACGCCGCGTCGGCCGCCGCCGACGCGCCTGGCGCCGGGTACGGGCCGCCGTCGTCGCGGACGCCGGCGTCGAGAGGCTGCACCGTGTCGGGCCCCCCGTCGGCCAACCGACCGCGCAGCAGGCCGACGATCCCGTCGCGGCGCACCTTGCCGAGCGCCAGCTCCAGGAGGGCGTGGCCGCGTCGGTGCGCGCGCAGGTAGGCGAGGTACCGCCCCGCGTGCAGGAAGCCGTATCCGCCGAACAGCTCGTCGGCGCCCTCGCCGCTCAGGAGTACCTTCACGCCGCCGTCGCGGGCCAGCCCGGCGATCTGCGACATCGGCACCGAGCTCTCGTGCAGCAGCGGGTACTCGTTGTGCCGGACGGTCTGGACGAAGTCGCTGCGCCACCGGTCGGCCGTCATGGGGACCGTCCGTAGCTCCACGCCGAGATGCTGCGCGACCCGGGTCGCCCACGGTCCCTCGTCCGCCTCGGGCTGGTCGACGACCGAGGCGTTGAACGCGACCACGCCCGACTTGCGCTCACGCGCGAACGCGGTGACGAGGCTCGAGTCGATACCACCTGAGCACATGGTCCCGACCGGCACGTCGGCCATGAGCCGCCGGTGGACCGCCGCGCGCAGCTCGTCTTCGACCGCGTCACACAGCTCCGCGCGGCCACGGATGGCGAGCGCGGCGATCCGTTCGGCGTCCACGACGTCGACGGGGTCGTACCAGGTGCGCTGGGACGTCGTCAGCGTGTCGAGGTCGACGGTCAGCGTGGACCCCGGGTGCAGACGCTCCACGGCCGTGAACGGCGTCCCCGATCCGACCGCCCAGCCGTGGACGACGTAGTGGGCGAGGATGTCCGCGTCGGCGGAGCGCGGGAGCCCCGCGGCCAGGAGGGCGCGGACCTCGCTGGCGAACCAGAGCGCGCCGTCGTGCCACGCAACGTAGAGCGGCTTGACGCCCCAACGGTCGCGCGAGAGCAGCAGTCGGCGCCCCTGGACGTCGAGCGCTGCAAACCCGAAGAGCCCGTTGCAGCGCTCGACGACGTGTTCGCCGCAGCGCGCCAGGCCCTCGACGAGCGTCTCGGTGTCGCTGCCACCGCGCCAGGGCACCCCATCGAGCTCGCGCCGCAGGGCGAGGTGGTTGAAGACTTCGCCGTTATAGGTGAGCCACCACCGGCCGTCGGCGGACGCCATCGGCTGCCGGCCGGCCTCCGACGGGTCGACGATGGCCAGGCGCCGGTGAACCAGTCCGACAGAGCCGACCACCTCGATGCCCTCGCCGTCGGGCCCGCGATGCGCGAGCGCGGCGGCCATGCGCCGGAGCGCCTCCAGATCGGGTGAGCGGCCCGGAGGCGCCGCACAGCCGGCAATGCCGCACATCGCTCCTGACTGTAGAAGGCGGGCGGTCGCCCTGCCCTGCGCACGCGGCACCCGCCGTCCGCAGGCACGGGGGCGCAGGGCCGCCCCGGGAATCGACAAACGCCCTGCGCGCGCAGGGCCGTGGCGGAGTGGGCGATCCTGGACTCGAACCAGGGACCTCTTCCTTATCAGAGAAGCGCTCTAACCGACTGAGCTAATCGCCCGCGCGGGCAGGGAGTGTAGCGAGCGCCTACGCGGGCGCGCGCGGGCGCACGCGCGAGGCGAGGGCCACCGCCTCGTCGAGGCTGTCGAAGCGCAGGTCGACCTTGTAGCCGGTCCCGCGCGGCCGGACGTGGACCTCGATGCCGAGCGCCGCCTCGAGCGCCTCGGCGATCTCCGCGGCGGCCGCCGCCTGGTCGGGATGCACCGCACGACGGCCCTGCCGCGTCGGGCGCGCACCGGCGTTCCGAGCCCGTGCGCGCTGCTCGAGCACGCGGACCGACCAGCCCCCATCGACCGCCGCGCGAGCAAGCCGCCGACGGTCCGTGTGGTCGTCGGCGAGGAGGAGCGCGCGACCGTGACCCTCGCTGAGGCGGCCATCTTCGACCAACGCGAGAGCGTCGTCGGGCAGGTCGAGCAGGCGCAGCAGGTTCGAGATCGCGACACGGCTGCGGCCGACCCGGCGGCCTACCTCCTCGCGCGTGAGCCCGAGCTCCTCGACGAGCGCCGCGACGGCCCGCGCCGCGTCGACCGGGTTGAGATCCTCACGCGCCATGTTCTCGACGAGCGCCGCCTCGAGCGACGCTCCGTCCTCGCGCTGCTGGACCAGCGCGGGCATCGTCTCCAGACCAGCCAGGCGCGCCGCCCGCCACCGCCGCTCTCCGGCGACGAGCTCATACGTGCCGCCGGGGCGCGGTCGGACGAGCACCGGCTGCAGCACGCCGCGCGCCGCGACGGACTCCGACAGCGCGGTGAGCGCAGCCTCGTCGAAGCGCTTGCGCGGCTGATCGGGGTTCGGGCGGATCAGCTCGACGGCGATGTCGCGCAGCTCCGGGGCGTCGGCGCGCGCGCCGGCTTCGGAGATCGACAGGATGGCCGCAAGTCCGCGGCCCATGCCGCGCTGGGGCTCAGGCATCTCGTCTCCTCGGTCTCGCCGCGCCGCGTCGTCGCACATCGGGTCGCCGGTCAGCCACGGGCCGCCACCTCCTGCGCAAGCGAGAAGTACGCCTCGGCGCCCGAGCTGTGCGGGTCGTGATGGATCACCGGGCGGCCGAAGCTCGGCGCCTCGCCGATCCGGACGTTGCGCGGGATGACGGTGTCGAAGACGAGCGACGGGAAGTGTTCGCGGACCTCGCGCTCGACGTCGCGGGCGAGGCGCGTGCGGCCGTCGTGCATGGTCAGGAGCATCCCGGCGACGGCGAGCCGGGGGTTCAGCTCGCGCTGGATGAGCTGCAGCGTGTCGAGCAGGCCGGCGAGCCCCTCGAGGGCGAAGTACTCGGTCTGGACCGGCACGATTACCCGATCCGCGGCCACCAGGGCGTTGACCGTGAGCGGCCCGAGCGCCGGCGGGCAGTCGAGCAGCGTGAACGCGAAGCGGTCACGCAGCGGGCGCAGCGCCTCGCGCAGGCGCGTCTCCGACCCCGGCTGGCGCGGCAGCTCGACCGACGCCGCTGCGAGGTCCGGGTGCGCCGGCAGCAGGACGAGGTTCTCGACGTCCGTGGCGACGAGCGCTTCCTCCGCGCGCGCGTCACCCGAGAGGACGTCGTACACGCTCGGCGCGCGGTCCTTCGCGACGCCGACGCCGACGGTCGCGTTCGCCTGCGGGTCGATGTCGACGAGCAGCGTCGGGTAGCCGGCCTCCGCGATGCAGGCGGCGACGTTGACCGCCGTGGTGGTCTTGCCGACCCCACCCTTCTGGTTCGCGATCGCGTACGTCGTACCCATGGGTCTCGGGGACGCTAGCGACCGGGTCGGTCGAAATCGCCCCGTCGGTGGTTCGCCACCGAAGGAGCCTCACCTTCCGGTCGAGGCTCCGAGTGGTCGTTTGCGGGCCATACCGGCTCGGCGCGGGTATCCCTTCGGGGTCGAACCGACCTTCGAGCTCACGTAGAGGGACCGCTCGCCGGCGTCCTTGAACGGCTCCACTGGTACCGCGATCGGGACGCTCATACCGAGAATGGCCGCAGCCGCCGCGGCGTTGGCCTCCTCGGCGCGGTCGACGCGGGCCTTCCAGGCGACGAGCGCGCCGCCGCGGTGCAGCAGCGGCGCGGCGTACTCCAGGAGGACGGGCAGCGGCGCGAGCGCCCGGGCCGTGACGACGTCGTGGGCGTCGAGCCCGGCCGGCCACGCCTCAGCCCGCGCGTTCCGGACGTCCGCGTTCTCGAGACCGAGGGCACGAACCGCCGCCTCGAGGAAGGCGCACTTGCGTCCGACGCTCTCCACGAGCACGACGCGGGTCTGCGGCAGCGCGATGGCGAGCGCCAGGCCGGGAAACCCCCCTCCGGCGCCGAGGTCCGCGAGGCGGCGCGCCGCCCGGATCTCCGCCAGCTCGACGGCCACAAGCGAGTCGGCGACGTGGACGTCGACGCCGCGCGCAGGGTCACGGACCGACGTGATGGCCGACGGCTCGGCCGCCACCAGGTCGAGCAGCCGCTCGAGCCGCTCCGCCGCCCCCTCTGGAAGCGCAAAGCGCTCGCTCAGGTCAGCCAGGCGCGTCCGCACCGACGAGGCCACGGCGGGCACCGTAGACGGTCGGCGGCCCGGCGGCGTGCGGCGCGCGCGTAAAACGTGAAACGTCTGTCTCTGCGGCTGGCAGGCGGCGAGCGCCGAGGGGAGCGCTCCAACAGACGAGGTCGCAGAGCTCGACCCCGAGCGCGGCGCGGGCACGTGCGCGCGACAGAGGGCGGCCCGACTCCGAGCCCGCGCGTAAAACGTGAAACGCCGCCGTCAGCGCAGCGGCGCGACGACGAGGTGCCGGTCGGGCTCCTCGCCCTCCGAATACGTCTCGACGTCGCCGCGCTCGCGGAGGTACTCGTGGACGATCTTGCGCTCGCTGGCCGTCATGGCGTCGAGCGCGACCGGGCGCTTGTAGCGGACAGCGTCGTCCGCGGCCTGGTCGGCCTGCCGGTGCAGCGCCTCCTCGCGGCGCGCGCGGTAGCCCTCGGCGTCGATCACGATCCGCTTGCGGTCGGAATCGGCGCGATGGACGGCGATCCGGTACGCCAGGTGCTGGACCGCCTCGATCGTCTGGCCGTGGCGCCCGATGAACAGGCCGAGGTCCGTACCGTGGACCGTGCCAGTGATCGACTCGTCGTCCGCGACGATCTCGACCGAGGCATCCAGCCCCAGCGCCTCCACGACGCGCTCGAGCAGCTCCTCGACGAGCTGCTCGGTCTCGCGCTGGACCGCCATCAGCGCCGGCGCCCCGATCGCTTCTTCTTCTTGCGCGGCGGCGGCGGCGGCGTCGGCGTCGCGCGCGGCCGATCGGCCGACGCGCCGTTCTCGTCCCGCTCCTCCGATGGCTCTGGGCGATCGTTGGAGAGCCCCATGGCCGCCCGGCCCGCGCCCAGCAATCCGCCGGGGGAGCCGCGGCTCGATCCCCCATCCTTCCCGGGCGCCACCGGCACCGGATGCGGTGAGAGGCGCCGGATGACGAGTCCCTGGCCGACCGTCCAGAGGTTCGTCGTGATCCAGTAGACGAGGAGACCGGCCGGGAAGCGGATCACGAACGGGACGAAGAAGAACGGCAAGCCCATCATGATCAGCCGCTGGTTGCGGTCCGCGGTCGTCGACATGAAGATGCTCGAGAGCAGCTGCGAGCCGACGTACAGGACGAGCAGCGTGACCAGGACGGCGCCATGCGCGGTGTTCGTGATGTCGTGGATGAAGAAGAACTGCGACGCGTCGCTCGCACCGCACGGCTTCGGGTTGGAGACCGACGGCGGGTTGATGTCCGGGCAGATGTCGTGGCGCAGGTCCTTGCGCAGCATGTAGAAGAGCGAGATGAACACCGGCATCTGCAGCGCCAACGGCAGGCACGATGCAAACGGGTTGATCTTGTTCTCCTGGTAGAACTTCATCGTCTCCTGCTGGAGACGCTGCTTGTCGTCCTTGTACTTGGCCTGCAGCTCCTTGAGCTGCGGCGCCACCCGCTGCATCGCCTGCATCGAGCGGATCTGCTTGAACGTCAGCGGGATCAGGGCGGCGCGGACGACGATCGTCAGGAAGATGATCGAGAAGCCCCAGCCGAAGCCGATGTTGTCGTGGAAGAACAACATCACGCTCTCGAGCGCGTCGATGAGCGGCTGGAAGATGTTGGCGA
>Ga0136846_1212272_pt1 | contig 12746 bp, 10 predicted proteins | sample HopSoiMetagenom2_FD_96841 | JGI IMG/M metagenome (GOLD analysis project Ga0136846, IMG submission 96841) | Grasslands soil microbial communities from Hopland, California, USA - 2 Assembly 2016 (version 4) | ecosystem: Environmental > Terrestrial > Soil > Grasslands | place: USA: Hopland...
CTCACCGCGGTGGCCAGGGACGTGGTCGGGCCCCGGACGATGGAGTTCCGGACAGACGCCGAGACCGCCTGGGTGACCCCGCCGTCGGAGGCGTCGGCCGAGATCCCGCGGGTCGCCGCGCCGACGATCGTGAGGTGGTTGGCCACGACGGACTTCGCCGCGGCGGTCGGCGCGCCGAGGAGGAGTCCCGCACCCGCGCCCGAGGCCAGGTCCAGCACCGAGTCGTCGATGGTGAGGGAACCGCTCTGGACCCAGACCCCGGTCCGGGTGGCGTTGATCGTCACCCGCTGCACGATGTCGTTGGTGGTGCCGCTGAGCCGGTAACCCACGGGGGCGTTCCAGGTGCTCTCGACGAGCGCGTTGTTGCCGCCCTCGCTCTCGACGGCCGCGGTGGAGGCATCCCCCTGGGTGAGGTTCACCGTGGCGTCCGTGACGGACGAGCCGCCGGCCACGATGCCGCGGGCGTCGGTCATCCCCGCACCGCCGATGACCACGACGTTCTTGACCTGCGAGCCGGAGCCCACGTCGAGCCCGATGTCGCCGTCGGAGCTTGGTCCACCGGTCATCAGGATCCGGACGTCGCTGATCTTGGCGCCAGTGCCGGTGACGTACGCCTGGACGGCTGCGCTGGCCGGCGCGGTGATCACGGTGGCTCCCGCGCTGGTGCCGGCGCCCGAGCCGTCGAGGGTGACGCCGGACTTAAGGACGACCGGCCCTTGATGGGTCCCGGGCCCGACGAGGATCGCGTCGCCGTTCGTGGCCGCGGTGGTCGCACCGGCCAGGTCGAGGTTCGTGACCGCGCCGCTGGGACAGCCGCTCACGGTCCCGACGCAGTAGGTGACACCGGCCGCAGGTGCCGGCGCCACGACGAGGACAGGGACGACGAGGGCTCCGAGAAGGAGTGCGAGACGAGGACGCACGCGTCGAATGTACGTCGTGCCGGAGTCCGGCCGGGTCAACCGGACGGGGGAAGGACGCGGCGCAGGAACTGCCGGGTGCGCTCCTGCTCGGGGGCGACCAGCAGCTGGGCGGGTGGGCCCTGCTCGAGGATCCGGCCGTCGTCGAGGAAGCAGACGCTGGTGGCCACCTCCCTGGCGAAGCTCATCTCGTGGGTGGCCAGCACCATCGTCGTACCCGCGTCGGCCAGGTCGCGGACGATCGTGAGCACGTCGCCGACCAGCTCCGGGTCGAGGGCTGCGGTGATCTCGTCGAGGAGCAGCAGCTCGGGCTGGGTGCAAAGGGCGCGGACCAGCGCGACGCGCTGCTGCTGGCCGCCGGAGAGCCGGTCGGGGTGCTTGGCGACCTGGTCGCCGAGGCCGAACCGCGACAGGAGCTCGGTGGCCCGGGCTACCGCCTCGGGTCGGGCTACGCCGTGCACCCGGACGGGCGCCAGCACGCAGTTGTCGAGCACGGTGAGGTGCGGGAAGAGGTTGAAGGCCTGGAAGACCATGCCGATCCGCTTGCGCACCTCGCGCGGGTCGACGCGCGGGTCGGAGATCTCGACGCCGTCGAAGCGGACCACGCCGTCGTCGATCTGCTCGAGGAGGTTGAGGCAGCGCAGGAGCGTCGACTTGCCGGACCCGGACGAGCCGATCAGGCAGACCACGTCGTGCCGGTTGACGGTCAGGTCGATGTCGGCGAGGACCACCTTGTCGCCGTACGCCTTGCGGAGGTCGCTGACCTCGAGGACGGGCGCCGGGCTGGTCACCGGGCCGGTCGCCGAGCCGGTCACAGGGCCGGTCACAGGGCGCCTGCCCGCTCGCGCTCCATCCAGCGCCGCTGCAGCCAGTCGCACAACCTGGCCAGCGGCACCGTGCAGACCACGAAGAAGCCCGCGACCACGACGAGGGGCGTGTAGTTGAAGTTGAAGTTCCCGTAGTCGCGCGCGCTGAACAGCGCGTCGAAGAGACCGACCGACGAGACCAGCGCGGTGTCCTTCTGCAGCGAGACGAAGTCGTTGAGGAGGGGCGGTACGACGCGGCGTACCGCCTGCGGGACGACGACGAACCGCATCGCCTGCGCCCGGCTCAGTCCGAGGGCCGAGGCGCTGTTCAGCTGCGAGGGGTGGATCGAGTCGATGCCGGAGCGGAACACCTCCGCAACGTAGGCGCCGTACGAGACCACGAGCGCCACGCCCGCCCAGAACAGGAGGCTGTTCGGGATGCCCTGCAGCTTCAGGGCCGGGAACCCGAACGCGAACAGGACCACGAGGAGAATGGTCGGGATCCCCCGGAGGACGTCGGTGTAGACGACCGCGAGGATGCGCAGCGGGGTGAGCCAGGGCGAGCGGGCGTTGCGAGCGAGGGCAACCGCCAGACCGAGCACGAGGATGCAGGGCTCGCACAGCAGGAAGAGCTTGACGTTGATCCAGAAGCCCTTGAGGATCGCGTGGAAGGAGTCGTGCGCGTGGTGGCTGTTGAAGAACAGCTCGTGCACGCTCGGCCAGCCGGGTGACGCCAGGATGGCGGCGAGGACGGCCCCGAACACGACCGCGGTGACGACCGTGGCGATCAGGGTGGTCCGCAGCTGCTGCCGCCGGCGCAGCTCGCGGCGCTCGAGCTCGTGGGCGCTCGGCGTCCAGTCGCTCACTGGAGGACGGGGACGTCGACCTCGCTGGAGAGCCACTGCTGCTCGAGCTGGTCGAGGGTGCCGTCCGACGTCAGGGCGGCCAGCGCCTCGTTGACACAGGTGACCAGCGGGTTGCCCTTCTGGAAGAGCATCCCGAACTCCTCCTGCTCACCGCTGACCGGCTGGAACTGGCCGACGATCACGCTGTTCTTGATCTCGGCGGCGGTGATGTAGAAGGCGGTCGGCAGGTCGACGACGATGCCGTCGATCTGGCCGTTGAGCAGCGCCTGCTTGGCGGCGTTGGTGTCCTCGAAGACCGACGGGTCCGAGTCCGGCTTGATCGTGTCGCGGACCGCGGTCAGCGACGTGGTGCCGGTCTGGGCACCGAGCTTGTACTTGGCCAGGTCGGCCAGGCTGGCGGCCTGCGCGATGTCGCTGTCCTTCAGGGCGACCACCGCCTGCGCCGCGGCGTAGTAGCCGTCGGAGAAGTCCACGACCTCGGCCCGCGCGGGTGTGATCGAGATCTGGTTGATGTCGAAGTCGAAGTCCTTGTCGCCAGGCTTGTACGACGTGTTGAACGGGACCTTGACCCACTTCACCTGGTCGTTGGTGAAGCCGAGCTGCCCGGCCACCGCGTAGGCGACCGCGGACTCGAAGCCCTTGCCGTTGCTCGGATCGTTGTCCTGGAACCACGGGTCGTACGCCGGCGAGTCGGTGCCGATCGTCAGCTGGCCGGGGGTCTTGAGGTTGAGCTGGTCGGTCGCGCAGGCGTCGGCGGGCGACGCCGACGTGGTCTCGCCGGTGCTCCCCGTCGCCGGCGGGGCGCTCGAGCTGTCGTCCGCGGCGCTGCCGCTGTCGTCCTGAGGCGCGCAGGCCACGAGCGGGACCAGGACGAGCGGGAGAACGGCGAGACCGGAACGCAGGCGCATGGCCGTGATCGTAGAGCTCTTGGGCGGCGCCGGACATGACGTGTCCGAACCATTTCCTACTGGATTGGTGGACTATGGGGCCTCGAGCTGCAGCAAGTTTCAGACTCTTGTGACACATCTGTGGGTGCTCTCACCGCTCTCGCTTCGTGGCGGCCGGCGGGCCGCCGGGTGACCGCTGGGTGGCGGTGAGCTGTCAACCGGTCACCCCCCGGCGGACGTTGAAGAGCCACCGCCACCCGGTCGCGACACGCGACACGCACACGGTGGCGGTGGGACATCAACCAGTCTCGGCCCGCAGCCGGTTGATGGACCACCGGCACCTGCGCCGGGCGCGGCCAGCTCCAGTGCTCCTCTCAGAGCTCCATGAGCCGTCCGGGGCTGAAGCCCGGAGTGACCTGCACGGCTCTGTCGCGCAGGTCGTCGAGGTCGGCCTGCCAGGTGTGGCCGGAGTCGGTGCGGCGCAGCATGTAGCCCAGCCCGTGCGCCCGGTAGATCTCACCGCCGGCGACCCGCACGGCGTGGATGAGCTGGGCGTCCACGTGGCGGCGTACGCGCCGGAACCCACCGACCTCGTGCAGCAGGCCGCGCTCGACGAGCATCGTGCCGCCGGCCACGAAGCCACGGTAGACCTCACTGGCCGCGCCCAGGCGCACGGTCAGGTCGAGCGGCTCGAGGTAGTAGACGTCGTCCGGCATCCCCACCAGCTCGGCGCCGCTGTAGGCGCGGGCCTGCAGCAGGTCGGCCGCGAAGTCCGGCGCGTACCAGTCGTCGTCGTCCATCTTCAGCACCACGTCGCCGCCGGCGGCGCCCGCGGCGGCGTTGAGGACGTCGCCGAAGAAGACGTCGGGAGGCTGCGGCACGAGCTGGACGGGGAGGTCTCCGGCCAGCTGCCGGACCCGGCCGGCGTCGGGTTCGAAGCCGTGCGGGGCGAGCACCAGCTCCAGCTCCTCGACGCCGCGCTGGCGGGCCACCTGGCCGATTGCGTGCTCGAGGAGCTCTGGCCGCCGGGTGGCCATCACCACCGAGAGGGAGGGCTGGTGCTTGATCCGGACGCCGGTCAGCTCGCCGAGCCGACGCCGCCAGGCGGCGACCGAGAACTCGGCCAGCGCGGCTCGGCGGAGCACGACGCTGTGCTCCTCACGCGCCTGCTGGTCGGTGAGGTCGACGGGCGCCGTGAGGGCGGCGACCACCCGCTCGCCGAGCAGGGCGGCCACCTCGGGATCGACCTCCGAGGTGGTCAGCGGTACGCCGGCCATCGCCAGCCCGGCGATCGCGCGCGCCTCGGGCTGGGTCGGCGCCTGCGACGGCTCGGTGCGTACGCCGAGCGCCGGCCGGAGCCGCCTGACCATCTCCTCGGTGGGGCCGCGCCCCCAGTCGAGCTCGTCGAGCTCGACCAGTGGACCGGTCGCGTCCGGCTCGAAGCCGGTCGGGTTGAGGACCCGTTCGTCCAGAGGGCCCAGAGCGAGGGGGCCCGACCGGTCGCGTTGGGTCAGGACCAGCGGCTCGCGGCCGGTGATGTCGGCATCGGACCTGTCGAAGGTTGCGTACCAGTCGGCCAGGACGACGTCCTGCGGCACCTTGTCGCTGCTGAAGAAGTCCGTGACCAGCCCGCGGTCGCCGACCCGGTCCGGCCAGACCGACTGCCGGCCCAGCTCGAGGACCACGCGGTTGACCGGCGCGGGCGACTCGAAGCGCAGCACCGTCAGCCAACCGTCGTCGACGGCGCGGGAGCGGATCAGCTGCAGGGCCGGCCACTCGGGCCGAGGGGTGAAGGAGAGCGCCGACGTGCCCTCGTCGAGCCAGATGGCCAGGGCCGTCGTACGGACCCCGGGCCGGACCCGCAGCGCGCGGAGCTCGCCGCGGTCGCGCACGGTGACCGCCACCCGGTCGTACTTTCCGGGCTCGACGTGGCCGTCCGGGCCGATCACGGCCTGGGAGCGCGGGGACTCGTCGAGGAAGGCGTTGAGCGCCTCACCGGGACCCATCAGCCGCCCTGCTCCTGCAGCTCGAGCCGGAGCGTCAGCGGCCGGGGCTCGAGCTGCATCCACTGCTTGGTCACGTAGTCGACGACGTGCACCCCGGCCGGCGCCTCGATCCGCTTCAGCCCTTCGATCTCGTGGCCTCGACTCTCGTGCAGCGCCTTCATGACCTCCAGCTCGCGAGCCTTGCGCGGCGTACGGACCGGGTCGAACACGGTGTCGCTCCAGTGCGCGAACTCGTCCTGGTCGAGCCACTTCAGCTCGACGCACATCCCTTCCGGCGCGACGATCCGCTCGCTCGTGGACGGGAACTCGCGCACCTCCCACTCGAAGGCCTTGACGAAGGTGAACTCCGGGCCCATCGGGTAGACCCAGGGCTCGAGGAACCGGTAGCCGAGGTCGAGCCAGGCGACTGACTCGCTCTCCACCGACATCGGGTGCCGCGGGACCGCGACCACGGCGTTGGAGTCCTCGAGCTGCCACGACAGGTCGCGGAGGAGCTCGACGCCCTCGGCGGTGAGGACCATGTCGCCGTCCCACTTCATGGAGTACGACGTCCGCACGTGCGAGAACGACCAGTTGTAGAAGTAGGTCAGCGAGTGGACCGAGTCGGGCGGGGTGTGCAGGTGCTCGGCGCCGGCCCGGGCCACCTGGAACGGGTAGTGCGCCAGCGTGAACCGGTCGGCGGCGCCGTGCTCCTCGGCCACCCGCTGGGCGATGTCCGCGGTGCCGTCGTCGGAGCCGTTGTCGACCAGGACGACGTGCTGGACCGCGTCGAACATCGGCGGCAGCACCCAGGGCAGGTTGCGGGCCTCGTTCTTGACCCGGAAGACGCAGGTCAGCCCGGGCGTCAGCGGACCGTCCTCCCACGCCCAGTGGATCGGGAAGTCGGCCGGGTCTGGATCGCTCACTGGCCCAGCGTCCTGCGGATCTTCCGCCTGGCCCGCACGCCGAACCCTTCCGGCGTCGGCGGCCGCTCGTCGAGCGCCTGCTGCCGGCCCTCGCGGCGGGCGGCGACCACGCTCGACTGCGCGACCGCCTCGGCCTCGTCGTAGAACGCGATGTATGCCTCGCGCACCTCGTCGAGCAGCGCGTGCACGTCGGGGGTGTCGCCGCCGGGCTCGGCCAGCTTGCTGAGCCCACGCCAGGTCTCCTCCGCGAGCTCGCGCAACCGTGCCGGGACCTCGATCTCGTCCCAGGTCGTCTGCACCCGCTTCAGGTCCGGGTCGATGAACTGGTGCACCTTGCGGATGTCGTTGGCGCTGGCGGCCTTGACCGCCTCGAGGTCGAGCTCCTGGCCGAGCCGGAACACCGGCACCGTCCAGTCGGACAGCAGGTCGTCGTACCGGACGAACGCCCGCTTGCCGTCACGGGTGGCCCGCTCGGTGTGCAGCATCATGTTCACCCAGGCGGCGGTGCGCTGGACCTCGCTGAACGCGCTGCCTCTCCTGGAAATGACAGAGGGGCCGGGCGCGTAGTAGCGCTTCTTGCTGCCGACCACCTCGGTGACGTGGCGCAGCATGGTGACGTGGGCCGCCTGGGCGTCGCAGCGCAGGGCCGCGGACTTCCAGAGGCCCAGGAACCACGCCAGCCGCGGGTCCTTGATGACCAGCTCGTCGATGGCCGGCTCCTCGCCCAGCTCGGTGACCTGCGCCTCCTTGAACTGCGGCCCCATCCACTCGGTCAGCCGGGCGCGGGTGATTCCCGAGGCGATGGCCTTGCCGGTCTCGTACCACGCCGACGGCCGCGCGTCGGAGACCTGCACGTGGCACCGCTGCAGCAGCTCGTGGTGGAGGTCGACCACCCACCTGGACTCGGCGAAACCCTTCGGGTTGGTCTCGTCGGCCCGCACCTCCGGCTGGGGCACGTGCATCCCCAGGGCCTGCAGCGCGCCCGCCACCGTCGACGTACCACTGCGTCCCGAGCCGACCACGAACACCACGCGGCGCCTGCTCTCGGACATGGTGGGCAGCCTAACGTCGCTTCGCGGTGGTGCTGACCACGGTGGCTGAGGTGCGAGGAGCGCCAGCGACGCCCGTCCTGAGGTGCGAGCTTGCGAGCCTCGAGGGAAGCCTCGAAGCCCCCCGCAGCGGAGGCACTCGAGCCGACCAAGTCCCGGCCCCGGGTCACCAGGCTTCGAGGCTCAGGCCCTTCGAGGCCTCAGGAGAACCGCAGAACGCTTTCGCACCTCAGCCACCGGCAGGGGTCAGTCGACCCGCTGGGACTGGGCCGCAATGAACTGGCGGTACCAGTCGAAGGATCGCTTCGGCGTCCGCTCCTGGGTCTCGTAGTCGATGTGCACGAGGCCGAACCGCTGGGTGTAGCCCTCAGCCCACTCGAAGTTGTCCATCAGCGACCAGCAGTAGTAGCCGCGGACGTCGACGCCGCGGTGGATGGCCTTGGCCACCGCGTCGAGGTGAGACTCCAGGTAGTCGATCCGGGCCTGGTCGTCGACCACGCCGTTCTCGTCGGGGCCGACGTTGTAGGCGCACCCGGACTCGGTGATCATCAGCGGCGGCAGCGCGGCGCGGAAGCGGGCGCGGGCCATCACCAGCCACTCGCGGAGCGCCTCGGGCACGACGGGCCAGCCGAAGTCGGTGACCGGGTAGCCGACGATCGGGCGGAACTCGAAGGGGAGCTCGGAGTCCTCCTCGGTGGCCCCGATCCGCATCGGGTTGTAGTAGTTGACGCCGTAGAAGTCGAGCGGCTGCCGGATGGTCGTCAGGTCGCCGTCCTGGATGGCGTCCTCGACCAGCGGCAGGCAGTCCTCCGGGTAGCGCCCGAGCAGCATCGGCTCCATGAACAGGCCGTTCCACAGCCCGTCGAACAGCTTGGTGGCACCGACGTCGGCCTCGTCGTCGCTGGCCGGCCACATCGGCGCGTGGTTGTTGGCGCAGCCGATGCTCGGGATCCGGCCGCGCACCGACTCCCGGAGGGCGATGGCCGCGCGACCGTGCGCGAGCAGCAGGTGGTGGGCCACCGGCAGCGCCTCGAACATCAGCGCTCGGCCCGGGGCGTGCATCCCGATCGCGTAGCCCAGGATCGTGACCACGTTCGGCTCGTTGATCGGCACCCAGTGCTCGACCCGGTCGCCGAACCGGTCGCCCACGATCGCGGCGTACTCCGCGAACGCGTCGATGGTCGCCCGGTTGAGCCAGCCGCCGTCGTCCTCGAGCGCCTGCGGCAGGTCCCAGTGGTACAGCGTCGCCATCGGCTGGACGCCGTGCTCGAGGCACTTGTCGATCAGCCGGTCGTAGAACGCCAACCCCTTCGGGCTGGGCCGACCTTTGCCCGACGGCTGGATCCGCGGCCACGAGATCGAGAACCGGTAGCCGTTGGCCCCGAGCCGGCCCATGAGCGCGACGTCCTCTTCGTAGCGGTGGTAGTGGTCACACGCCTGCGCCCCGGAAGAGCCGTCGACGATCGCGCCGGGCTTGGCCGTGAACGTGTCCCAGATGCTCGGGCCCTTGCCGTCGCTGCTGACGGCGCCCTCGATCTGGTACGCCGCGGTACTGGTGCCGAACCGGAAGCCCGGTGGGAACCGGGGCAGGCCGGGAGGCTGTGTCTCCCCCACAGGCACAATCTGTCATGTGGCTGTCGCGATCCGCCGGGGAACCGACCGATTCGTGGAACGGCTGCCGGGTCGGCTCACCGCGCACGCGTTCTCGTTCGGTGCGCACTACGACCCCGAACACGTTCGGTTCGGCCCGATGATCTGCCACGACGACCACCTGCTGCGCACCGGCGAGGGCTTCCCCCCGCACGACCACGCCGGACTGGTCATCATCACCTGGGTGCTGAGCGGTGAGGTCGAGCACGGCGGGCCCTCCGGTCCCGAGCGCGTCCGGTCCGGACAGGTGGCGGTCCTGCGCGCCGGCGCCGGGGTCACGCACTCCGAGGTGGCGGTCGCACCGCAGACCCGGTTCGTCCAGGTCTGGCTCGACGCGCCCGGGCCGGAGGAGCCGTCGTACGAGGTGGCCACGCCGCTGTCGACCTCCGGTGAGCTGGTGCGCGCGGCCGAGCCCGAGCCGGGTGCGGTCTTCACTGTGGCCCACCTCCACGCGAACCAGACCCTCGCGATCCCGGCGGCGCCGTTGACGCACGTCTTCGTGGGCCGGGGCGCGCTGCTGCGCTCGTCACTGGCCGAGCCGCTGCAGGACGGGGACGCCTTCCTGTTCACCGACGAGCCCACGCACGAGGTGACCGCCGGCGTGCCGTCAGAGCTGCTGGTGTGGTCCTTCGCCTAGTGCAGGTCAGGTCTCGGGGACCAGTCCGTGGCGCATCGCGAACAGGCTCGCGGCCGCTCGGTTGCTGACGCCGATCTTCGCGTACACGTGCTCGACGTGGTTCGCCACCGTCTTCGGGCTGATCACCAGCGCCTTGGCGATCTCGCGGTTCGACAGGCCACGGATCAGGCAGAGGAGCACCTGCATCTCTCGTGCGGTGAGGCCCGCAGGCCCGCTCTGGCGTCGCTGGACCCGCTCGCCGGCCGCGTGCAGCACGGCATCGACGACGACACCGTCGAGGCGGCCGGCCCGGACCTCGTCCCGGAGCACCTTGGCCGTCTCGGCCGCGCTGACGGCCGGGCGGTGCGGTCGAGCCTCGCGCTTGGTCTGGAAGAGCGCTGCGGTGGCGAGGATCCGGCTTGGCAGGGTGAGGGCGGCCGCAGGCAGTCCGCCCGGATAGCCGGACCCGTCGAGGCGCTCGGCCACCTGCCCGGCGAGGTGTCCCGCCGCCTCCAGCGCCGGGGAGCGGCGCAGCATCCGTTCCGTGTACGCCGGGTAGAGGCGGACCCGTTCCCAGTCCGAGGCGGTCAGCGAGCCGGCCTTGTCCCAGATCGCGTTGGAGACCCCCAGCCGGCCGAAGCCCGACACGAGCCCCGCCCGCCACAGGAGCCGCTGGTCCGTCGCCGGCAGGCCGAGGCCGGCGGCCGTCGCCTCCGCCAGGCTCGCGACCGCCGCGGAGTGCCCGGCGGTGTAGGGGGACTTGAGGTCGACGTACCGACCGATGGCCGCCAGCGCCTCGTCGCACTCGGCCTGGCTGAGCATCCGGGCGAGGGCCGGCTCACCGTCGATGACTGCGCCCCAGGCGTCCAGCTCGTCGAGCCCCTGGAACACCTTCTCCGCGTCGGCTACCACCACGTCGACGAGTGCGGGGTCGAACTGCGAGCCGGACCGGCGCCGGGCGAGGTCAACGGCCCCCTCGATCCCGTCGTTCCGGTGCGCCACCTCCAAGAACTCGGACAGCTGCACGATGCGCGATGCCATGGGCACCTGCTCGCCGACGAGACCGGAGGGGTAGCCCTTGCCGTCCCAGCGCTCGTAGGAGCGGGCCAGGGCGTCCAGCACGCCGTCGCCGAGGGCCAGCTCCTCGCCCAGTGACCGGGCCAGCTCGGCGTGCCGATCGAGCATCCCGTCGAGCTCTTTGCGCCCCGACACGGCGAAGTCGATGCCCACCCGGATCCGGTGCAGCGGTGTCCCGCCGGAACCGAGCAACCGGAGCATGGTGAGCAGGTCGGCGGCGCTGAACGGCTCAGGGCCGTACTTCGTCGCTTTCAGGGCGATGTCGTCCCCGAACCAGTGCGCCTGCTCATGTGCGTCGGCGTGGCAGCCCACGTTCACGAGGAGGGCCGAGTAGTAGATCGACGAGCGCGTCCCCTCGTCGAGGCCGACCAGCTCGGCGATCCCCAGCGCGATCCGGCACTGGCGCAGGATGTGCTCCATCGGCTGCCCGAAACCGAGGTCGATGCCCAGCGAGAGCGCAGCCAGCAGCTCGGCCAGGCGTACCCGCTCGGGCCGGGGCTCCACCCCATGAATGTAGGCCGGAACCGGGCTGATGCCCCTTGCAAGATGGGGAAAACGCCTCATGACCCGGCCCCTCGCCCTTCGTAGGTTGCTGGCACCTACAGCTACGGAGGTCACCATGACCAGGACAGCCACCAGCGCCACTGCCGAAGAGGTCGCCGACTACGGACCGGTCCAGGATCGATGGACCGAGCTCGACGGCGGCTACACCGTCAACTGGACCACCTTCCGCGAAGGCGTGGACATGGCTCCCGTGCTCGCAGCGCTGGTCGGCGGTCGTTGCTCGTGCCCGCACTGGGGACAGGTGCTTCGAGGCCGGGTCGTCGTGCACTACGCGGACCACGACGACGTGATCGAGGCCGGCCAGGCGTACTTCATGGCACCCGGGCACGTCCCGGAGGTCGAGGCCGGCACCGAGCTCCTGATGTTCAGCCCGACCGACGAGCTCGCGACGACCGAAGCCGCGATCAAGGCGGCGATGCAGCCGCAGTGAGGCTCAGGAGATCAGCGCGAGCGCGCCGGGTTGCACCTCGACGACTGCGGGGGCGTCGGCGAGCGCCGGCAGCCGTCCGAGTGGCTCGCCGTCGCCGCCCACAGGCACCGGGCGCGCGGCGCCCGTCCTGAGGTGCGAGCTTGCGAGGCTCGAAGGGTCGGCCCGCAGCTCGACCCGCTTGCCGGTCAGCACGGTGACCGCGGGGAGGTCGACGTGCGCGCCGTCGTACACCTTCGGCAGCGAGCGCATCAGGGCCAGCCTCGAGGCCGCCTCGATGACGACGACGTCGAGGACCCCGTCGGCCACGGACGCGGCGGGGGCGATCTTCATGCCGGAGCCGTAGAAGGCGGAGTTGGCGACGACGACGCTGGCCGCGGCGAACTCGCGCTCGACGCCGTCGACCGAGACGAGGAAGCGGGCCGGGGCGTACGTCGCCAGCGCGCGGAGGGCGGCGTAGGGGTACTGCGCCCTGCGCGGCAGCCGGTGCGCGCGATCCACGATCTCGCCGGCGCGGGCGTCGACGCCGGAGTAGACCGAGCCGGCCACCAGCCGGGCTGCGGCGCCGGGCAGGGTCAGCGAGACCAGGTCGACCGACCGCACCTGTCCGTCGAGCAGCAGGGCGGCCACGGATGCCGGATCGGTGGGCAGGCCTAGCATCCGGGCGAAGTCGTTGCCACGGCCGGCGGGTACGACGCCCAGCGTGCCGCGGGCGGCGGACACCAGCCCGGCCAGGGACGACAGCATCCCGTCACCACCCACGGAGACGACCACGTCCCCGCGCGCAACCGCCGCGGACACCAGGGCCTCCATCGCGAGGGGCCCGGGCGAGTAGGTGACGTCGACGGACGCGCCCGCCTCGCGCAGTAGCCTCGCGACCGGCACGACCGCGGCCGGCGCCGCGCCGCCTCCGGAAGTCGGGTTGACCAGGAACGTGAACGCCCTGCCCCTGTCTCGGGCGCTCAAGGGACCAGCA
>Ga0136846_1235574_pt1 | contig 12746 bp, 12 predicted proteins | sample HopSoiMetagenom2_FD_96841 | JGI IMG/M metagenome (GOLD analysis project Ga0136846, IMG submission 96841) | Grasslands soil microbial communities from Hopland, California, USA - 2 Assembly 2016 (version 4) | ecosystem: Environmental > Terrestrial > Soil > Grasslands | place: USA: Hopland...
CGGTCGACGAGCAGTGCCGTACGGTCAGCGACCCGTATGTCTTCGCGATCGGCGAGTGCGCGCTGGCCTCCGACGGCCGGGTGTACGGCCTGGTCGCCCCCGGTTACGAGCAGGCCGAGACGGCCGCCGCGACCATCGCCGCCGACGAGACGGAGCAGTTGTCGTTCACGGGCGCCGACCTCTCCACCAAGCTGAAGCTGCTCGGTGTCGACGTGGCGTCGTTCGGCGACGCGCACGGCACCGCCGAGGACTGCCTCGACGTCGTCTACTCCGACTCCCGCTCGGGCATCTACAAGAAGCTCGTCATCGGCCGCGACGGCACCCTGCTCGGCGGCATCCTCGTCGGCGACGCGGAGGCCTACGGCACGCTGCGCGCGTTCACCGGTACGGTTCCGCCGGTCTCCCCCGAGTCCCTGGTGCTCCCGGCCGGCGCGGGCGGCCCGGTCCAGCTCGGCCCGGCGGCGCTGCCGGACACCGCGATCATCTGCTCCTGCAACAACGTCACCAAGGGCACGATCCGCGGGGCGGTCACCGAGCACAGCTGCACCACCGTGCCCGAGGTGAAGAAGTGCACCAAGGCCGGTACGACGTGCGGGAGTTGCGTCAAGGTTCTCGGCCAGCTCGTCACCGCCGAGCTGGAGGCGAGCGGTGTCGTCGTCGACAAGGGCCTGTGCGGCTGCTTCTCGCAGACCCGCGAGGAGCTGTACGAGATCGTCCTCGCCCTGCGTATCAACACCTACCAGGACCTGTTGGACCGCTACGGCCGCGACCACGCCAAGGGCGGTGACGGCTGCGACGTCTGCAAGCCGGCCGTCGCCTCGATCATCGCCTCCCTCGCCCCGACCATCGGCGCGAGCGGCTACGTCCTCGACGGCGAGCAGGCGGCGCTGCAGGAGACCAACGACCACTTCCTCGCCAACCTGCAGAAGAACGGCTCGTACTCGGTCGTCCCGCGTATCCCCGGCGGTGAGATCACCCCTGAGGGTCTGATCGTCATCGGGGAGATCGCCCGCGACTTCGGCCTCTACACGAAGATCACCGGCGGTCAGCGGATCGACATGTTCGGTGCGCGCGTCGAGCAACTCCCGCTGATCTGGACCCGGTTGGTGGACGCCGGCTTCGAGTCGGGCCACGCCTACGGCAAGTCGCTGCGCACGGTGAAGTCCTGTGTCGGCCAGACCTGGTGCCGCTACGGCGTCCAGGACTCCGTCCGGATGGCGATCGACCTGGAGCTGCGCTACCGGGGGCTCAGGTCGCCGCACAAGCTCAAGTCTGCGGTGTCGGGCTGCGCCCGCGAGTGCGCCGAGGCCCAGTCGAAGGACTTCGGCATCATCGCCACCTCGGGCGGCTGGAACCTGTACGTCGGCGGCAACGGCGGCGCGACCCCGCGCCACGCGGACCTGCTGGCCCAGGATCTGAACGACGCCGAACTGATCAGGCTGATCGACCGGTTCCTGATGTTCTACATCCGCACCGCCGACCGTCTTGAGCGTACGTCGACCTGGCTGGAGCGGATCCCCGGCGGCCTGGAGCACGTACGGGACGTGGTCGTGGAGGACTCCCTCGGTATCTGTGAGGAGCTGGAGTCGCTGATGACCGCGCATGTCGCCCACTACCGCGACGAGTGGGCCGACACCATCAACGACCCCGAGAAGCTCGCCCGGTTCGTGTCCTTCGTGAACGCGCCGGACACCCCCGACCCGGTCGTCGGCTTCGTCCCCGAGCGCGACCAGATCAAGCCCGACCTGCCGCTGCTGTCCATCGGCCTGCGCCCCGCCGACGACGTCCTGGAAGGAAGTGCCCAGCGATGACCCTGGCACCCGAGACGACCGACCTGAAGATCCAACTCCGCCTCGACAACGGCGACGACAGCTGGTTCACGGTCTGCGACCTGAGCCTCCTGTTGCCGGGCCGTGGTGTGGCGGCCCTGCTGCCCGACGGCCGGCAGGCGGCCGTCTTCCGCGACCGTGCGGGCGCTCTGTACGCCATCGACAACCGTGACCCGTTCGGCGGCGCGGCGGTCCTCTCCCGCGGCCTGACCGGCACTCACCAGGGCCGCCCGTATGTGGCCTCGCCGCTCCTGAAGCAGCGCTTCGACCTGGAGACGGGCCGCTGCCTGGACGACGAGACGGTGGCGGTGACGGCGTACGAGGTGCGTACCGCCGTCTGACGCACCTGCCTGACACTGCTCGTGAGCGGCGCCCCGGCCTTCACCCGCCGCCGGGGCGCCGCTCACGTTCATGACTTCAGGCCCTCGTACGTCACCCCGGTGAGCTGCTCGGAGGCGGCCCAAAGCTGTTCTCCCGCACGGTCGTTGAGCGTCCAGGAAGCCCGCCACGACTTGGCCGGCGAGCCGCGCCAGCCCAGAAACCTCGGTCCGATGAACGCGTCGGGCCGTACGTCCGGTGCGGTGGCCGCGTACAGGGTGGGCAGGGCGCCCGCCTCGGCGGACTGGGCGAAGAAGCGGTTGCCGATCTCCATCATCCGCTCGGCGCCCTTGCGGCCCTGCATCTTCGGCGCGGCGGTCTGGAGGTTGGTGGCGGCGTACCCGGGGTGCGCGGCGGCGGCCACGACACCGGAGCCGGTCGCGGCCAGCCTGCGCGCCAGCTCGTGCGTGAAGAGCAGGTTGGCCGTCTTGGAACGTCCGTATGCGGTCCAACGCCGGTAGTTCCGTTGGCTGTTGAGGTCGTGGATGTCGATGTTGCCGAGGAAGTGGGCACCGCTGGAGAGGTTCACGATCCGGGCGCCGGGCGTACCGAGCAGCGCCGGGAGGAGCAGCCCGGTGAGCGCGAAGTGCCCGAGGTGGTTGACCCCGAACTGCGTCTCGAACCCGTCCGCCGTCGTCCCGTACGGCATCGCCATCACGCCCGCGTTGTTGACGAGGAGATCGAGCCGCCCGTACGGGAGCTCGTCCACGAACTCCCGTACGGAGCCCAGGTCTCCGAGGTCCAGCGACCAGAACTCGGCGATGGCGTCCGGCACTTCGGCAAGCAGCCGCCCCACCGCCTCGTTCCCGCGCGCTTCGCTCCGGCAGGCGAGCACCACCCGCGCCCCCTTGCGGGCCAACTCCCGTGCGGTGACGTACCCGAGGCCGCTGTTGGCACCGGTGACGACGGCGATCCGGCCGCTCTGGTCGGGGATGTCCTGCGCGTTCCAGCCCGGCATGTTCGGGTTACCTCCATGGGAAACGGGTCCGGCGGTTCTGGCGTCCCGGGCATGTGTCCGGATCCGGATCCTGATTGGCGTACAGACTGCGCCGGATCGGCTCCCATGGCCAGTTCTACGCCGTGTGGCGCGTCGTGTCAGGGCTTGCGGCCCACTCCGCAGTAGGCGTCGACGGCCGTGGCGGGACCTGCCTGGCCCCGGAGGTCGGGGCGCCACAGGGGAACCTGGACGACGCCGGGTTCCACCAGGTCGAGGCCGTCGAAGAACGCGGCGATCTCCTCGACGCTCCGCACGTAGTACGGGACGGCGCCGCTCGCGTTGTACGCGTCCGACGCGGCGATCATGCCCTCGCTGGTGGCGGTGCCGTCGCTGATCACCAGATGGCTGCCGGACGGCAGGCCCGCCATGAACCGGCCGACCAGGTCGCACGCCTGTTTGTGGTCGGCGACATGGCCGAGCGTGTTGAGAATCATCAGGGCGACCGGACGGGAGAGGTCCAGGGTGCCGGCGGCGGCTTCGAGGATGGCCTCGGGGTCGTACAGGTCGGCGTTCAGATAGACGGTCCGGCCCTCGGGGGTGCTGCCGAGCAGGGCGTCGGCGTGGGCCAGCACGATGGGGTCGTTGTCGACGTACACGATTCTGGCGTCCGGGGCGGCGCGCTGCGCGACCTCGTGGGTGTTGTCGGCGGTCGGCAGGCCGGTGCCGACGTCCAGGAACTGGCGTACGCCCTGCTCACCGGCGAGGTGGCGGACGGCGCGCCCTAAGAAGTGCCGGCTCGTGACCGCGACGTCGACGAGCCCGGGGGAGATCTCCTTGATCTGGTCCCCGATCTCCCGGTCGACCTCGTAGTTGTCCTTGCCGCCGACGAAGTAGTTCCAGAAGCGGGCCGAGTGGGGCTTGGAGGTGTCGATGTGCGCCCGGGGCCGTGCGCCGGTGCCGGCCGAGGGGGTGGGGTCGTCGTTCAACACGACAGAGTCTCCTGTGGTTCCAGTGATTCCTGTGGTGATCATCGGGCACCAACCTAGGTCAACTCGCCATCTCCGTAGCGGAGTTGGCGAGATCCACCGGCGGACAGCAGAGGATTCCGGCCATCGCGGACGCCATCGCACGTCATGCCACCCTTTACCGCCCCCCTTCGGAGCGGGATCGGAGCAGGAGTGGACGCACATACCGCGCACCGGCGTTGTCAGTAGTGCGCAGTACGTTGTGGCCATGGGTGTGTACCTGGTCGATGTCGATGCGGAGGGGTGGTTCGGTGAGGGCGAGGAGGGGCGGTCGCAGATCGCGGCGGGCCTGAACGCGGAGCTGGTACGACGCGGTCTGCCCCGGTACGAATCCGTACCGGGGGCGGCGGGCTTCGTACGCGGTTCCGGGCAGTCCTTCGAGGAGAAACTGGTCCCGCCGATGGACGGCCTCGTGGCGCTGTGCGAGGCACACCTCTCGGAGGCGGAGACCGAGACACTCCTGGGCTGGACGGTACTGGTGCCGGTGTCCCTGGACGAGGAGATCGAGCTGCCGGTCGAGTCCTCCTACTCCGACTCGACGGTGATAGCGGGCGCCCCGCAGATCCTGGCGATCGCGGGCAGGCTGGCAGCGGCGGTCTCGCTGCCGCCCGAGGTCCCGGAGACGTGCGACAACCTGGATCTGACGAACTGGTTCCTGGACGGCGCGGCGGAGAAACTGGCGGCGACGCGGCCAGGGCCGTGGGGCGCGGATCTGAACGCGTCCTTCTATGTCGCCCTGTACCTGCGCGCGGCACAGCACTCGCTGAGACGGGGGTGCCCGGTCACCTACTGCTAGGGGTTCGTCTCCCGGTTCCGGAGGTCGGCCTTCCGCTGTTGCGCTGCGATGGCTTTGAGCCAGTCCTCGACGGCGAGAACATCCGCCCACTGCGGGAACAGCTTCTCGGTGAGCATTCGGTGCACCTCGGGGTCGGTGTCGAGGCAGGCATCCGCCAGGACGGTGAGGCCGAAGTCCAGGTCGATGGCGTGCCACAGGGTGGACAGCACCACAGCGCTGGTGGCGATGCCGGTGAGTACGAGGCTGTCGATGTCGCGCGCCCTGAGTACCAGGTCGAGGTCGCTGCCCGAGAACGCGTTCCCCCGCCTCTTGGTGACCACGATGTCCCCCTGGCGGGGCGCGACCTCGTGATGGATCTCGGCGCCAGGGGTGCCCTGGACGAGCAGGCCGGCCCGCACGAGGTTCGTCATAGCCCGGTTACGAGGGCTGACTTCCGGATCGCCCGGCCGTAACCCCATCACCACGTAGATCACGGGGATGCCGGCGGCCCGGGCACCGTCGATCGCCCCGCGCAGGCGCGGCAGATATCCGGAACCGTCGTCGGCGATCGCCACGACGTCCCGTTGGACGTCCATCACCAGAAGTGCGGTGTTCGCCATGCCTGCCGTCCCTCGCCCTCTTCTCTCACTCAAGCGCTCTCCGCGCTGAGGCGCTCGACCACCCACGGCACGAGCTCCTTGGCCACCGCGAGGCTGAACGGCCTCACCAGGGAACGAAGTTCGGCGCAGGCGGCCGGACCGAGCGTGACGTAAGGGAGGGCGGCCAGACTGTCGGTGGTGTGCTCGAACTCCGCCCTTCGCCGCGTACCGTCCTCGGTCAAGGCGAGGTCGGGTCCGTCGTCGAGCCATCCCCGCTCACGCAGGTTCTCCACGGCCTGCTCCCACTGCTCCGGCGTCCACCCCCGCGAGTCGCGCAGCGCCTTCGCGTCGATGTCGCCTGTGGCGGCGTGCGTGACGAGAGCCTCGATCCCGCTCAGTCCGGCAGTCAGCAGTGCCGCCACGTGACCGTCGCCGCGGAACTCCCGCAACAGGGTCTGCGCGTGCCAGAGCACGAGGTGGGGTGCGTCCGGCCACGGCAGTGCGGCGTGCGCGGCGAAGAGGGGGCGGCCCTGCGGATGACGCACGGTCACTTCGGCGGCGGTACGGGCCAGTTCGGCCGCGCGGGCCATCGCCGGTGAGGAGATGTCCGCGCCCAGGATGCGGCGGAGCGAGGCGTCCATCCCGGCGAGCCGGGCGGCGGTGAACTGCTGCGGTGTGGCGGCCTCCCATGCCGCGGGTATGGCTCGGCGCACCAGTTCTGGATTGAAGTTGTAGAACGTGGCGATGACCAGATCGGCCGGCGCGGCGCCGATCGCGGCGGAGCGGGACGCGAAGTATCCCGTCCTGGCGTCCACGCCCAACTCGGCGTACTGGCTTGCGGCTTCGGGCGAGAAGTAGACACCCCCGTGGTAAGGCTCGAGGGTCCTCCAGGTCTGGCGCGCGAAGGCCAGGCTGTCGGGGTCTGTGTTCTGCGTCATGAGGGGTTCGCCGTCTCGTGGGGGGGATGAAGTGTTGCTGTTCATCGAGCACACGACGGCGCGTGGGTGGTATGTACACCCAATCGTACCGTCTGGTCGGTACGCTATCGGAGAGCGGCTCCGGCGACTACCGCCCTTCACGGCGATCGTCCGACATCAGCCATGCCTCCGCGTCCCGCCGGATCCGCGCCGCGTCGAAGGTCTCGTACTCCCGGATCACGGACCGGATCGTGCCTCGCTCCCGGTACGCGTCCATGATGGCGACATGCTCGGGCAGGCGTACGAACTCTGCCAGAGCCCGTCGCCCGGTCCACACCGAGACCGATCCGCAGCGCCGGGCCCAGGGCGCCACCCACAACCACATGCCGACCGCTCCCTCGAGACGCGGCCAGTGGCGCCGCAGCGCGAGACCGTGACGCGTGATGCCGGGCAGGTCTCGGTACGCGTCGCTGGTGAAGTCGGTGACGCTGACGATCAGCGGGCCACTCCGGCGACCGCTCGTGCCGCTGTCGGCACCCTTCGCCGCGACGCGCTCGCCGAGGGAGTCCCCGGCCGGGCCCTGGCACCAGCGGCTTCTCAGCATGGCGCCGGTGTCCAGGCCGGGTCACGGCCGAGCAGAGCGAGCAACCGTTCGCCTGGCGGGGCGTCGTCAGGGACGGCGATCCGTCGGCGGAACGCGGCACCGGCCCCGCGGCCCTCGTCCGGGACCAGGGCGGCGACCCGTAGCGCGGCGGTGGTGAGTTCGTCGGTGGGCTCCCACGGGGCGCCGATCGTCACCGCGACGTCCCAGGCGTGCGCCACGTAGTCGAGCAGGTGGAAGGCGATCGCTGTGCGTCCGGGGACGGCGAAGCCCTCGCCGACCTCCGGCAGCGCGAACCGCCGCTCCAGCACGTCGTCCTGCGCGAACGCCGCGGTCACCTCGCTCACTGACGCCTCGTACGCTCCGGCCGGGTCATCGCCCACGTCGCCGTCGCGCCATACGACCCACGGCTCACCCGCACCGCGGGCGGAGGCGGCGAATCCCTCGTTCTGGCTGACCAGATGGCGAACCAGGCCGTACAGGGTCCAGTCCGCGCAGGGCGTCGCCGACCTCAGCTGATCGGTCTTCACCTGGGAGACCAACTCCCCTGCCAGCAACAGCGCTTGGCGGTCCAGTCGTCGTATGTCCATGTCAGGAGCGTAAAATCGCACGCGGTACAGATCCAGAGCCAATAAGTTGCCGACTGGTTGGGCCAATTGCCGGGCCGAAGCCGACAACAGCCGGGCGGCCGGGCCGATATCGGAGAGCCGGGATGGACGTACACGTCAGGCTCGACGGGCAGCGCGACCTGTCCGGCCAGATCTACCGCCAGCTGCGCACCGCGATCCACGACGGGCTGCTGCGGCCCGGCGATCCGCTGCCCCCGACCCGGGAGTTGGGCCGCCGCCTCGATGTGGCCCGCAACACCGTCGGCGTCGCCTACGAACGACTCGTCGCCGAGGGCTACGCGGAAGGCAGGGTCGTTTCCGGCACCTATGTGTGTACGACGGGCCTGCCCACGCCCGGTGCCACGACCGCCACCGACACCACCGGCTCCGGGCTGCGTCCGCGCGCCCTGTGGGCGGGTCTGTCCCCATGGGCGGACCCGGAGACCACGGGACCGACCACGGCGGCCCACGACTTCCGGGTCGGCCTGCCGGACGCCCGGCTCTTCCCGTACAGCGCCTGGCGTCCCCTGATCGCCCGGGAACTGCGCCTCTCGGCGACCGCGGCGGCCGGATACGGCGATCCGGCCGGCCACGCCGGGCTGCGGGCCGCCCTGGCCCGGCACATCGGACTCTCGCGCGGCGTACGGACCGGGCCGGACGACGTTTTGGTGACCACCGGCACCCAACAGGCCCTGGACCTCATCGGGCGGGTGCTGCTCGAACCGGGTGACCGGGTGGCCGTGGAAGAGCCCGGTTACCCACCGGCCCGGCTGCCGTTCCTGGCGCAGGGCGCCGAGGTCACGGGCGTACCGGTGGACACCGAGGGCCTGCTGGTGGACGCGATCCCGCCGGACACCCGCGCCGTGTACGTCACCCCCGCCCACCAGTTCCCGCTCGGCATGCCGATGTCCCTGCGGCGCAGAACGGCGCTGCTGCGGTGGGCGCGGCGGCACGGCGCGGCGGTGATCGAGGACGACTACGACAGCGAGTTCCGGTTCGGCGGGCGGCCGGTCGAGACGCTGCAGAGCCTGGACCGGGACGGGAACGTCATCTACGTGGGGTCGTTCTCCAAGGTGATGCTGCCCTCCCTGCGCGTCGGCTTCCTGGTGGCGCCCGCCCCGCTGCGCGCGGCGCTGCGCACCGCCAAGTACACCGCCGACTGGCACACAGCGGTCCCCGCGCAGGCGGCGCTGGCCCGCTTCGTCGACGACGGGTTGCTCGCCCGGCACATCCGCCGGATGCAGCACACGTACGCGACCCGGTACCAGACCATCACCCGCGCGCTCACGGACCACTTCGGGGAGCTGGCCGAGCTGGTGCCGTCCGCCGCGGGCCTGCACGTGACCACCTTCACCCGAGGCCGGCTCGCCGACCCCAAGGCCCTCGCGGACCGGGCCGGCCGGGTCCGGGCATCCGGCGTGGCGGTCCACACCCTGGCAGAGGTCGCCGCGAACCGCTCCGCACGCCCGGGCTTCGTCTTCGGCTTCGGCTCGATCGGCGCCCCGGACATCGAGGGGGGCCTGCACCGCGTACTCGGCGCGCCCAAGGACAAGGACGAGTGAGAGCGGGTCCAAGGCACTCCAGTGGAGCCGGCCTCACATTTCGCCGGACACGACCCGTATTCGGTTCTGGCCGCAGGGCGAGACGCCAGAGGCTCCCATCCCCGACGTACTCGCTGCCGTGTTCTCCGACCACTTCGGTTTCCGGGTCACCACGTACGATCTCGGCCTCGGGGAGACCGGTTGGCAACAGGGAGTGCGGACAGTGGCGCCGGCACCCTGGTAGGCCCGGTCGGCGAGCACGAGGATCTGCCGGGTCCGGCACGCTTGGACGATGCCGTGGGCGCGGGCCGCGGTGAGGTCGTGGGTCCGTCCCGGTGCCGCGCGCGAGAACCACAGCGGGGTTCCGTCCGGGGCCGCGATGACCTGTACGTTCATGCCGTGCTGCTTGTGTTTCTGCGAGTAGTACGGCTCGTCCGCCTTGATGCTGTCGGCCGGGATGAGCGTCCCGTCGACGATGACGAAGTCCCCCTCGCCCAGGCCCACCAGGGCCTCGTGCGGGCCCGGCGCCCAGGCGGCCTGGCCCCCGAGTGTCTCGTCGACGTAGCGCCATGCCGTCGCCTCAGACACTCCGGACCCGGACACCACCTGGGCGAACGCCTCGTTCTTCCGCGGGTGGGCCAGGACGAGCAGAGCCTGCTTGAAGCAACCCAGCTTCCGCCACGGCGAGTTCGGTTCACGCCTTCGGGGGTGGATGAGCCGGGAGACGAGATGTGGAGTGGGGTGCGTGACGGCTCGCGGCCGACCCGACCCGCGACGGTCACCGCGCAGGAGGACTGCACGCATGCTGTTCGGTGCTGTTCTCTGATCCCGTTGAGTCGTTCGGGACGGGGGCCGGGGAGGCGGGCGGGTGCCAGGTGAGAATCCAGCCGGCGGTGACCGCCACCGCGACGCCTGCCAGGGCGATTGCGCCGCCTGTTCCAAGGCCTGCGGCCGCCAAGCCCAAGCAGACCGGCCCGACGCCCTGGAGCGTCATGCTGCCGGAGCCGAGCAAGCCGAAGGCCTGACCTTGGCCATCCTGCGGCAGGGCGTCCAGGAACGGGCGTTGCAGGCCGAGACCGTAGGCGTATCCGAGGCCGCTGAGCAGCAGCAGACAGGACGAGACGCCCACTCCGGGCTCGGCAGCGAAGCCGATCAGAGGCAGCCCCGCCAGCGCGATCAACGGGACTACCAGTCGCTCCCGGGTGGGTGGCCGTAGCAGTCGTCCCACCAGCAGGTCACCGACGAGCATGCCGACCGGCAGACACCCCATCAGCACCGCGTACCAGCCGGGCGCGAAGTGGCGTTCTCCCGCGTAGGCGACGATGAGGCCTTCCGCGCCCGCCACGAACGCGACGGGTAGCCACTGGGCCAGCATCAGCCGTCGTACCGTGCGTCCGCGCAGCAGCAGGCCCGCACCCTGCAGGCTTGCCCGGACGGCCCCGCTGTCGCCCCGAGCGCTGCCGGGTGTGCCGCCGAACTCTCCCCGCCGCAGTCGGGGCAGCCGGATGCGAATGGCACACGCGCAGCCGAGGTAAAGGACGGCGCTGACCGCGAGCGCCCGGCGTGGGCCGAGTGCCGCGACGACCGCACCTCCCAGCGCCAGGCCGAACAATTGCGCGCCGGCGCCGGCGATGTTGTTCAGTGACCGGCCCAGCACATAGGCGTCGCCCTCCAGCGACTGCGCGACCAGCCGACTCGACGCGCCATGAAACACCGGTGTGGCGAGGGCGACCAGCGCCACGACACCGAGGCTTGCCGCGATCGGCATCCGCACCAGGGCGAGCAGCAGGGCGGCGGCGCCCGTCAAGGCGTAGCCGCCGGTAATGAGCGCGCGGGGCGGCAGTCGGTCGGCCAGTGAGCCCAGCAGCAGCGAGCCGAACAACTGCGGGATGAAGCCGATGCCGAAGGCCACTGCGCTCAGCAGTGGGGAGCCGGTGGCCGAGAAGACCAGAACCGAGAACGTGGTGATCCGCAGCGCGTCCGCAGTGATCGAGACGGCGCGGGTCGAGAAGAGCAGCCGGAATCGCGGCTCAGCCAGCACCTCCCGGTAGGTGGCACGGTGGTTGCCCTGTGCGGGCTCGGCGGTTGGGGTCATGACGCCCAGCCTCGCCGTGCGCCCACGCCGCTCACCAATGATTCGTCGCTGGACGAATCGGAACAACGTCCCGCAGTAGCATTGCGGAGTGCTGCGCTTCGAAGTCTCCGTCGAGGACCTGCTGCGCAGCCGCTTCGCACTGTCGCCCGCGCTGGACCTCTGCCTACTGCTGCGCTCGCTCGCCGGTCAGGACCGGCCGTTGCCGCGAGCATGGGCCACCCGGCTCATGCCGGCCTTTGAGCGCCTTCGCCGCGAGACCGAACTGAACGCCGCCCTCGCCCTGCAGACCCCGCAATCCGGACCGAACTTCGTCGCCCCGCCTCCACGCGGCCTCAACCAGACCTGGGCAGACGACCTGGCTGTGATCCGGGCCACACCGCTGGAAGAGGCCCGGCACGAATTCGCCAACCCCTTGGCCGACCCGTCCGCCCGCGACCCCCGCGTACGCGCGGTGCTGGACTCGAAGGACGCCGTCCCCAGGATCGCCGAGGCGATGGACCAGGCGTGGCACGAACTGCTCGCCACGGACTGGCCGCAACTGCGCGCGATCTGTGAGCGCGATGTCGTGCACCGGGTGGGGGTGATCGGCGAACACGGATGGGCCACGACCATCGAGAGCCTGCACCCGGGCATCGCCTGGCAAGCCGGCGGCATCGAGATCGGCTTCTTCCGAGGCGGAACAGTCCGCCTCTCCGGCGACGGGCTCCTGCTGATCCCTTCGGCCGTCGTCGGGCATATCGCCGCCCACACGGAAGACCCCTGGCCCAGAACCTTGGTTTACCCTGCTCGCGGCACCGCCGCCCTGTGGGGCGAACAGGAGACCGTCCTGCGACCGGACGCCCTGACCGCCCTGGTCGGCCGGTCCCGGGCCCGGCTGCTGTCAGCGCTGGACGCCCCGGCCAGTACCAGCCACCTCGCCCGAAGCCTCGCCATGACACCCGGCGCGGTAGGAGACCACCTGGCCATCCTGCGCGGTGCGGGACTGCTCGTCCGCGCCCGGTCCGGACGGTCGGTGCTCTACCGGCGCACCCCGCTCGGCGAGGCACTGGTCGCCGGTCCGGGCTGAGGGCTCACATTGAGGGCCCGCAAGGCGCTCGCGTTCGGCTGCCCTGGCCTTGTCCTCGCGATATCGCAGAGATGCGGGGAGTTGCCTCCCTGCTGCGGCTAGCAGGCGTCGACAGCCAACCGGGCGGCGCACCTAAGGCTTGACAATCGAATCGCCGATCCATGCCTCCGCGTGCTCGATGCGGCCGCCCTTCCCCACGACCCGGCCGATCCACTCGGCGCCGAATGCCTCCCAGAACGAGTTGACGTTGCACGATGGGCGGATCCTGCGGAGGCCCGTATCTCGCACCCTGTCGATCGCACGGTCTATGGCGCCGCGCTGTGGAGCCATGTCCTGCGTGATCAACTGGACGTCGCCGAAAACGAGTTCTGGGCC
>Ga0136846_1236851_pt1 | contig 12746 bp, 14 predicted proteins | sample HopSoiMetagenom2_FD_96841 | JGI IMG/M metagenome (GOLD analysis project Ga0136846, IMG submission 96841) | Grasslands soil microbial communities from Hopland, California, USA - 2 Assembly 2016 (version 4) | ecosystem: Environmental > Terrestrial > Soil > Grasslands | place: USA: Hopland...
GAAGCGGGCGTCTCGATGCGGCGGATCGCCAGCGCGGTCGGTGTGACGCCGATGGCGATCTACAAGCACTATGCCGACAAGGACGCGCTGTTGAACGCGCTTATGCTCGACAGCTTCGCTGTCTGGGAGACACGTGTCGCGGAGATCGTCGAGGAGGACCCGGTGGCCTGGCTGCGGCAACTAGGCGAGCGGTTTGTTGATTTCGCGCTCAACGAGGCCCGCCACTACGAAGCCGCCTTCCTGCTCAAGGCGAGCAAGGCTCGCCAATATCCCGGCGACTTCGCCGAAGGCAAGTCGCCGGCCGCACGCATGGCCCAGGAGCGGATCGAGCGCGTGCGCCAGCGCGGTGTGGGCGCAGCCTCGGCGACCGATGTCGTGCTTGCGCTCGGCGCACTGTGCCAAGGCCTGGTCTCAATCTATCGCGCGGGCCGCTTCACGTCGGAAGCGGATTTCCGCACGGCGTATCGTCGGGCGATCAACCACTGCATCACGTCCTATACTGCGGGGTCACCCAGATGATCGCACTCCTGTGCGCCCTGCTCAGCGGGGGGATGTTCTATTCGGCCTATGGCCTCGATAACGCATGGATGCTGGCCTGGATCGCGCCGGTGCCGCTCCTGTGGCTCGCTTATGGCGGCGCGCCCCGCTGGCAGGTGATGGCGGCCTCGCTCTTCGCCTCCGCGACGGGGACGGCGTATTTCTTTCAGGCTTACGGCGTGTTCCTGCTGACCTATGCCATCGCGATCCTGGTCGGCAACGGGCTGCTGTTGGGCGCTTCGGCTCTGCTGGCGCGTCAGGCTTTGCGTAAGCACGCGCCCGTGATTGCCCTCTTCATCTTCCCAGCGCTCTGGACCAGCGTCGAATTTCTGGAGGGCTGGATTTCGCCCCATGGCGCATGGGGTGCGATTGGATATTCGCAAGTCGATTGGCCCGCCGCGATCCAGGTGGCATCGATCACCGGAGTCTACGGTGTCACCTTCGTCCTGTGCCTGTTCGCCAATGCGGTCGCGCTGGCATTGAAGGGCGAGCGCCTCACCGCCGGTCTGGGGGCTGTGCTCACGCTCGCGGTGATCGCGGGCGGGTATGCCCGCCTCGCCTTACCGCAGACGACGCCGCTCCGTGTTGCGGCGTTGGCCGACATGACCGCTAAGGGATCGGGCGATACGAAGCTGGATATCGCCAGGCGCTATGCCTCCGCGATCCGGTCGGCGGGCGCGAGAGGCACCAAGGTTTTCGTCACACCGGAGACCGGCATCGAATCCGAGGCGCTGCCTCTGGTCAGGGCCGCATCGGCTGACACCGGCACGCTCGTCGTGGCGGGAACGCGCGGCCGCCTGCCTGAGCGCAACATGGCGGTGGTTTTCGTCTCCGGCGAACGGGCGCTTGTCTACGACAAGCGGCATCGCTTGTTTCCCGATGAAGCGAAGTATCGAGCGGGAACTCGCGCGGGGTTGATCGGCAACGGCATGGCGACCGCGATTTGTAAGGATCTTGATTTCCCCCGCACTATTCGCGGCGATGCACGGGCGGGCATCCGTTTGATGATGGTCCCGGCGAACGACTTCTATCTCGACGACTGGCTGCATGCCCGACCGGCGGTAATGCGCGGGGTGGAGAACGGTTTCGCCGTCGTGCGAACCGCCATTCACGGACTCGTCACGGTTTCCGACGATCGCGGACGCATCCTGGCGCTCGCGCGGGCCGAAAAACCGGGGTTCGTCATTGCCGAGGCGGATGTCCCGCTTGGATCGGGACCGACCTTATATACCCGCTATGGCGACTGGTTCGCCTGGCTTTGCGTTGCTTTGGCGATCACCCTGTCAGCCCTCATGTTCCGCGTTAGAGCGCAGGCGCCGAGCGCAGGGGTCCGAGAGGGTGATCATGCTTGACCCCTTGCCACAATGGCCAGGCGTGTCGGCGACGCCAATGGCGGCAGAAGGTCAGCCGCTGAACGCACCGTCTGGTTCGTTGAAAGAGATGTTTTCCGGGTCTTTTATGGGTGGCTCTCGCCGAGTTCTCGAGACGAAAATAGGGCTCCAAACGGGGCACCGGGACAAGGAGACTTTGGTGCTCATCGAGCGACCTGGCGCGTGATGACATGAGCATCGAACGCTTCAGCACCGGCGCGCACTTTGAGCGGCGTTACGGCTACAGCCGGGCGGTGCGCGCGGGTTCGCTTATATTCGTTTCTGGGACCACGCCTGCTGACGATGCTTTGACTGGGGACGTCGCTGACCAGTTTGCGAGCGCTGTTGCGAGAGTGGAGGCCTCCCTTGCGGCGTTTGGCGCAACACGGGCGAACATCGTGCGCACCGTCGTTTACGTCCGCGACATAACGGGGATCGACGCGGTCTGCGCCGCACACTCCGAGGCCTTTGGAGATTTCCCACCCGCGAGTACCGTCGTCGAAGTTTCGGGACTGGTGCCGCCGAAGGCTCGCGTCGAGCTTGAAGTCACCGCAGTGCTCGATGGATGACGACTATTGAGCAAAGCGGCGTGGCGATTGCAGCGGCCCAATCGGCGTCAGTCTGCCAAAATTAGGTTCAACACAACAGGTTCCCATGGTTGCAAGGAGAAGTTGGTGCTGATCGAGCGACTTAATCCGGCGGGCATGCACAGCAATCCCGTTTATTCACAAGGCATCTCAGTACCTGCCTCCGCACGCCACATCTATGTTGGCGGGCAGAACGGCGTCGATGCGGAGGGCCGCATGGTGGGAAAGAGCGATCTCGCCGCGCAGACGGCTCAGGCGCTGGCCAACCTGGCGGCGGTTCTGGCGGCAGGTGGCGCAAAGCCCGACGATTTGATCAGCCTGACGGTCAATCTGGCCGGCGATGCCGATCTTCGCACCGCATTCGGTGCCTGGGCGGCGTTCTGGAATGGTCGCGGAGCCCCTCCCGTCGTGAAGGTCGTGCGTGTGGCCGGCCTGGCAAACCCCGATTTCCTGATCGAGATCGAAGGCATTGCCGCGATCGTCGAGCACGAGGCGGCCTGACCATCCGGACAGGTTACGAACAGGGAGACATTCATGCGTGCAGTGACATGGGGTGCTTTGGCTTGCGGAGCTCTGATCGCGGTTGCGGCGCATGCCGGCCCGGAAGTGGGCGACTATAGCGGCCTGCCCAAGGACCTCGCGGCCGCGGCGGTCGACTATGACGTGGCTCAATTCAAGTCGAACCGGGCCGAGCTCGATCGTTTGCTGGCGGACGATTACGTGTTGTTCGGCACCGGCGGCCGGACGCAGACGAAGGCCGACGCCCTGGCGGACGCGGCGGCGCCCGCCGGTACGAACAAGTCGGTCGTGATTTCGCAACAGGTCGAACGGGCGTGGCAGAGCGGCGCCGTGCTCGCGGGTGTGGTCGACGCGAGTGAGGTCCGCGATGGAAAACGCACGGTGATCAAAGCGCGGTTCGCCGACGTCTGGGCCAAGCGCGAAGGCCGTTGGCAGGTGATCTTCACCCAGATCGACCTCCTCCCCTAACGCCGCTGGCATACCCAATCGAACTAGCAACCGGAGGAGAGCGAGGTGATGCAGGAAACGCTGATTTCGACGGAAGATCCGTCCTACCGCAAGCGCGTGCCGGTGCTCGATAGTCACATCGCCTATGTCGACGTCGGCGAGGGCGAGCCGATCGTGTTCTTACACGGCAATCCCACGCCATCTTATTTGTGGCGCAGGATCATTCGCTACGCGCTGCCTTACGGCCGCTGTCTCGCTCCGGATTATGTCGGAATGGGCAATTCCGGTCCGTCGGGAGACGGCGGCTATCGCTTCGTCGACCATCGGCGGTATCTGGATGCATGGTTCGAGGCTTTGGACCTCGACAGCCAGTCCGTCATCCTCGTCGTGCACGACTGGGGCTCGGCGCTGGGTTTTGATTGGGCGCGCCGCCATCCGGATCGGGTCAAGGCGATCGTCTACATGGAAGGGATCGTGCGTCCGTTCGCATCCTGGGACGAATGGCCCGAAGCAACCAGAGCTTTCTTTCAAGGTCAGCGTACCAAAGAGGGCGAGGATCTGATCCTGCGGCAAAATCTGTTTATCGAATATCTTCTTCCGCTGCGCCGCATCCCGGAAGACGCGATGGAAGTCTATCGACGCCATTATCGCAACCCCGGCCTTTCGAGGATGCCGATGTTGGCATGGAGCCGCGAACTCCCGGTTGCAGGCGAGCCAGCGGACGTGGTGCGCATCGTCGAAGACTATGCCGAATGGCTTTCGAGCAGTCCGATACCCAAGCTTTTCATAGACGCCGAGCCGGGTGGTTTTCTGATCGGGGCGCAGCGCGAATTCTGCCGTGCTTGGCCCAACCAGGAAATCGAACTCATTGAGGGCGCGCATTTCCTTCAGGAAGAAGCACCGGAAAAGGTGGGCGAGACAATTGCGCGATACATCGCGAAGATTCGGGCCGGCGCGATCGCATAACATGGATTGGCGAGCACTCGCCACGATCGGCAGGCAATTAACGCCCAAGGTGAAGATGCCAACCCTTTCAAATCGGATCGCATTTTCAGGAAGGAATGATTGATTATGACGGCTTCGAAGCTCGTATGCGCGCGAATATTCGATGTCTGGGATAGCGGGGGAGATCCTCAAAAGAGCAAAGACGTATTCGTTGCCCATCTCGAACGGGGATGGGATTCATCTCGAGGACCAGCCTGATGCTTACGCTGGAGGCTGGCGCCCCGAATTCGTCCTATCCGGATGAAATGGAACAATTCGGGCGTTTCGTCGGAAATTGGGATCTTGTCGTGACATGGTATACGCCCAACGGCGCCATCGAACGGCAGCAGCCCGGCGAATGGGAGTTCGCCTACGCGCTCGAAGGGCGTGCCGTCATCGACGTATGGATAGTGCCCTGCCGCGCCAAACGACCGGCAGATTCGGCGGAACCACCGGGCGAATATGGGATGTCCGTCCGTTTCTATGATCCGCAGATCGAAGCATGGCGGTCGACTTGGCACGGTCCGGTAAACCGCGTGGTCATTCCTTTCATTGCTCGTCAGGTCGGTGACGACATGGTGCTGGAGCGAGCGGAAGGCGGCGAAACCACGCGATGGATTTTTACTGAGATTACGCCGAACAGCTTCCGCTGGATGAATATCATCTCTTCGGACGCCGGCCGATCATGGACCCTGAGACAGGACATGCGCGCGGTCCGGCGCTGAAGCGAAGCCCGACGAATTCGCGTAGGGGCAGCGATGCGCACTAAGATTTGGAAGGCGCGTGCGCATCAGCACGCGACCTTAAAATCGTACGGAAGCAGAAGCGGCGGCATAGTCCAGCGTCTTCCGGGCCTGCAAGTCCTCGAGAGCCTTGCCCGGCACGGCGTGAACGACCGCAGCTTGCAGGTCGACGAAATGGTTCATGTGCCAGGTGACGCGCGCATAAGGCTGCGTCGCGACATAATGTGCCATGCCGCCGGGGCGGAGGATTTGGATGTTGGCGGGTGAATAGACCCCGTCGGCAGTCGTCGTCCGCCACAGCAATTGCGCGCCCGCCGTCAAAGAGAAGCGCGCGGTTGGCGAAACCGTGACGAACGGCTGGATGTCGCGAACATTGCGCGGCGCGAACAAGGCCGCATCGGTGAGATACGACAGATTGGGATAAGGCAGATCGAACGTGTTGAGCCTTGCGTCGTTCGGATGGGCATCCCCGCCGGCAATGTCGGCCCGGAACGCCAGCCTGGGCTTCCACTTCGCGGCCAGCGTATATCCGCCCTCGAGCGCGCCGCCCCAGGCGGAGATGGTCAGGCTCGGCTGACCGGCCGGGGCGAGGCGCCCGAATTGATAGCTGATCTGGCCATCCACGTCCCAACCGTTTCGGACACCGAACACCCGGACACCGAACGAGCGTCGTCGTTCCCGTCCCTGGCCGGCGGAATAGGCCGCCTGACGATTGACGCGCTGATAGGCGGTCATGCCCAGGCGCAGGCCCTTGAGCGGCAGCGCATGATCGGCCTGAAGCAAATAGATATGATCGCCCGGGTCGCCGTCATCGTCGAACGCACCGGTTTTGTTGCGCGTAACCCGCGCGGCAAGTCCGATCAGATTGAATCCGGCCGCCGTGCCGTCGATCCGCACCCCGTCGAACGTTCGGCGGAAATTGGTCGTCTCGCGGATCGCGACATAGCGGCCGAGCGCGACTTCCTGGCGGCCGATCCGCAGCCGCCAGCGGCGGGCTGGCGGACCGAAACCGATATCGACAAAAGCCTGCGCCAGATCGGGATCGCCACGGTCTCCGGCCCGCGGTCCGGGCAACCGGCCGGACTCGGAGCCGGCGCCGAACTGGACGAACAGACGGACGTCCCGTCCGAGGTGAAGGTCGGTGTGGAGCAGGAAGCGCTGCTGGATGGAGGTGAAACCCGCAGCGTTGCGGCGGCCGAAATCCGGATGAAAATAGCTGTCGCTCTTGAGCCGATATTCACCGCCGAACGACGCGAACACACCAGCGTCGCGGTCGAGTGGGACATATTTGAGGGAGAGCGGAAAGCGCAGATCTTCTTGCCGGGCGAGGCGTGCATAATCCTCATCGGACCGAAGCGGCTTGATCGGGAAGTCGACGATCTTCGGCGGTACGGGCGCCGGCGGTCGCGGTGCGTCCTGCGCGGCTGCCGCATAAGGCACGACGGTCGCCGCGGCGGCAGCAAGCATGGCGGATCGCATCACCGTGCGGCTGCGGGACAGGCAGCGCCGGTTGCGACCCAGGTCGCCGCCGCGTCCTTGAACGCCGCATAGCCGACCGGCGGCGGTGTACGCGGGCGGCCATGCGCGTCGCTGCCCGGCCGCCATGCCCAGGCGACGAGGTTGGTATCGAGATGGGCGATGATCGCGGCACCGTCGCGGCCACCGTTATGCGCCGGGTCCTTGAGATGCGCGCATCTCAGCGCTGGCGAAAGGCCCTCCCACCCCATGCTCAAGGGCGCGAGGTGCCAGTCCTCGTCAGCGCCCGGCACGCCGCTCGCGGCATTGTTGGCACGGCCGTGGCAGGTCGTACACGCCATCCCCGTCGCGCCGTGGCCGTCGATGCCGCGCATCATGTTGAGGCGGTGCGGGTGACGATCATCGCCCTGACGGGGGAATTGTGTGAGGGTGTGGCAATTCTGGCAACGAGGGCTGGTAAGCACACGGTCCATCACCGCGAAGGCCGCGACCGAGCGGGCGTGAATGCCATCCTGGCCGGCCGCGCCGCCACGTGCCGCAACGGCAGCGGCCAGGAGCGCGCTTGCCCCGGCGAGCATCACCACCGAATAGCGTCCCGTCATACCCGTCCTGCCGCCGCATGGATCGCCGCGCGAACCCGCAAATAGGTGCCGCAGCGGCATAAATTGGTGATCGCCGCATCGATATCGGCATCGGTCGGCCGCGGCTTGGCCTTGAGCAACGCGGCTGCCGCCATGATCATGCCCGATTGGCAATAGCCGCATTGCGGCACTTGCGCCGCGATCCAGGCGGTTTGCAGCGGGTGACTGCGATCGACGGAGAGTCCCTCGATCGTGGTCACCGATTTGCCGTCGGCCTCCGCCAGCGGCATCGAGCAGGAGCGCACCGGCGCGCCGTCGACGTGAACGGTGCACGCGCCACACGCGGCGATGCCGCAGCCGAATTTGGTGCCGGTCAGCCCCGCATCTTCGCGGATCACCCAGAGCAAGGGCGTCTCCGGATCGGCATCGAACGTCATCGCTCGCCCGTTGAGGGTAAGGTGTGTCACTCGTCCTCCTTCAGATCAGGCGCAGGCCGTGCCGCCCGAGCGGCAGCGCGCGGATTCGCTCGCCGGTCGCCGCGAACACCGCGTTGGCGAAAGCGGCCTGGGTGGGGACCGGGCCAAGCTCGCCGGTCCCGCCGATCTTCGCCCCGCTTTCGACGAACCGGGTCTCGATCTGCGGCGTTTCCCATAAATGCAGCGGCTCGAACCCGTCGAAGTTGGTCTGCACGGGCATGCCGTTCTCGAACGCGACCTCGGTGCGTAGCGCCGACAAGCCCCAGACGATCCCGCCCTCGGTGTTGGCGGCGGCGATGCCGGGATCGAGCGTCCGACCGCAATCGAGCGCCGTCCAGACCTTGACCGCACGCACGTCGCGGTCCGCCACGCGAACCTCGACCACTTGCGCGCAATACCCGTTGAACGCCTTGGCCAGCGCCAGTCCGCGGCCATGGCCGGGCGGCAGCTTGGCTCCCCAGCCGGACATCGCCGCGACCTCCTTCAGCACCGCGACCGCGCGCGCATCGGACTTGGCGATTGCCAAGCGGTAAGCGAGCGGATCCTGCTTCGCGCTGTGCGCCAGCTCATCGACGAAGCTTTCCAGCGCGAAATTGTTGGGGCCGTGCCCGGTGGTGCGCCAGACCGAAACCGTCAGCGGCGTCTCGACGAAATTCTGCTCCACCAGATAATCGGCGATCTCGTAAGGCGGCTCGGCGACGCCTTCCACCGCCATCGCGTCATAGGCGCGCGGCGGCGCGATCGGCGCGTCCCATGGCGCGGGCGGATTGCCCATTTTGGTGCGCGGGAAGATGTAGAGCATGTGCGAGGGCGACACGACGCGGTGCGCCATCGCCGCCGGCAACCCGTCGTCGCCCAGCGTCGCGCGGATCGCGTGAGTCATTGGCGGACGGAAAGCATCGTAGGTGACGTCTTCCTCACGGCTCCAGATCGTCTTGACCGGACGGCCCGCCGCCTTGGCGACGAGGATCGCGATGCGGACGAAATCGGCGAGCAGGCGCCGGCCGAACCCGCCGCCGATCAAAGTACGATTGATGACGATCTGATCGTCGCGCAGCCCGGTCATCTGCCTGGCGACCGCCTGGGTGATGTCCACGCCCTGAGTCGGCACCCAGAGCTCGCAGCGATCGGCGGTCACATGGGCAGAGCAGTTCATCGGCTCCATCGTCGCGTGCGCCTGGACCGGGATTTCGTAGACCGCTTCGATCGGCGTCTTCCCCGAGGTGAGCCGCGCGGGTGCGTCGCCCGCCTTTTTCTTGGTCATGAACTCGCCGCTCTTTAGCCTCGCGGCATGGTCGGCGCGCTGCCGCGCGGTCGAATACTCCGCCATCGGTCCCGCCGAGAAGACGAGTTGGCCCTCGTCGAGCGCGCGCTTTGCCGTCCAATAGCGATCGGCCACGACTGCCAGCCCGGACGGGATTTCCACGACGGCAAGCACGCCGCGCCGCGCTAGGATCGCTTTCTCGTCATAACGTTCGAGCTTGCCCCTCGGCGACGGCGCGCGGCGGATCGCGGCAACGGCCATGCCGGGCACCGTCACGTCGATGCCAAAGATCGCCGAGCCGTCCGTCTTGGCGGGGATGTCGCGCCGCGGCTGCGCCCGGCCGATCAGGGTCAGCTCATTATCGGGCTTGAGTTTGGGGGCCGACGGAACGGGCAGCTTCGCAGCTGCCTCCGCCAATTCGCCGAAGCGCGCCGATTTCCCGCTCATCGGGTCGCTGACCACGCCCTTGGCGACGACGAGCCGCGCGGCGTCGGCCTTCCACTGCACGGCGGCCGCGGCCACCAGCATCTCGCGCGCGGCGGCGCCCATCGTCCGCATGATCGGGTAGAAGGTCGAGCTCGATTCCGAATTGCCGGTGAACATCCAGCCATATTGCGGATGACGAAAGGCCGGATCGAACGGCGACCATTCGGTCACCACCTTGGGCCAGTCGGCACCCAATTCGTCGGCCAAAGCGGCCGGCAAGGTGGTGGAGATGCCCTGGCCCATTTCCGACTGCGCCATCAGGATCGTGACGGTGTCGTCGGCCGATATGCGCAGCCACGCGCCAAGCTGTGTCTCTCGGCTGGCGGGCGCCTTCGCCCAGCCGCCAGCCGAGAGCAGCAGCACGCCAGCACCGCCTGCTGCCAACAGGCTGCGTCGCGACATCATTGCCTGCTTCGTTGACGCATCGATCATGGGGCTGTCCGTGCTCACAGCTTGGCCCGCGTGACGCTCTGCTGGCTCAGCGAGCGGAAGGAGACGACCTGCTCGTCTGGCAATAGCGGCCCCAAAATAGCGACTGCCATGGCCGTTCCCCTCATGCGCCCAATTGATTGTGCCACTTTCTTACCGAGTATAGACTGGAGCTGGATATAGCTCGGACGCTCGATTTCTTGATCGTGCGTCCTGGCCGATGTGTTGGAGAAATGACCATGCCCATCATCAGCGGCGTTCCTGACGCCATGTCCGATGTGCTCGCCCTCGTCAGAATGCGCGGCGAGCTGGTATGCGCCAACGAATATTCCGCGCCATGGGGGTTCAGCTTCCGCAAGCCGATCGCCCATTTCCATATCGTCGAGCGGGGCGCCGCCTGGATCACGGTCGACGGCGCCGAGCCGCTACGGATCGAAACCGGCGACCTTGCCATTCTGCCGCTTGGCGCGGGTCACGTGCTGAGCTCGGGCCGGACTGCCGAGGCGATTCCGATCGAATATGCGGTGCAGCATCACGCCGAGCGCGACGGCTCGGTCTTTCGGTTCGGCGGTGGCGGCGACGAAACCCATGTCGTTTGTGGGCAATTCTCCTTCGGCGGCGTGCTCGCGCCCAAGCTCCTGACGGTCTTGCCGCCGCTCATGCACATCGCCGCGAAGCCCGGCCAACCGCTCGAATGGCTGCGTCTCACCACGCATTTCCTGGTCGAGGAGACGCGGCGGCCGCAACCGGGATCGGCGATCATGGCGACGCGGCTGCTCGATATTCTCTTCATCCAGGCACTTCGCGAATGGGGCGGGCGCCATCCGAGCAATCTCGGCTGGCTTAGCGGATTGAGCGACCCCGTCGTCGGGCGGGCGCTCTCGGCGATCCACGACACCCCGGCCCGCGCCTGGTCGGTCGGCGAGCTTGCAAATCTGGCTGGACTGTCACGGTCGGCTTTCGCGTCGCGATTTACCACCGTGGTCGGCAAGCCGCCGCTGAAATATCTCGCGACCTGGCGGCTCGATCTTGCCGCGGATCACCTCCGCGCGGGAACGCTCCGGGTGAACGAGATCGCGGAAATCGTCGGATATGGATCGGAAGCGGCGCTCAACCGAGCGTTCAAAGCTCAGTTCGGCATGACGCCCGGCGCGTTTCGGCGAAGCGGCAAGCTTAGCTGATTGGTGTCCGTCTGACCGTCAGCGAAATCGTTTTGGAGGCCGAAACCACGCAGCACTGACTTGATTCCAGGAAAGGATGATCGGTTATGAGGGCGTCAAAGCTTGTTCGGGTTCTGACATTCAATGTCTGGAACAGTGAGGGAGATCCCCAAAAAATTGAATTGATCAACCGTGAGATCATCCGGCTGCAGCCGGATTTGATCTCCTTTCAAGAAGTCGTCCGTTCGCCGGACGATGATCAACTTTCGCAACTCGTAGCGGTGCTTGATTTCTCGACCACACACCAGAGTGATGTTCAGCGCTACGCTCCGCCATTTTTAGATAAGTTCGGCGGTGGGGCAATCGCGACGCGCTGGCCACACAGGTGCCTTGAAGTGATCGACGCGCGAATGCCGGGCGCTACAGACGTACCGTGGGCCACGCTTGCCGCCTGTGTTGCGGTTCCCGATCTTGGAGATCTGCTCTTCATCGGAACAACATCGTCCTGGCGATTGAATGCGGAAGCCGCACGAGAACGTCATGCGGTAACCCTGGCGGATCTCGATAGCCGTCATCGCACGACCCTGCCGACTATCATCGCCGGCGATTTCAACGCCGCGCCGGATGCAGCAAGCATCAGATATCTGACAGGCCTTCAGGCGCTTGAAGGAAGAAGCGTACACTATCACGACGCATGGGCCGTCGCCGGTGATGGAGCGGGCCTGACCTGGACCACCGAAAACCCCAACGCGGCTGGCACAATTAGCCAGATGGTAGGGCAATCAAGGCACGGCTGCCGAATAGACTATATTTTCGTCGGCGGCTGGGACGCTCATCCAAAGGCGCGAGCGACGGTGCGAGATACCAAACTGGTCTTCGACCAGCCGGTGGACGGTGTCTGGTTGAGCGACCATTACGGCGTTTGTGCCGACATCGAGTTCTCGGTTGCGTAGGGGAAATGGCCACCCTCCACATATAGGAGCCTATTGCAGGAGGACCGTCGCGGCAGCACCCAAGTCCACCGAGGCTTGATCTTGTCGCCGCAAGCCAACCAGAAGTCGCCGACACCCATCGGCGCCGAGGCAAAACGCCCCGAACACTAATCCACGCTCGCGTTAAACAGCCGCTTCTACGAGGCGAACAGCGTTCACGACATGGGCCTGCGTATATTCAAACAGGCCGGCCTCACCCAACTCCGCGCCGACACCCGACTGCTTGGAACCGCGGAAGGGCAAGGCCGGGTCGATCGCGAGATTCTGGTTGACCCAGACCGTCCCGCTGTCGATCTGCCGCGCTACCGCCAAGGCGCGATCGAAATCGGCGCCCCACACGGTCCCTGCAAGCCCGAATTCGGAAGCATTGGCGCGCGCGATCACTTCGGCGATCGAGCGGTATTTCAGCACGGATGGATGACGTTGTGGCAGTGCATCTGGCCATACCTGCGACGGCCCCAACCGGACTGGCCGCGGCGGGCGGAGAAGCACCAATGTCACCGAGATTAGGTGTTTTTTTTGACCGCCCGATCGGCTTTTAGTCTCGCGCAAAATACTTGGCCGGCTGATCATCGCAGGCTGAGCACGGCGGCTTTCATATGGTTGGTATCGACGGCGGCGTAGCGCTGGACCATGCGGAGCGACTTCCAGCCGCCAAGGCGCATGATGGTGATGAGGTCGACGCCGGCCATGAC
>Ga0136846_1213487_pt1 | contig 12745 bp, 9 predicted proteins | sample HopSoiMetagenom2_FD_96841 | JGI IMG/M metagenome (GOLD analysis project Ga0136846, IMG submission 96841) | Grasslands soil microbial communities from Hopland, California, USA - 2 Assembly 2016 (version 4) | ecosystem: Environmental > Terrestrial > Soil > Grasslands | place: USA: Hopland...
CCGCCGAAGTTCGCGCGGTACTGATCGCGCGGCCTGAAGAGGTGGGACTCGCTTGCCAGCACGTCGCTCGAGAGCTGCTCGAGCGTGGAGACGTTGTCCATCACCCAGAACGACCGGCCATGCGTCGCGAGCACGATGTCGCCTTCCTTGAAGACGAGATCGTGCACTGGGACAATAGGAAGGTTGAGCTGCAGCTTCTGCCACGCGCGGCCTTCGTCGAGCGAGAGCCAGACGCCACGCTCGGTACCGGCAACGAGAAGCCCGCGCTTCTCCGGATCTTCACGCACGACGCGGGTGAACTCGGTTGGATCGATGCCGTTGTCCATGCGCGTCCACGTCTTGCCATAGTCGGTGGTCTTCCAGAGGTATGGCCTGTTATCGTCGAGCTGAAAACGATTGGCGGCAACGTAGGCGATGCCCGCGCCGAAGTGCGACGCGTCGATGCTCGAGACGCGAGTGTACTTCTGCATGTCCGGTGGCGTGACGTTCTGCCAGCTCTTCCCGCCATCACGGGTGACGTAGACTCTACCATCGTCCGAGCTGGTCCAGAGCACTTGCGCGTCGAGCGGCGATTCCTCGATCACGAACACCACCGCGTAGTACTCGACCGACGTCTGATCCTTCGTAATGGGACCGCCGGAGTTGCCTAACGTGGCGGGGTCGGCATAGGTGAGGTCGGGCGAGATGACGCTCCAGCTCTGGCCTCCGTTGGTCGACTTGTGCACCACGTTCGACCCGGCATAGATGACGTTCGGATCGTGCTTGGACGTGATGATCGGGAAGGTCCACTGGAAGCGGTACTTGAGATCGCGCGCCGGATGGCCCATCGGATTGTCCGGCCACGGATTCACGTTGCGCTCGACCTCCGTGCGCATGTCCTTTCGTGTGAGCAGATTCCCGTAGCTGCCAGCATAAACGATGTCCGGGTCGTCGCTGCGCGCCGCGATCCATCCCGACTCGCCGCCGCCCGCTTCCTTCCAGTCGCTGATGTCGATCGCCCCGCCAGGAGAGCGGCTGGGCCCACAGAGCGTGGAGTTGTCCTGCTGCGCGCCGCAAACGTGATACGGGAAATGGTTCGTGGCGATGACGTGATAGAATTGAGCAGTTGCGAAATCCTCGTCCGTCCACGTCTTGCCGCCGTCGACCGACACCTCACCGCCGCCATCGTCGCCCTCGATCATCCGCTTCGGATCCTTGGGATCGATCCAGAGGTCGTGCGAGTCGCCATGGTGCATGCCACTCACAGGGCGGAAGGTCTTGCCGCCGTCGACCGACTTCATGAACGAGACGTTGTTCACGTAGACGACGTTCGTGTCCTTTGGATCGGCGTGAATCTTGGTGTAGTACCAGGCGCGCTGACGCAGCGAGCGATCGGCGTTGGTGCGTGTCCAGGTCGCGCCGCCATCGTTCGATCTGAAGACGCCCCCGGAGTCGGCCTCGATGTTCGCCCAAAGCCGATTCGAGTTCGCGGCGGAAACCGTGATGCCGATGTCCCCCCAGATCCCTTCGGGGAGCCCTGGATTGCGCGTGAGCTCCGTCCAGTGATCGCCGCCGTCGGTGGTCTTGAACAATCCGCTGAAGCGGCCGCCTGACGAGAGCATCCATGGCGTGCGGCCCGCCTGCCAGAATCCCGCGTAGAGCACGTTCGGGTTGTTAGGGTCCATCACGAGATCAACGACGCCCGCAGAATCGCTGCGGAAGAGAATTTTCTCCCAGGTCTTCCCGCCGTCCTTCGAGCGATAGACGCCGCGCTCCGCGTTAGGCGCCCACACATGGCCCAGCGCGCCCACGTAGACGAGATCGGGATTCGTCGGATGAACGACGATGTCACCGATCTGCCGGGTCTCGCCGAGACCCATGAAGCTCCATGTCTTTCCGCCGTCGGTGGTCTTCCACACACCGTCGCCATGCGACACGTTGCCACGAAGCGGGTACTCGCCGCCTCCGACGTACACGACGTCGGGCGCCGATGGTGCGACCCCGATCGCGCCGATGGTTCCGCCGAAGTACTTGTCCGTCACCGGTGCCCAAGACTCGCCCGCGTTCACGGACTTGAACACGCCGCCGCCCGTTGTCCCGAGCCAGAACTCGTTAGGCCGAGAGGGGTTGCCCGTCACGGCGACAGAGCGCCCGCCGCGGTACGGGCCAAGCTCGCGCCAGCGCACCGCCCCAAAGGCGGCGGAGTCGAACGGCATCGCCGCGCCAGGCACCGTCGTGTACGGACGGAGGGGTCCGGTCGGCGGCCGCGGGCGCCGCTGCGCGCCGGCAACGTCGGAAATGGAAAGCGAGGCAAGGATCAGCGCGAGCACGGCGGCGTCGCGCAGGGTGGGGAGCGAGCGAACGTGGGTCACGTCACGCCTCCGGGCGTCGTTGAGAGTCCGCCGACGAAGTAATGCGCTGGGCCGTGGAGAGGGAAGATGGCGCCTGTGGTGCCTGGTGATTGGTAGTTGTCATCCCGAGGAGCGGAGCGACGAGGGATCTGCTCCTGTCGCGCCGAGGGACAGTTCCTGACGGCGCATATCCTCGATGGACGCAGACGACGCTGACAACGCGCTGATGCCGCAGAAAAGAAGCGGCTAGGACCTTTTGAAAAGGCGTTGCCGCTCTTTTGTTGTTTCTGCGAAATCTGCGAAATCTGCCCAATCTGCGTCCCCTTCACCTTCTCGCCAGGGATACTCCCAAGCCACGTGGAGCGATAGCACCAGTCACCAAGCACCAGTCACCAACCACCAATCACCAAGCACCAATTAGCTTTTCCCCCTCGAATGACCGTTCGCCAGAAGATCGCCATCGCGCTCGCGTCCGCCGTGCTCACCCTGCTCGTCGGGGTCGCGGCGCTCGCTGTCGTCATTCGCCTGCGCGGAGCGATCGCGGCCGTCGACCACACCAATGCCGTCATCCGCAATCTCGACGGCGCGCTCGGCGCCATGGTGGACGCGGAGACCGGGCAGCGCGGGTACATCATCACCGGCGACAGCAGCTATCTCGGCCCGTATCACGATGGGCGGGTCGCTGTCGACTCCTATTTCGTCGCCCTGCGACAGCTCGTCGGCGACGACCGGCATCAGCGGGCGCGGCTCGACACTCTGCAGGAGCTCGCGAACGCGAAAGTGCAGGAGCTCGACCAGTCCGTCGGTTTGCGGTCGGTGAATGCGTCCGCCGCGCTCACGCACGTTCGTTCGGGTGTGGGCAAGGCGTTGATGGACAGCGTGCGCGTCGTGGCGAATCACATGATCGAGACAGAGCGCCGCCGGCTCGCCGAGCGTGACGAGGCGCGGCTGCGCATTCGGGATCTCGCGTTAGGCGTGATCGTGAGCGGCACGCTGGGCGCGTTCCTGCTGGCTTTCGTCACGAATCGCTCCATCCGCACCGACGTCATGGACCAGCAGCGCGCCCAGGAGCAGATGGAGGCGCAGGCGAAGCTGCTCGAGGAGCAGCAGGTGACGATGGAGGAGACGCTGGAGCAGCTGCGCGAGACAACCACGCAGGCGGAGGAAGCGCGCGACGCGGCCGAGGTGGCGAACCGGGCGAAGAGTGACTTCCTCGCGGTGATGAGCCACGAGCTCCGGACGCCGCTCAACGCGATCGTCGGCTACGCGGAGCTCCTGCACGACGGCGTTGCGGGCCCGGTGAGCGACGTCCAGCGGGAGCAGCTGGCGCGGGTGCAGCTCTCGGCGCGCCACCTCGTGGAGCTCGTCGACGACATCCTCTCCTTCAGCCGCATCGAGTCGGGGACGGAGAACATCCGCGCGGCGCCAATCGATCTGGCGGAGGTGACGCGGGAGGCAGGCGCGCTGGTGGAGCCCGTCGCCACGGCGAAAGGGCTGAGATTCACGATCGAGGCGCCTGACGAGGCGGCGAGCTTCACCTCCGATCGCGCGAAGGTGCGGCAGGTACTGGTGAATCTGCTCTCGAACGCGATCAAGTTCACGGACGAGGGTGGGATCAGCTTGCGGTCGCGCGCCGAGGACAAATGCGTGGTCTTCGAGGTGACGGACACGGGGATCGGGATCGCGCCGGAGCACCAGGAGCAGGTGTTCGAGACCTTCTGGCAGGTGGATCAGACGGTGACGCGGAAGCGCGGCGGCGCGGGGCTCGGGTTGAGTGTGTCGCGCCGTTTGGCGCGCGCGTTAGGCGGCGACCTGAGCGTGGAGAGCGCGATCGGAAAGGGAAGCCGGTTCCGCTTCTGGCTGCCGCGATAGCGTCGCTCACCGCGGGCGGGCCGGCATCATCGCGACGCGTACCACGACATCATAACGTACGACCACGGCACCGCCGGCTGCAGGGACGATCGCGCAGAGGCGCAAGTCCAGGGCTGGATACTCACTCGTCTCGAGCCGCGCCTGGAACAGCAAACAATCGCGATCGCCGCCGTTGGCATGCGGTAACGCGAGCGCCGCTGCGATCGCCATCGCGGCACCGACCGTGATCGTGGTCACCCGATGCGTGGGCTTCGGGACACGAGCAACTCTCAACTTCGACATGGTGAGACCTCCTGAGCGGCATGGGAGGCATCGCGTGCCTAACGACCAGCGGCATCGCCTCCGTCACTCCTGAGGTGCCGACTGGGGACCGGCGCTCACGATCGATGCGTGCACCAGACGAGCATCACGGTCCCGACGACGAGTCGCGCGTCCCGGGGAATCCCGATTGCCGGCCGGCCGGGAGCGAGTGAGGCGAGCTCGATTGATGTCCGCCGCACCCGACTCACACGCTTGCAGACGTACCCGTCGTCCGGATGACGCGCCACGATCACCGTGTCACGCTTCACGTCTCCTCCCAGCCTAACGAGCACCGTGTCACCCGTGTGCATCAGCGGCGCCATGCTATCTCCGACAATTCGCAGCGCGACGTACTCCCCAGACGGTGTATCGTCAGGCAGCTCCACCCAGGCCTCCGCGGGCTCGTCCCACAGCTCGCGGCCGACGCCGGCGGCGATGCCCAGCTCCACGACCGGCACCCGCCGCCCCGCGAGCTCCGAGGGCGAAGCCTCTCGCACGAGCGGCGGATTGCCGCCCTGCGCCACGCGCAATCGGCGCGCGTGCGCCCGCGCCATCAGCGCGTCACCAGACGCTCGCGCCGCGCGCGCCAGCCGCCGCTGCCGATGACGCGATTCGTCACGCGCATCCGCTGCCAGCCATTCGAGAAATCGCGCGTCGCGCCACGCCGGATGCTCGGGATCGCGCAGCAACACCCGTCCGATCACCTCGGCCAACTCGAGCTCCGTCTCCGTCGCTTCATCGCGTTCATCGATCATCGCTCTCTCCCGAATGGGAATCTCGTCGCCCCTCTCCGGCCCGCTGCAGCAACCGGTCGATCGCCTTCTGTGTGTCGGGCGGCAGCTCGGCGCTCAGTGCCACGGCGGCGTTGCGCAGTCGGTGGCAGAGCCGGGCAATGCGCTTCTTCGCCGCCTCGCGGTTGATGCCTAACCAGTCGCCGATCACCCGTTGCGGCACGCCCTCGGCAACCCAGGCGAGCATCTGCCGCTCCTCCTCCGAGAGACGCGCGCTCAAGAGCTCTGCCAGCCGCGCCACTCCAGCGGGCGGAGTCTGCCGCTCCTCGGACACGCGTGGTGGCTCGCAGGCGCGACGCGTGTGCTCGGAGACGAGTGGGCTGACGCCTCCGTCGAGCGACTGCGCGGCGGCCGCCGCTTCCGCATAACGATTGTCACGGCGCATCGCGGCGCGCTTCAGCGCCAGATGTCGATTGCGCACGGCGCGAATGAGATAGGCCGTCATCTGCTGGGGCGGCTCGCGCGAGCGCTCGATGAGGCGTAGCGCCTCGTCATCCAGAACCTCGGTGATACAGCAGCTCCATTCCCACCGCGGAATGCCTATCCGGGCTGCGTAGCGTTCGAGCAATGGACGGAAGCGGGCATCGAACTCGGTCCACGCTTCGGGAACGCTCGCTCGCATCGCATCGACCAGCGCCGCGTCTGACAGGGCGTGGAGCGCGTTGCGATCACGATCCTTCGATGCTCGTGCGTGGGTCACGGCTCAATCGCCTCGGTGCGTCGGTCATTCCCGTGCCCCGCCGCAGCTCCGCGCGCGAGACCCTGGTGAGTCTGAGGTGCCGCGTGGGGACAGCGGCGCCGGCGTCAGCTGCGGCCGCGACGCTTCGGAGCCTGAAGCCAGAGGCGGAGACGCCGTTCGCAACGGAGCAGCGTCTCTCCCGAGAGTGCACCGGAGACGACGCGGTGCCGCCACTGGGCCGCCCGCGTCGCACGCAGGCCTGCCCTCTCGGCGCGCGTGATGAGCGAGAGGAAATCCGCCACGACGGGATCGGTTTTCGACGCGGTAGGCGCATTTCGCGCCGCGAGCGTGCTCGGAGTGCGCGAGCCGCCGAACTGATACACACCTGCCGGCACTGGTTGCTCGGCGGCCACGCGCACCCGTGCCCGTGACGCTTTCGCCATCTCCTCCGCGCTCGGCCGCTCGCGCGACGCCGTGAAGCCGAGGTTCGCCAGCGCGCGCCCGATCGCCGACGTCTCCGTGTTCTCGAGACAGGCGACGGTGTTGATCTCCCCGTCACCCTCGCGCTCCGCGGCCCAACCTGTGGCGGCGGCATGCGCGTCGCTCGCGTCGCGATAGATCAGCGCGCGAAAGACCACATCCTTGTCCGTGCGGCTCACGAGCTCCGTGATGATCCGGCCGCGCGGGAACGTCTCGTAGAAGAGCGTGATTCGCTCGGCGACGGGAGCATAGGACGCCAGGTCGAATGCACCATCGCCTCGACCCAGCTTCCCTGCTCCCACCTTCGCTCCGCTCGACATCGGCCGATCTCCATCCGACGGGCAACCAGGATATACCGAAGAAATACCGAAAGCAAGACCCGAACGGGAGGGGCTACTTTCACTTCGTCCTTCACCTCATCGATACCATGACTCGACAGTCTGTCATTCCGATTCGTCCCTATCTCATTCCGAGCGCAGCGAGGAATCTGCTCCTTGTCTGCGCCGCCGTTCTCGCCGCGTGCAAGACGGAGAAGGCGCCGCCTCAGGACAGCACGCGCGCCACCGCGAACGTCACGCCCGGCCAGGGAACCGCATCAGGTCCCGATTCCGCCGCGCACAAACTTGGCGTCCTCGCCCAGATGAAGACGCCGGAGTCGGTGCACTACGACGCCGATCTCGACGCGTGGTTCATCTCGAACATCAACGGCAATCCGTCGCAGCACGACGGCAACGGCTACATCGTGCGGGTCGCCGCCGAGAGCACGACTACGACGACGATGTTCGCCGAGGGTGGGAAGAATGGCGTGAAGCTCGACGCGCCAAAGGGCATCGCGACGACAGCCGATCAGCTCTGGGTGGCAGACATCGACGTCGTGCGCGTCTTCGACAAGAAGACGGGCAAGCCGCTCAAGACGATCTCGCTCAAGACGCAGAAGGCGACGTTCCTCAACGATATCGCTGTTGGATCAGACAGCGCCGTCTACGTCACCGACACCGGCATCATCTTCGACTCGAAGGGTCAGATGACGCACCCTGGCGTCAATCGCATCTTCCGCATCGCGCTCTCCGATAACAAGGTCACGGAAGCAGCGACGGGCGACTCGTTAGCGAATCCTAACGGCATCGCGTGGGACGCGGCGAACAGCCGCTTCGTGCTCGCGCCGTTCGCCGGCAAGGACGTGCAAGCTTGGAAGCCCGGTAGCGCGCCGACGAAGATCGCCGATGGCCCGGGCCAGTACGACGGCATCGAGGTCCTCCGCGACGGCCGCATCCTCGTCTCGAGCTGGGCTGACTCTTCGGTTTACGCTGTACGCGACGGCAAGATGAGCAAGATCGTATCGACGGTGAGCGCTCCCGCCGACATCGGCGTCGACAGCAAGCGCGGCGTGCTCGCGATCCCGCGGTTCGATCAGAATCAGGTGGAGTTCTGGAAGATACCGTGACCCTCGGCAGCTCCTCGTAAGGCAGACATCAACGTTTCAAACGCGGACAGGGCCGGACACGCACGGATTAACGCGACAACAATCATTCTGTTGTTGTCCGCGAACTGTCCGTGCCGTGTCCGGCCCTGACCGCGTTCCAAGCAGTTGATGCGTTTTCGTTAGAGGAGCTTTCCTTGGAAGTACAGCGTCTCCCGAGGGCCCGAGTAATGCACTTTCCCCGGGAAATGGAAACGAAATCCCCGGCCTACGAGCTCACCCAATGCATCGCCTGCGGAAGTGGCGAGAGTCGCGAGATCGCCGACTTCGAGGCGGTGCGTCGTGAGGTGGAGTTGCTCTGGGAGTTTCACGGCAAGCGGCTCCGGCCATCCACACCGCCGGAGCGCCTCATGGACCGCGTCGCGTTCTCGGAGCACCCGCCGTTCCGACTCGTGGAATGCGAGCGCTGCGGGCTCGTGTATCGCAATCCGATCGAGCGCGCGTACGAGCTCGACTCGATCTACGCCGACGCCACGCCGTCGCGGGAGCTGTTGCAGGGTTTGCACGACACGCAGCTTCCCGCTTACCGCGCGCAGGCGCGCCGGCTCTGGCGCGTTCTCGGCCGGCGCGGCGCGGGGCTCGAGGTCGGGAGCTACGTCGGCGGGTTCCTCGCCGCGGCGCGTGAGGTCGGGCTCCACTTCGAGGGCGTCGACATCAATCCCGAGGTGAACGCGTTCACCCGATCGCTCGGCTTCACGGTACACGAGGGTGATCTCGAATCGGTCGACGTACGCAGCCCTGTCGACGCGGTCGCGATCTGGAACACCTTCGATCAGCTGCCGGATCCGCGCGGCACGGCGAACGCCGCGTGGCGGCTGCTGCGTCCGGGCGGTGTCTTTGTCGTGCGTGTGCCTAACGGCGAGCTCTACGCGGCGCTGCGGGGCGTGGCGAGCCGACCTCTAGCAGGAGCGCTCGCGCGGCTTGCCCTCGCGCACAACAACCTGCTCACCTTTCCGTATCGCTACGGCTTCACCATCCGCTCGCTGACCCGATTGCTCGACCGCGTAGGCTTTCGCGTCACGCATGTCGAGGGTGACGTGCTCGTGCCCATCGCCGACGAATGGACTCGCCGCTGGGCGAGCATGGAGGAGCGCATGGTGAAGCTCGCGTTAGGCTTTGCAGCGCGACGCTCGCCGCGCCGGGCGCCCTGGATCGAGGTCTACGCTCAGAAGTAACAGCGATGGCTCAGTCCGCACCCACGCTCTTGGCCCGGCGCCGCGAAGCTGAACGCACGTCGCCAAGCCGAGCGGAGAGCCACTCCGCCGCGAACTCGATCTCAGGCGGTGGTGGCCAGTGGCCGCCCTGGTACCAATGGATCTCCTTCGGCTCGCGCGCCGCCTCGAACAGTCGCTCCGCCTGAGCGGACGTGATCGTTCGATCGTAGCGGCCATTCACCATGAGCAGCGGCCGGCCCGCAAATTTCCGCACCGCACGAAGCGGGTCGGCGGCGGCGCGGACGAGTGTGGCGAATGGTGTGCGTTCGGGGAGATCACCACCGGACGCGAGCACCATCGCGCGGACGCGTTCGTCGCCCGCCGCGGCAACGACGGAGAGAAAGGATCCGAGCGAGTAGCCGACGAGCGCGAGACGCGCCGCATCGATCACCGCGAGCTGTGTCAGATAGTCGAGCGAGAGGCGCACCTCGCTGAGCGCGAGCCGCCACGCACCGATGAGCTGCAAGGGATTGCGTAACGAGAGCTCGTCGATGCTTCCCTCGCGAGCGCCATGCAGCGGCAGATCGATGGACAACGTTGCCACGCCACGCGCGAGGAGCGCACGGCCGATTCCTTCCGCCATCCGCTCCTTTCGTGAGGTGAAGCCGTGGAGGAGGAGCGCTCCCGACCTCCCACTGGCGCCGTTTGGCACGAGCAGGATCGCGGGCACGTGCTCCCGCTCCGCCTCGAGCTCGAGTGTCACCTGGTGTCCACCGGCGATGTCGCGACTCGCCTTCACCACGCCGGGCAGATCCAGAGGCGATTTGCCACGCTTCATGCTATAAACAAAAAGCAAAAAGAGGCCCATCGGCACACACGACGCGACGCGTTTCGCCGGTCCGCGACGGTTGACTCGTGGGGCCACAGTTTGGAGATTCGCGTCTCACAGCTCGTCAATTCACTTTCACTCTGGTTACGGATTGCGATCACAGCACGAGATGCGGCGCCGGTGACGCCCGCACGACCCTTCAGGCACTGGCTCCTCACCGGACTGTCGTTCGCCGCCGTGCTCGGCGTTTCGATCTACATGATCGCCGATTGGTGGGATCGGGGATCGCTGACGCTGCCGCTCCGATCGCACGCGCTCGCCGCCCTTGCCGTGCTGATCGAGATCGTGGCGCGCTCACTCAAGCTCACGTGGAGTGCGAAGTCGGTACGCATCACGCTGCCGGTTCGCGTCTCGGTTCGGACGAGTCTCGCCGGCGACTTCGGCGGCGCGATCACCCCAGCTCGTAGCGGCGCCGAGCCCGCGCGCTTTCTCGTTCTGGTCGAAGCGGGGATCGCGGCGACCAATGCACTCGTCGTCCTCTTTGCCGAGCTGCTGCTCGAGGCGCTTTCGCTCGCGCTCGTGGTGCTCGTGGTCGCGATCGTTTTTCGCAGCGCCGGCGCGGTGCTCGGCGCACTGATCGGAGTGGTGGGCCTGTACGCCGGCTTCGTGCTCGGCGTTGCGGCGCTCGCGATCATGCTCGCCCGGCGCGACGTCGCGTACACCCCACCGCGATGGGCGGAGCGCATCGGGCTCCGCGCCGGCCGATGGCGCGTAATCCGAGACTGGCTGGCGAAGGTTCGCACGGCGGTGGATGCGGTGCGGAACGTGAACGTGGCCTGGGCGACAGCGGCGTTCATCGCGTCGGTGGTTCACGTCGCGATGCGGCTCTGCGTGCTGCCGGCGCTCGTGTTGCCGGCGGTAAGTGAGCAAGTTCGTATCGAGCCGCTCGCGCTCTGGCCGCTTGGCTTTTTGTATGGAGCGGCCGTGGTACCGGCGCCGGGCGGAGGCGGCGCGGTAGAGCTGGCGTTCCGCGCCGCGCTCGGCAGCGTGATCCCCGCCCACGCCTTCGCCGCCTCGCTCCTCTGGTGGCGATTCTACACCTTCTACATCTACATCGCGTTAGGCGCCATCGTCGCTGGCCGTATCGCGCTACGCGCCGTGCGGAAGACGGAGGAGATGGAAGAGGAGCTCGAGCGGGCTTAGAGAGTGGCGAGTGGCGGGTTGCGCCACTCGCCGCTCAGCCAACGGCCTCTTCGACCAGTGACGCGGCCGGGAAGTAGGCGTTGCGGACGTACTGCTCCACCATCCGCTGCGTGTTGAAGAAGGAGCCGTTCAGCGCGATCGCCGAACGCATCACTTCCGCATACGCGAACGGCAGACCATAGAACAACGGCAGGATCACGCGCTCGAGCTTGAGGAAGAGATCCGACGCGTCCTTCGACTGATCGCCTTCGGCGCTCGACGTCCCAATCGACCAGCCCGTGACGCCTTCGATGTGGCCCTCGATCCACCAGCCATCGAGCACCGACAGACTCGGCACGCCGTTGAGCGCCGCCTTCATGCCACTGGTGCCGGAAGCCTCCAGCGGCTTCATCGGGTTGTTGAGCCAGAGATCGACGCCCGCAACCATCTTCGCCGCGATCTCCATCTCGTAGTTCTCGACGTACACGATCTTCACCGCGTCGGCGAGCTTCACGCTCGCCTCGTGAATGCGGCGAATCAGCTCCTTGCCGCCGACGTCGTGCGGATGCGCCTTGCCGCCGAAGACAATCTGGATCGGCCCGATGGAATCGGCGATCTGGAGGAGGCGCTCCGGATTAGAGATCACTAAATCCGCGCGTTTGTACGGCGTGGCGCGGCGCGCGAAGCCGATAGTGAACACCTTCGGATCGAGCTCCGTGCCGCTGCGCGCCTTGATCTCGTTCAACAGGATCTGCTTCGCCTCGGCGTGCGCGGCGCGAATCTCCTGCAGCGGAACGCCGATGGCGTAGCGGAGATAGTAGTTGTCCGCGCGCCACTCGGGGATGCGCTTGTCGAACAGCGTCTGGAACGAAGGCGACGTCCAGGTCGATGCGTGCACGCCGTTCGTGATCGAGTTGATCGGATAGTTCGGGAACATCCCCTGCGACACTTCGCGATGCTTCATCGCCACGCCGTTCACGAACCGCGACAGCCGGAGGGCGAGGTGCGTCAGGTTGAGCGTCCCGTCATCGATGACGTGCGCCGACTCGAGCAACGACACCTGCTCCGCGCCAAGAACATGGCGGACCATGTCCACGGGGAACTTGTCGTGGCCAGCCGGCACCGGCGTGTGGGTCGTGAAGACCACGCGGCGTCGCACCGCGTCCAGGTCCGCCTCGTCGAGCTCGAAACGGGCGCGGCCGTCCAGCTGCCACTCGAGAAGGCACAGCGTCAACAGCGCCGAGTGTCCCTCGTTGAGGTGGTAATGGACCTCGCCGTTGTACCCGAGCGCGCGAAGGATCGCCGCGCCGCCCATGCCGAGCACGACTTCCTGGCAGAGGCGATAGTGGCTGTCGCCGCCATAGAGGTAATCGGTGAGCGTCTGGTCCCAGGGCGTGTTCTCCGGAACGGCCGTGTCCAGCAGGAAGACGGGGACCTCGTGTCCGGAGACGCCGCGGATGATGTACCGCCAGGCGCGGACGCGAACCGTGCGTCCCTCGATCTGAACCGTGGCGCTCACCGGAAGCAGATCGAGGATGTCCTCGGGGTTCCACGCCACGGGTTGCTCGGTCTGGGCGCCAGCCGCGTCCAGATGCTGCTCGAAATAGCCTTTCCGATGCAGGAGCGTGATGCCGATCATCGGAACCCC
>Ga0136846_1215192_pt1 | contig 12744 bp, 13 predicted proteins | sample HopSoiMetagenom2_FD_96841 | JGI IMG/M metagenome (GOLD analysis project Ga0136846, IMG submission 96841) | Grasslands soil microbial communities from Hopland, California, USA - 2 Assembly 2016 (version 4) | ecosystem: Environmental > Terrestrial > Soil > Grasslands | place: USA: Hopland...
CGGTGGCCAGGGCGACAACGACCAAGGCGACCAAGGCGACAACGACCAAGGCGGCGACCAAGGCGGAGATGACCAAGGCGACCAAGGCGGAGATGACCAAGGCGACCAAGGCGGAGACGGCCAAGGTCCTCACGGTGAGAATCACGGCGCGCACGGCGACGAACAGGACTGATCCGGATCTCTCATCCACTCTTCCGAACACGCTGATCGGACGCAGCCCTCGCCTGTCTTCCACCGTTTCCGCGACCTCGGCAGCGGGTACTCGGGGACCATGACGTTCGTGATCGCTGAACCCTGCATCGACGTCAAAGACCGTGCGTGCGTGGACGAATGCCCGGTCGACTGCATCTACGAGGGTGGCCGGATGCTCTACATCCAGCCCGACGAGTGCATCGATTGTGCGGCGTGCGAGCCGGTCTGCCCGGTCGACGCGATCTTCGCCGAGGACGAGGTTCCCGCCGAGTGGAAGTCGTTCCAGGCGATCAACGCCGAGTGGTTCGACCAAACGGGCCTGGGCTCGCCCGGCGGCGCCGTCCAGGTCGGGGCGAGAACCGACGATCACCCGACGGTCGCCGGCTGGGAAGCGGCCTGACCCCCTCATCACGACACGGCGCGCTCGACAATAGACAGAGCGCGCGACTAGGTTGGGCCATGTGGCCTCCCCAACCACCCTGACGCCGCCGCCTGAGCTCGATCAGCGTCTGCTGGACCCACCGCACCATCATTGGCGCGGCTGGCTCACTGCTCTCGGCGTTCTGCTGATGCTGCTCGCCGTTGCGGGCTTCGCACTCAATTGGTTCGGAATGCTCCCGTGGCACGGTCCGATGTCGCAGGGCGATCAGGGCGATGTCACGGCGACCCTGCGCACCGAGGTCAAGCACACCGTCTCGTACGCGAGCCTGTGGGTCTACAACCCGTCTCGCGTCGGCGTCGTGCTCGACGACGTGCAGCCGGTGAACGGTGACCCGGCTCTGCGTGTCGTGAACGCGTGGATCCCGGCAGACCGGCCGGCGTGTCAGGCGGCCGCGACCCGATGGAACGCGAGCGCTCCTCATGACTGCAAGATCCCCGCCGAGGGCTTCGTGCTGCCGTCTCACACACCGGTCGGGAACGGCCCGCGTCTGGTCGTCGAGCTCAAGCCGATGCGGGCGGGGACGTTCCGTTCTCCGGGGTTCGACATCCACTACCACGTCGGCCCGATCCACTACACGGCGACGTACGCGGACGGGTTCCTGCTGCGCACCTCCTGATCTGCCCCATCGCGACGGAAGAGCGCTCCGGCGGATTCCGCGCGACGGTGGAACATGCGGCAGGCTTCCTGACCAGTTGTCCGCCGAGGGGGAGGGGTTCATGCGACGGATCGCGATGGTGTGTGCGGTGACGGGCATCGTCCTGGCCACGTCGCTGGCGCCGGCGGTCGCGCTGGTACCGAGCAACGGCGTGTACTCGGGCGTGATCGACAACATCGGCGAGGGCACGGGCTTCTTCCGCGCCAAGGGAGCCACCGCCACCAAACACCTCGTCCCGGCAGGCTCGTTCACGTGCAACGGCACCCCGTGTCAGCAGAACACGATCGTGGCGCCGTCGACGTTCGCTGTAACACGCTGAACGCGAACCTCGAGGCGACGAGCATCGCCGTGAGCGGCACCGCGTTCGACTACCGCGGCAAGGCCAACATCGGGACGTCGGCGGCACGCATGAACATCCGGTTCAAGGGCAGCTGGCAGACCGCGTCCAAGGTCACCGGGTTCACGCGGATCTGGGACTCGAACTGCGATAGCGGCAAGGTCGACTGGACATAACGCCGGTGTCGTAACGGCCCCGAGCACGCTCAGCATGCCGGGGCACCTGCGCCGCACAACGTTTCGTCGGCCTCGGTGTCGACGAGGGTGACGAGTGTGCTCCTGTCGATGGTCGTCAGGCCCCCGTTCGGGTCGAACGAGGGGACGCCGATCGTGTTGCCGCCCTGGGGTTCGCCGGTCACCGTGATGCAGCCGCCGTCGACCGGGGTCTGCTGTTCGCCGTCGACCACGTCGGGGCAGACGGCGGTGAGCGTCACGACGATAGGCGTCGCGGTGCCGCTGTCGCCGATCCCGACCTGGAACCAGGCCTTGTCGTTCACCACCTGTGCGACCGGCGTGTTCCAGCCGATCGGCAGCTGCGAGACACACGGGATCTCCGTGGCCGTCGGCACCGCCTGCGCGAACGCGATCATGGTGCGTTCGGCATCGCAGTTGGCGGGCAGCACCGCGCCCCGGGTCGGGAAGAACAGCGGGATGGCGAACGTCAGCGAGATGGACACGATCGCGATCACCGCGATGATCAGCATCAGCCGCCGGACGCTCCAGCGCTGGATCGCGATCGGCTTGCGCTTGGGCGCGAGCTCCCGGAAATGCGACAACAGGTCCCTGCCATCCTGCTTCATCGATTGCCGGAGCTGGGTCGGGCTCGCGACGCCGCGCGTCGCCGCGAACGCCTCGGACAGGTCGTCCGGCGTGAAGTACTCGAGCGCATTCGCGTACACGAGATCCGGATCGGACCGCAGCGCCAGGACGAGCATCATGTTCCCGAGGTCGACGGCCTGGCGCCACGCGGACGGACGCACCTGCACGAAGAACACGTCGATCAACTTGAGGTGCCCGTCCTGCACCATCAGGTTGGCCGGCTTGATGTCCCGGTGGGCGAGCCCGATGTCCCACATGTCGCGGACCAACTGGAGCCCTTCGTCGATGATCGTCTCGTCAACCTCGGCGTCGCCGATCTCGACGGCGTTCTCGAAGAACTCCATCGCGATCATGTACTCGCGTTCGGGGGTGATCTCGATCACACCGAGCGCCTTGGGCGTGGAGAATCCGTACTCGCCGAGCAGCCGCAGCGTGTAGTCCTCATACTCGACGAACCGCCGGACGGTCGAGAACGGCGTCTCGTCCTCGAGCCGCCCGTAGAGCATCGTGCGACCGAGCTTGTACCAGCGGTCGGCATGGACGTGGCTCTTGGCGTACAGCTTCGCGAACAGCGCCACGGTATTGCCCGCCTCGTCCGTGGCGGTGATCCGCAGCGGGGTCGAGCCGCCCGACGCATCCAGGCCGACGGGCTTGATGTTCGTGATCTTGAGGCCCAGCTGCTCCTTCATCGCGGCGCGGATCGCTTTGCCGCGCGGTCCGGTGACGTCCAGGTGCGCGGACTTCCCCCGCTCGCCGTACCGGATCGGGAAGACCTCGTTGGGCGCGAACGCACGGAACGCGGCGACCAGGATCGAGACCGCGATCATGGCGCCGAACACGTCGTCGGTGAGGTGGTCGACGCCCAGGTAGACGCGGCCGAGCGTGGACACCGCCAGCGCGGCGGCGAGCAGGCACTTCGCGTAGTACCGCGGACGGCCCTGCACCACCAGCATGTAGATCGCGCTCGTGCCGACGGCCGCCAGACCGGCGATCGGCATCGAGGGCGACGAGTAGCCCTCCCACCCCGCGATGGGGATGACGCCGAACGGACGCGGCCGCGACGCCACGAGGTAGAGCCCCCCGGCGGCGAGCTGAACCGCGGCGATGCTCACCAGGCAGACGATCACGTGCCGCCACCGGCGGAACCACGCGGCGGACACGATAACGGCGGCGCCGAACAGCGCGATGCCGCCGGTCGACGCCGCCGTGTTGAAGAACCGCGTCGTGGCGTCCAACCACCCCATCCGCAGGTCGACGACGACGTCCGAGACGAAGCCGTCGATCACGTGAAGGGCGCTGAGCGAGAAGTGGAACCAGAGGCTCGCGAGCCCGACGACCAGGAACGTCGCGAGCAGCCAGAGCCAGCCCGTGAACCCGATCGACTTCGGCAGCGGCGGTGGCGCGCCCGTCGGCCGTCGATAGGAGTGGAACCCGCGCCTGCTGTGTTCGCGCTGTGCCACCGGTCCTCCTTCCGGTGATCACGCTCGATCGTTGCCGCGTGATCCTTGCATGATCGACTAGACCGGTGCGACCGGGTCGGCTTCCACCTCAGAACCCTTGCCCGCCAAGTGCAAGATCTCGCTGATGAGCGCGGTCGCGCCCAGCGCGATCGCGGTGCCGAGCAGCACGCCGGCCACGGTGTCCGAGAACCAATGCGCGTTGAGGTACACGCGGGACAGGGCCATGACGAACGCGGCCGCCGCGGCGAGCACCTCCCACTTCCGGCGTTCGGGGCCCGCGTGCATGAACGCAAGGACGAGCGCCACCACGATCGAGGCGGTGGCGACCGCGTGTCCCGACGGGAACGACGGTCCCGTGGTCGGCACCAGCGACGCCGGCGGTCGCATCCGGTCGAACCAGGCCTTCGCCCCGGTCAGCGCGGTCTCCGCGACGATCCACGTCACGACCCACGCCGCGAAGTAGCGCCACCGCCGACGGAACGCGAGGTACAGCGCGATCGCGATCCGGAACGGGACGGTCACGATGCCGCTGCCGATGAAGTTGAGTCCCTTGGAGATGGCCGTCACCGCCGAGAATCGATGGTTCTGCACCCAGTCGTACACGTGACCGTCGAAATGCCCGATCCACGCCCACGTCGTGGTGGTGCCCGAGTCGCCGGGGTGCTTCCCGACGCCGATGAAGATCAGGAACAGCGCCAGGAGCAACAAGGAGGAGTACAGCAACGCCCGCCGGTGGTTGGTCAGCGGGTCGAGGGGTTGCTCCGGCACCGGTGGATGCTCTCAGACTTCGGCGGCCTCCGCTTCCACCGTTGCCGTCATTTCCCGCTCGGGCACCCCGAGCAGCAGATTCGTCGCGCCGCCGAGGAGCAGCCCGAGACCGAAGCCGCCGAGGACGTCGAGCGGCGCGTGGGCGCCGAGGTAGACGCGGGCGAAGATCACGAGGGCGGCGACGATCCACGGCGCGTACCGCCACCGGCCGTTGAGGTACGGCTCGGACACCATCGCGAGGCCGACCAGCAGGACGACGTGCCCCGACACGAACGACAGCCCGGCGGTCGCGGTGTCTCCGCGGACGATCGCGTCGGGGATCGTGACCCCGGGGCGTTCGCGCTGGACGACCTTCCAGACCATGCGCTCGCTGAAGAGCTTGGCCGCGGTGATGATGATCGCGGCGACCGCCAGCCGCCATCGACGGAAGATCGCGGCGACGAGGGCCACGATCGGCCCGATCGCGAGGATGCCGATCAGCTGGACCTTGGTCATCAGGGGCGACAAGGCGCCGGGCAGCCCGTTGATCGCGTGGAAGACGCGCGCCTCGAGCGAGCCGACCGTCCCGTTGTGGGCGAACAGCATGCAGAATGCCAGGATGCCGAGACCGACGAGCGCCGCGGCGGCGTCATGCTTCCGCCGCACGTAGATCCGAGGAGCCGCCCTCACGGGGGCCACCCTAGACCGGTCGGGGAAGCGCTGCTGCTACGTCTTCGACGCCTTCCAGTTGCCGCCGGTGCCGCCACCGATGTCGTAGGAGCCCGACATCTGGTCGCCGTTGATCTTGCCGTTGTAGTCGACGGAGCATTGCCCTTGCACCGATCCGAACTGGATCGTGTCGCCGTTCACCTTGCCGGCGACCTTGGCGCCGTCCAGACAGGACACGTTGATCGACAACGTGCCGTTGAGCGACGACCCGGTTTGCTTGAAGGTGACCGAGAAGGTGCCCGACCCGCCGCCGCTCGGCTGGTAGGTCCCGTTCCACTTGCCGTCGATCGTGCCGCTGTCAACCGGACTGCCGGTCGAGGAGAACGACGACGATGAAGGCGCCGCTTCGTCGCTGGAGGATGTGGTCCCGCCGACCGGCGGGCTGGACGTGCTCGAGGTGCTCGAGCAGGCCGCCGTCAGCAGCCCGCATATGATGACGGCCCCGCAGATCCGCCACGTCGCCGAACGCATGGTCCGAGCTCCTTTCCCTTCGTCGGCCGCTTCGGTGGCCGCTTCGTTGCGCCGATGCTTGCGCACCGCGGCGTCTCCGCGCAACGGTTCGACGCCTCTGCTACGGGGCCAACGCTCGTGCGCGTTGGGCGCCACCTCGTGCTGGAGAACCACTCGGCAGAGGCCGCCGCCGGGTTCCGGGCCCGTGACACACTGACGCGATGGACGCCCTGACCAAGCAGGCGCCGGGGCCCGGGCTCACCCTCACGCAGGTGCCCGAGCCCGAGACCGGCATCAACGACGTGTTGATCCGCGTCGACCGGACGGGGATCTGCGGCACGGACGTGCACATCGCCGACTGGAACGAGTGGGCCCGGGCCGCCGTCACGCCCCCGCTCGTGATCGGCCACGAGTTCGTCGGCGAGGTCGTGTCCGTCGGTTCCAACGTGAGCGACTTCCATCCCGGAGAGCTCGTGAGCGGTGAGGGGCACGTGGTCTGCGGGCGGTGCCGGAACTGCCTCGCCGGCCGGCGGCACCTCTGCGCGAACACCTCGAGCGTGGGCGTCGACCGCCCGGGCGCGTTCGCGGAGCTGATCGCGCTCCCGATGACCAACGTCTGGCACCACGACCCGGCGATCGACCGCGACGTGGCGGCGATCTTCGACCCGTTCGGCAACGCCGTGCACTCCACCCTGACGTTCCCGGTGCTCGGCGAGGACGTGCTGATCACGGGCGCCGGCCCGATCGGGCTGATGGCGTGCGCGGTCGCGCAACACGCCGGCGCGCGGTATGTGGTCGTGACCGACGTGAACCCCGTTCGACTGGAGCTCGCCAAGCGGCTTGGCGCGACGCTCGCGGTCGACGTCCGATCGACGTCGGTCGTGGACATCCAGCAGGAGCTGGACATGAAGGAGGGCTTCGACGTCGGCCTCGAGATGAGCGGCAACCCCGACGCACTGCACGAGATGGTCGCGAACATGTGTCACGGCGGGAAGATCGCCCTGCTCGGTTTGCCCGACCGCGACTTCGCGATCGACTGGAACGCGGTGATCCACGACCAGCTGACGATCACCGGCGTGTACGGCCGGGAGATGTATGAGACCTGGTACATGATGACCGTGATGTTGCAGGGCGGCCTCGACGTCTCGCCGGTGATCACACACCGATTCCATTACACGCAGTTCGAGGACGCGTTCGAGGCGATGCGGTCGGGCAACGCCGGCAAGGTGCTCCTGTATTGGCAGGAGGAGCCGTGATCGGCGACGTCCGAAGCCAGCTCGATGCCGAATCGGACGCGATCCGCGAGGCCGGCACGTTCAAGAGCGAGCGCGCCATCATGTCGCCGCAGGGCCCGCACGTCACGATCGACGGACGCGAGGGCCGCGTCGTGAACCTCTGCGCGAACGACTACCTCGGCTTGGCGAACCATCCGTCCGTGGTCGAGGCGGCCCACGAGGCGCTGGACCGTTGGGGCTTCGGGGTTGCGTCGGTTCGGTTCATCTGCGGGACCCTGGCGTTGCACCAGCAGCTCGAGGGCGCGCTGACGGCGTTCCTCGGAACGGAAGAGACGATCCTGTACCCGTCGTGCTTCGATGCGAACGGCGGGCTGTTCGAGACGCTGCTTACCGACGAAGACACGGTGATCTCTGATGCGCTGAACCACGCGAGCATCATCGACGGGATCCGGCTGTGCAAGGCCAAGCGGTTGCGCTACGCGAACGGCGACATGCACGAGCTGGAGCTCCGGCTGAAGGAGGCCGAGGGCTCACGGCGCGTCCTGATCGCGACCGACGGTGTGTTCTCGATGGACGGCTACATCGCCGACCTGCCGGCGATCTGCGACCTCGCGGAGCGCTACGGCGCGATGGTGATGGTCGACGACTCGCACGCGGTGGGCGTGCTGGGCGCGCACGGGCGCGGCTCGCTCGAGCACCACGGGGTCACCGAGCGGATCGACATCCTGACCGGCACCCTCGGCAAGGCGCTCGGCGGTGGGGGCGGCGGCTACACGAGCGGACGGCGCGAGATCGTGCAGCTGCTGCGACAGCGCTCGCGCCCGTACCTGTTCTCGAACAGCATCACGCCCGTGGTCGCGGCGGGCTCCCTGCGCTCGCTCGAGCTGCTGACCGCGTCAACCGAGCTGGTCGACCGTCTCCGAGCGAACACCCGGTCGTTCCGCTCCGCGATGGCCGAGACCGGACTCGAGGTGCTGGCCGGCGAGGGCCCGATCGTGCCGGTGATGATCGGAAAGGAGCAGCGGCTCGCGCCCATCACGGCCGCCGCGTTCGATGAAGGGCTCCACGTCGTCGGGTTCTCCTACCCCGTGGTGCCGCTCGGCACGGCGCGGATCCGCACGCAGGTCTCGGCAGCGCACAGCGAGGACGATCTGCGGTTCGCCGCCGACGTGTTCGCCCGTGTTGCTGCGAGCGACTAGTCGTTGTACGAGTCGACCGCAGTTCGGATCATGATCGCCGGACGCTACCCGGCGTTGTCATCCGGGTCGATCGGGCCGAGGTCGGCGATCGCGCCGCGTCGGGCAAGATCACGCGTGGCCACCCACACGATCGCGATCGCCACGGTCAGGACGACCGCCGAGCCGACGAACAGCTCCGACGGCCCGACGTGCTGATAGACCCACCCGCCGATCACGCTGCCGAGGATCGGTGCCAGGGCCGCGGTGCACATCTGTGCGAGCGTCTGCCCGGTGCTCCGCAGACGATCCGGCACGAGGGTGCCCGTCATCACGACGACGCTCACGTAGACCAGCCCGAACCCGACGCCGACGCCGATGCGGATCGCGGTCACCGCCGCCGGCGTTGCGACCACCGACCACCCGAGCGACGCGAGGACGTACACCGCGCCGCCGGCCGCGAAGAGCCGTCGGGTGCCGAACCGGCTGATCAGCGACCCGCTCGACCGCATGAACGGGATCTCCAGGAACGCCGAGACGCCGGCCGCGACGCCGACCAGCAGCGGGCCACCGCCGCCCGACTCGATCCGCAGCGGCACGAAGTCCCATGCCGCGTGCTGTGCGGCGCCGAACAGCAACAGCCCGATGAGGTACAGCGGCAGGTGAGGCACGTGCGCGAGCGCGTCGCCGAGCGATCCGAGCCGCGAACCGGCTTCCTCGTGCGGCGCCGGCCGCGTCTTGGGGAACCGCCCGACGTAGACGGCGCACGCGCCGAGCCCGAGGGCGTAGACCGGGATCATCCACTCCAGACCGCCCCATTGGAACAGCGCGCCGAGCGCGATCGCGCCGACGCCCCACCCGACGCTTGCCCAGAGGCGATACGTCCCGTACGTGTGCAGCCGCTCGGGACCGAGCAGCTCGACCGCGAGCGCATCGGTCAGCGGCGTCACCGCCGACGTCGACGCCGACAGCAGCGCGATGGCGGCCATCACGGCGGCCAGAACCGATCCGGTCAGCGCAAGGATCAGCGTCGAGACCGTCGCCGACATCAACGCCCACTGGAGCGCCCGGGTCGTGCCGTGGCGCCGATCCGCCGCGTGGCTCCAGAACGGCGCCGCGGCGATCGAGGCCAGCGCGCTCGCGCCGAGCACGAGGCCGATCTCGGTCGGCGAGAACCCGCGCCCGTTCAGCCACAGGACGAAGAACGGGATGAAGCCCGACCCGACGAACCACGCCAGCGCGTACAGGCGCCGAAGGCGCAGGTCGATGAGGCTGGCATCGGGCGCGGGTTCCATCCGCGCGGCATCGTAGGCGCGAGCGGGAACTACGCGGAGACCGTGATCCGCGGGTTGATCTCGTAGACCGTCACGTCGCGACTGACGCCCTTCAGCTCGACCCTCGGCAGCGGCGTCGCCTCGACGATGGTGCCGACCGCCTCGAGCGTCGGCTCGGTGACCAGGATCTGGCCGGCGATCGCGTGGTCCGACAGGCGCGAGGCGAGGTTCACCTCGCTGCCGAGCACCGTGTAGTCGCTCCGCGCCTCGGACCCTATGTCACCGACGGTCACCCAGCCGGTCGTGATCCCGACGCCGACCTGGAACGCCTCGTGGTACCGCGTCGCCCACTCCTTCTGCATGGACCGCATCCGGTCGCGCATCTCGAACGCCATCTCGACCGCGCGTGTCGCGTGGTCGTCCTGCCAGACCGGATCGCCGAAGAACACCATCACCGCGTCGCCGACGTACTTGTCGAGCGTGCCGCCATGGCGGAAGACGATCTCGGTCATCTCGGACAGGTAGTCGTTCAGCTGCGCGATCAACTCGTCCGGCTCCATGCGCTCCGACGCCGTCGTGAACCCGCGCACATCCGAGAAGAATGTCGTGAGGTACTTGCGTCGTGATCCGAGGTCGAGGTCGCCGTCGCCCTCGACGATCGAGGCCGCAAGCTGCGGCGAGAGGTACCGCTTCAGCCGGGACATGCGTTCCAGCTCGGCGACCTTGCCGTCGACCGCCTGCTGCAGGTTGGCGTTCAGGCCCTCGAGGTCGCGGTACGCGGTCGACAACCGCCCCGCGGTGAGGTTGAGGTTGGTCGCGAGCGAGCCGAACTCGTCGCGGTTGGGCACCGCGACCCGCACGGAGAAGTCACCGCCGGCGATCCGCGCGAGCGCGCTGTCGACCTGGCGCACCGGCCGGATCAGCGACCACGACAAGATCGCGCCGAGCGCGAGCGCGGCGGCGAGGCTCAGCCCGGAGATCCCCGCCACCACCCCGGTGAGCAACCGCCGGTTCCTCGCGAACGACGCCGTTTCCGCTGCGAACTGCGTCTGCGACTGCGCGATCAGCTCGTTCAGCTGTGCCTCGAGCACGTGCGACTGGGTGTGCTCCTTGTCGATGTGCACCTCGACGGCCCGGTGCTCCTCCCCGGCGTCGTAGAGCTTCGTGACCTCGGCGCTGTCGGCGCGGTAGACCTCGTTCGCGCTTTCGATCTGATCGAAGAACTCGGGTTGCGCCGGGATCGCGTAGGTGCGGATCTCCGCGAGGTTCCGGTCGAAGTCGTCCTTCGCGATGGCGATCTTGTCGGTCCACGAGGCGTCGTCGGTCAAGAGCGCCATCGCACGGTAGTGGCTCTGCGCGGTGACCTCGTAGATCATCTCGCGGGCCTGGCTGACCTGGTCGCTGAGCGCTGTGAGTCGCACCACCTGGTCGTCGATCCGCTCCAGCACGACGACGCACACGACACCCATCGACAGCAACAGCAACGCGATCAGCAGGAACCCGGCGAGGAGCTTGCGGTGGACGGTCGTGTGCACGCGCGCGACGGCGTCGACGAACGGCCGCAGGAACCGCGGCAACGGTCCGAGGTCCTCGGGATCGGGCGTCGCGAGCTCGCGATCGCCGGTGGTCGACATGTGGGGCCCCCTCCGGCAGGGTCGACTGCGCTGAGCGCTCAATCTAGCCGCGGTCGTTCCGGCGCGCCATGCCGGTGCCGCACACGACGACGCCCCCTCGCCTCGAGGACGAAGGGGCGTCGCTCACCCGTTCAGCTGGAAGGCCGGGGTGGTCTTTGGAAGAGAAGTTGTTCGATCAGTACCGTCGCGCGCGGCGGCGCCACGGGCGGCCCCACGGCCGTGCGGCGGGGCGACCCGCCACCGGTCGGCGGCCACCAGCAGGACGCCGGAACAGCAACAGCAAGAACAGCACGGCTGCGACGGCGATGATGACCCACACCCACGGTTGCATCGCTTTCCTCCTTTGCCTTTCAGGGATGTCGTACCCGGGGTCCCCTGACCCCACACATGAGGTCAGGCGGCCTCGTTGCTCCTTGAGCGGACGGCCGGTAGCAGCCGCTCGCTCGCGAACCGGAAGAACGCGTCCTGGTCCGCGCCGACCTGATGGAGGAAGACGTGCGTGTAGCCGGCGCTCTCGAGCTCCTCGAACTTCGAGAGATAGGTCTCGACGTTGGTGCCGATCAAGGCCGAGCCGCGGAGATCCGCGGGCTCCGTCACGCTCGCGGCCTGTTCGAAGTGCCGCGGGAGCGGCAGCTCGGCGGACAGCTCGCCGGGGATCGCGGGGTTCGGCCAGACGCGATGCAGTGTCGCGAGCGCCCGCTCCTCGTTCTCCTCGACGTTCACGATCATCTCCGCCAAGCGCGGGCCCTCGCCCTCTTGCTCGATGAAGGTTTCCAGCGCCTCGCGCGAATCGCCGGCCACGATCAGGCCGTCGCCGATCTCGGCGGCGAGGGCGGCGGCCTCGGTTCCACTGGCGGCGACGTACAGCGGGATCGCCTCCTCCGGCAGCGTGTACAGCCGCGCGGTATCGACGGTGTAGTAGGTCCCGTCGAACGTCACGAGCTCCCCGGTCCACAGCTCGCGCAGCAGGTCGACGGCCTCGGCGAGCATCTCGCGCCGGATCGGCGCGCCCGGCCATGCGTCGCCGAAGATGTGCTCGTTCAGCCGCTCGCCGGTCCCGACGCCGAGGAAGAACCGGCCCGGGAGCAGACACGCGGCGGTCGCGGCGGCCTGCGCGACGAGCGCGGGGTGTTGGCGAACCGTCGGGCACGTCACCGCCGTCCCGATCGTCAGCCGGTCCGTCGCCGCCGCGATGGCGCCGATCGACGTCCACACGAACGAGCTCTCGCCCTGCGCGTCGATCCAGGGATGGAAGTGATCGGAGATCGCGGCGAAGTCGAAACCGGCGTCCTCGGCCCGGCGCGCGTCGTCGACCAGCCCGAGCGGGTACCGCTCCTCGCTACAGAGCTTGTAGCCGATCTGCATGAGTTGCCTGTACCCACGGGTGCGGACAGGAAACGCCGGTCAGACCGCCGACGCCGCCTCCAGGACCTCGTCCACCGTGATCTCGAGCAGGCCGGGGTCGGGCTCCCGCCCGTGCGGATCGCCGGTCCGGCCCTTCCACAGCACGACGTGCCGCCGGTCCTCGGGCGGTCCCCACCGGCTGGGCGGCGTCGGTCCGAACAGCAGCACCGACGGGCGCCCCAGTGCGGTCGC
>Ga0136846_1207779_pt1 | contig 12743 bp, 11 predicted proteins | sample HopSoiMetagenom2_FD_96841 | JGI IMG/M metagenome (GOLD analysis project Ga0136846, IMG submission 96841) | Grasslands soil microbial communities from Hopland, California, USA - 2 Assembly 2016 (version 4) | ecosystem: Environmental > Terrestrial > Soil > Grasslands | place: USA: Hopland...
GAACGTCAACGATTTCCGGGCGATCCTCATAGTGTAGCGCGAAGGGAAAAAGCCGGGAGCATTCCCGGCCTTCATCGTCTTCGACCGGTCGTCAAGTCAAGAGGTCGAGACGGGGGCGTCTTCGCGGATGAGCTGCTGCCGCTTCAACTCCTTCCAGAAGTCTTCGGGGATGGAGTGGCTGAACCAGTCGAGGTTCTTTTGGAGCTGCTCAACGGTCCGGGTGCCAGCGATGAACGACGCAATGGCAGGATGGGAAACCACGAACTGCATTGCGGCTGCAGGCAGCGGCACGGCAAATTCCTCGCAGACCTTCTCGATACGGCCGACCTTATCGAGTATTTCCGGCGGCGCTGGGACGTAATTGTACTTCGCGCCTGCGACGGCCCCGGTCGCCAAAATGCCCGAATTGAAGCCGCCGCCGATGACTACCGCGGCGCCGCGCTTTTCGCAGAGAGGCAGGAATTTGTCGAGGGATTCCTGCTCGAGCAGCGTGTAGCGTCCCGCCAATAGGAAGCAGTCAAAGTCTCTCTGCTTCAGCGCTTCGTAGCAGACCTCCCATTCGTTCACGCCGACACCGATCGCCCCGACAACGCCTTCGTCCCGCAGCTTCGACAATGCTTTCCAAGTTCCGTCCATGGCGGCCTTGAACACTTCCGGCTGTTCGGCTCCCCGGGTGAAGACATCGATGTCGTGGATGAAGCAGATGTCGATTTTTTCGAGCGCGAGGCGCTGGAGCGAATCCTCGAACGAGCGCATTGCTCCATCGTAGCTATAGTCGAACACCATCGCGTTTGCGGCGGCATTGTTCCAAGGTGAGAAGTCTATTTCGCCGCGTCTCTTGGGTTTTAGAAGCCGTCCGACCTTGGTCGACAGGACGAATTCCTCACGGTTCTTCCAGCGCAACGAGTGGCCGCACCGAAGTTCCGACAGCCCGTGGCCGTACATCGGCGCCGTGTCGTAGTAGCGGACGCCGGCGTCCCACGCGAGCTGCGCCATTCCGTCCGACGTCTCCTCGTCGATCGGCCGCGAGAAATTCCCGATCGGTGCCGCGCCAAACGCGAGTGCGGTGACTTCGAGGTTTGTTCTGCCGAACTTTGTCCTTGTCGATGGATTCATAAGCTTCCTCCCTTGCTAATGCACCATGTAGTTAGTTACATTACAGATCTGATGACGGGTGACAAGACCTTTGGGAGGGGTGTTCTTGCAAACATACGACTACATAATCACCGGAGCTGGGCCTGCAGGATGCGTGCTTGCGAGCCGATTGACGGAGGACCCTGCGGTAAGGGTGCTCCTTGTCGAGGCCGGGGGGCGCGATTCCCATCCGTTTTTCCGGATGCCCGCTGGCTTTGCGAAAATGACAAAAGGCATAGCGAGCTGGGGCTGGTCGACGGTTCCGCAAAGACACATGAACGACCGCGTTCTCTGGTACACGCAGGCAAAGGTGATCGGGGGCGGATCCACCATCAACGCGCAGATCTACACGCGCGGCAATGCGCTCGACTACGACGCATGGAGGACTGAGGCAGGGTGCAAGGGATGGAGCTATCGCGAGGTGCTGCCCTACTTCAGGCGCGCCGAAGGCAATGAGCGCTTCCATGACGACTACCATGGGAGTGAAGGGCCGCTCGGCGTCTCGATGCCGAGGGCGACGCTGCCAATCTGCGACGCCTTCCTCAGAGCGGCGCAGCAGTGCGGGATACCTTACAATCACGACTTCAACGGGCGATCCCAGGACGGTGTCGGCTTCTATCAGCTGACGCAGAAAAATGTCGCACGCTCCTCTGCGGCGACGGCATTTCTCCGCCCGGCGATGACGCGCTCGAACCTGACGGTACGGACGGGATCGGAAGTGTCCCGGATCCTAGTCGAGAGGGGCGAGGCGGTGGGCGTGGAGATCGTCGAACGCTCGGGCGGTGAGAGATCGCTGACCTATGCGGAGCGCGAGGTTCTTGTGACGTCAGGCGGAATTGGATCTCCGAGGCTTCTGCTGCTTTCCGGTATCGGACCTGCCGATCATCTTCGTTCCGTAGGCGTCGATGTTGTACACGATCTCAGGGGTGTCGGCGAGAATCTCCAAGACCACCTCGACCTGAGCGTGATCAGCGAGTGCTCGGGCGACCACAGCTATGACAGGGTCCAGCGCATCGATCGAACGATCGTGGCGGGCATCCAGTATCTCCTGTTCAAGTCCGGTCCAGTCGCTTCGTCGCTTTTCGAGACCGGAGGTTTCTGGTACGCGGACAGCACTGCTAGGTCGCCGGATATCCAGTTCCACTTCGGGCGGGGGTCCGGTATTGAAAAGGGTATCTCCAAGCTCGACAATCCGGGCGTTACACTGAACTCCGCGTTCATGAGACCGCGTTCGCGTGGAACGGTTCGCCTCGCGAACGCAAACCTGCGCGCCGCACCGCTGATAGACCCCAATTACTGGTCCGATCCATATGACCGGGAGATGTCTCTCCGAGGCCTCGAGATGGCGCGTGAAATCATGAAAGCTCCGGCATTGAAGCCTTTCCTGTTGCGCGAGGCGCTCCCGGGTCCTTCGGTCACGGACGACCGCGGGCTTTTCGACTTCGCGTGCAGGGTCGCAAAAACCGACCATCACCCTGTCGGCGCCTGCAAGATGGGCAATGACGCGATGGCCGTGGTTTCTCCGGAACTAAAGGTTCACGGGATCGAAGGACTGCGCGTCTGCGACTCGTCCGTGATGCCGCTCATCAATTCATCGAACACCAATGCGCCGTCGATCATGATCGGTGAGAAGGCTTCCGATCTCGTTCGCGGGCTGCCCTCTCTGCCGCCGGCAGTCTTCGAGCATGAACGAAACGAACGGGCGCGAATGGCACGATAGCCTTTCCGGACCGAAATTGATGGTCTTTAGCGGGCGTCGCGGCAACGGACGGCCAGCGGTTCCGCGCGCCTCACGTTATCTTGTAACCAATTGAAAAAACAACGTTTTTGTGTCTTTGATCGATTTGTTCGGGTTGACATATTTGCAGGATGAGCACTATGTAATGCACTAACTAGATACATAATTATCTGTAAAATACCCATTGATTTCGACGCGTTGCGTCGGGAGGGAGGAATTATGAAAGTCTATGGAGTGGAGCATTTCGGCTTCACGGTGCCCAACCTCGAGGAGGCAGTCGAGTTCTTCGAAACGGTGTTCGGCGCAGTGACTGCCCTGGAAACTGGGAGAGTCGATGCCGACGACGAATACATGAAGCGCCGCCTGGGAGTCCCGGGTCATTGCAGGATCGAGAACATCAAAGTCCTCCGGGTTGGCAACGGCAGCAATCTGGAGATTTTCGAGTATTCCGGCGATGACGGTGACGCTGTGTTCAAGCGCAACAGCCAGCCGGGCGGCTTCCATATGGCGTTCCAAGTCGATGATGCGAATGCGGCGGCGGGCAGGTTGCGCTCGAGGGGCATTGACGTCCTCGACGGACCCACCTTTGTCGAGAGCGGTCCCATGGCTGGGCTGACCTGGCTCTACCTGCGCGCCCCGTGGGGGCAGTTCCTTGAGATTGTCAGCATGGATGGACCAATGGGTTACGCCAAGGACGGCGGCCCCAGGCTCTGGTCGCCGCTGGACTAAGCAGGTCCGCGGCTCCGGCGAATAGCCGAGCCGCTGAATAGGCCGTTCTGGCCGAGAGTACACTTTCAACCGGATGTGAGGAGGCATTCAATGAGTGGATGGAGAAGACATGTATTGGGCATGGTGCTCGCGCTGAGCGCGGCCACCGGCGCGATCGCACAGGACAAGCCCTTCAGCGGAATCACGCTGAAGATGCTTGGGATCGGCGACACCTCGGTGACGCGGCTTGCGAAGATCACCGGCGAGTTTGAGGAGATGACGGGAGCGAAGGTGCAGATCGACATGCTTCCATATCCGGGGCTCATAGATAAGATCACCATCGAAACCAGCTCCGACAATCCCACCTATCAGTTGCTGTGGGTCGACAGCCCTTGGATCGGCGTCCTCGGCGAGGCGGGTTCTCTGCAGGATCTGACGGATTTCGCCAAGCGCGACGCCAAGGAGATTGGCCTCGACGACATAATCCCGGTCCAGCTTCAGGAGAACAGCTGGCAGGGCCGGCTGCTTGCATTCCCCGCTTCGGGGATGATCTGGCACGTGAACTACCGTCAGGATCTCTTCGAAAACCAAGACGAGAAGACCGCGTTCAAGGCGAAGTACAATTACGATCTCGCGCCGCCAACGACGTTCGCGCAGTACCACGACATCGCGGAGTTCTTCACGCGTAAGAAGGGCGAAAAGCTTGCAGGCAAGGTGCTTGCTTCCGACTTCTATGGAACAGCGCAGTCCTACAGCCGTGTCCAGGGCGCGATCACGCATGACTATTTTCCAATCATGCGTGCCTTTGGCGGCGATTACTGGGATCCGAAGACCGGCCTGTGCACGATGACTGGCGAGCCGCACGTCAAGGCCGCGGAGTTCATGAAGTCCCTCGTTCCATTCAATCCACCGGATTACTTGGGTTTGATGTGGGACATCCAATCTGGATATATGGAGCGCGGCGAGACAGCAATCGCAGGCTACTGGAGTGTTCGAACCGTACGCCTGACAAATCCTGCCGAAGCTAAACTGCCGACTATCGGCAAGGCTGGCTTCTCCGCAAGCCCGACCGTCGATGGAAAGCCAGAACCGACCTATACCGGTTCGCTCTCCTTCGCGATCAACTCAAAGATCCCGGACAAGGAGAAGGAGGCCGCCTGGGCGTTCATCAAGTGGGGAACCAGCGAGAAAATCATGCGCCGTCTTGCCGACGAGGGCTGGGGCATCAGCCAGTTTCGCAAGTCGATTCTCTCTGACCCTGCGCTGCAGGCGAAGTATCCCTACTACAAGGTGCTTCTCGACACCCAGAACAATGCGCGCAGGCGCATCTTCCATCCCTTCTACGCCAACGTGGAAGAGAATTTTGGTGTCGAACTGAGCAAGTACATGGCTGGTGAGACCCAGACAGCCGAGGAGGCATTGAAGACCGCCTGCGACGCCGTCAACGAACAGCTCGAATCCATTCCGCTGGAAACGCGTCTGCGGTGGATTAACGACGAACCTGTCGCAGTCCTCGCGAAGTGATTGCTCCTGCCGGTCAGTCCATTGGACGGACCGGCATCAACCAACCCACCGGAAAATTCGATGACCTACGTTCGAAGCCGCAATCGTCGGCTCGCAGGCACATTTCTGCTGCCCACGGCGGCCGTCCTGTTCCTGACGACGATTTATCCAATGCTGTATGCGCTCTGGCTCAGCCTACGCAACTACGATCTGGCCAAGCCCTTCATTCCTCGTATTTTCGTCGGGCTGAAGAACTATCGCGAGGTCCTGACTTCGGACGCGTTCCTTCATTCGCTCGTCGTCACGTTCAAGCTCATGGCGGTGACCCTGAGCGTCCAGTTCGTCCTCGGCGTCGGAATGGCGATACTTGTCACCCAGCGGCTGCCGGGCATGGCCTTCATACGCACGCTGCTGCTGATCCCGATGATGATCTCCCCGGTTATCGTCGGCCTCGTATGGCTGTTCCTCTACTTTCCGGAGCTTGGCTACCTCAACTACTTCCTGTCCATGGTTGGCCTCAATCCGATACCGTGGATCACGAGCACGCAATGGGCGCTGACTGCAATCGCGATCGCCGACATCTGGCAATGGACGCCCTTCATCATGATGGGAACCGCCGCGGCGCTTCAGAGCCTTTCGCCGGAGCCCTACGAAGCGGCCCGCATTGACGGGAACTCCACCATCGACGTGTTTCTCCACGTCACGCTTCCCCAGCTGAAACCCGTGCTCATCAGCCTGATGTTCCTACGTGCGATCGACGCCTTCAAGATCTATGACATCATCTTCGTCCTGACCAAGGGCGGCCCGGCGGACGCCACGGAGACCATCGCTCTCTACATCTACAGGCAGAGCTTCACCTTCTGGCGCATGGGCGTCGGTGCGGCGGCCTCCTTCGTCTCACTCATCGTCATATCCGTGCTGATCACCCTGTTCTTCCGCTCGATGCAGAAGAGCGCGGCAAGCCGATAGAACCGGAGCCTTTCAAAATGACGAAGCTCTCCCTCCGCCAGTCCGTGGTGACCTATCTCCTGATCGGCATCTTGCTGGTGATCTTCATGATCCCGATCTACCTCATCGTGGCATCCTCATTGAAGCCTGCCGCCGAGATGTTCTCGAGGCCACCGGCGATCTTCTTCACGCCCACGCTGCAGCACTACGTGGACCTTTTCACCTTGAGGCCGTTCCACCGCAACTTGATAAACAGCCTGATCGTGACGCTTGGTTCGACGGCCTTCAGCGTCTTCTTCGGCACTCTCGGCGCGTACGCCCTTGCGAGAATTCGACATCCTCGGATCGCGGACGTCGCCTTCTGGATCCTGTCTATGCGCATGTTTCCGCCAATCGCGGTGGTGGTGCCCTATTACATCATCTTCAAGGCGCTCGGTCTGCTCGACACCCCGCTGGCGTTGATCGTCGTCTATTCTACGGCGAACGTCCCCCTGACCGTCTGGCTCATGAAGGGGTTCTTCGACGAAATTCCGGAAGCGCTCGAAGAGGCGGCACAGGTAGATGGCTACGGCGTGGCCGAGATCTTCTGGCGCATCACGCTGCCGCTGGCCGCGCCCGGCCTCGCCGTGAGCGCGGTCTTCTGCTTCATCTTCTCGTGGAATGAGTTCCTGTTCGCTTTGATGCTGACTGGATCCAACACCCAGACCGCTACGGTCGCCGTGATGTCGTTCTGGAGCAGCGACGCCGTCCAGTGGGGGCGTATCATGGCTGGCTCCTTCATAATTCTCATTCCAGGCGTCGTCTTTGTTCTCACCTGCCAACGTTGGCTGGTGAAGGGACTGACTCTCGGATCCGTCAAGTAAGCAGGCCGGGGAGGAACACCATGGCATCCGTAAGCATCTCCAACGTCGTCAAGTCCTATGGGTCTCTGACGGTCGTCCACGGAGTCGATCTCGACATCGATGACGGCGAGTTCGTCGTTCTTCTCGGCCCCTCCGGTTGTGGAAAGACCACGACGCTGCGAATGGTCGCCGGGCTGGAGGATATCTCCGGCGGTGCCATCAGCATCGGCGGGCAGATCGTCAGCGACAAGCCGCCGAAAGACCGCAAGATCGCGATGGTCTTCCAGAATTACGCGCTCTACCCGCACATGACCGTCCGACAGAACATGGAGTTCGCGCTTCGTCCGCAGAAACTGCCCAAGCCCGAGGCCGAAGCGAAGATAGCGAAGATCTCCGGGATGCTCGGCCTCGATCCGCTTCTTGCTCGCCGCCCAGCGCAGTTGTCTGGCGGACAGAGGCAGCGCGTCGCAATGGGTCGTGCAATGGTGCGGACACCGGAGGTGTTCCTGTTCGACGAGCCGCTTTCGAACCTGGACGCGAAACTCAGGACGCAGGTCCGCATGGAGATCGCCAAGCTTCACAAGCAGCTGGGCACTACCGTGATTTACGTCACCCATGATCAGGTCGAAGCGATGACGCTCGCAGATAAGATCGTTATCATGCGGGACGGACGCATCGAACAGATCGGCAAGCCCGAAGAAGTCTTCCTGCGGCCGCGCAACCTTTTTGTCGCGACCTTCATTGGTACTCCGTCAATGAATCTCTTCAAGATGACAGCGAAGGTCGCTCCGGGCGGGTCGGCGATCGTATGCCAGGATTTCTCTGTCCCGCTTCCCGCGAGGTTCGAAGGTCTCGTCCGGGAGGGGCAGGCGGTTACCCTCGGTGTGCGGCCGAGCGACATCCGGCTGGTTGCTGCCGGTGAGCAGCCGCTGATCAATGCGAAGGTTGAGGTGGTCGAGTATCTCGGCGTCGAGGCGCTGATCGACTTGCGATGCGGACCTCAGGAATTCATCGCACAGATCCCGGCTGGCATGAGACCTGCCGTCGACAGCTCGATCGGATTGACCTTCGAAAATCCCGGCCTGCATCTCTTCGACACCGAGACGGGCAACTCGCTCAATGCGAACAAGGAGCATGCCAATGGCTAAGGGCATCGTGTTTTCAGCGAAGAACAAAGCAGATCTGGAGGATGTCGAACTGCCGCCGCTCGGCGCGACTGAAATCAGGGGGCGGACACTCGCAACGCTTGTCAGCCCCGGAACCGAGTTCGCGTGGCTTTCGGGGGATTCCTTCCCTCTCCGACCCGGCTATGCGGCGGTCTTCGAGGCAGAGGAAATCGGCGCCGGGGTGGTCGGCATATCCCTTGGCGAACGCCTGTTTTGCATGGGCCCGCATAGGAGCGAGCAGCAGATCGATCAAAAATATGTGCTGCACGTTCCCGACACTCTGCAGAGCACCACCGCTGTGCTGGCGCGTCTTGCGGGCGTTTCCATGACCACCTTGATGACGACCAGGGCCAGGCCCGGCGATGTCGTCGTCATAACCGGAGCCGGTCCCGTTGGCTTGCTTGCCGCACAGCTATTCCGCCTCGCCGGATACGACGTCTCGGTAGTGGATCCCGATCCTGTCCGTCGTGGTCAGGTCAGTTCAGTAGGGGTCGAGCACGTCTACGCATCGATGCCTTTCGACGATCGGCGTCTGGCAGGGAACGCCGCTCTCGTCGTTGACTGCTCCGGTCACGAGGGTGCCGTCCTCGACGGCTGCCGCATGGCGCGGCCGCATGGCGAGGTTGTGTTGGTAGGGGTGCCATGGCGGCGCCTCACCGAAATTCATGCCTACGACGTACTCCACGCCGTGTTCAATAATTTTGTCCACCTTCGAAGTGGTTGGGAGTGGGAGGTGCCGATCCTTTCGCGAAACTTCAAGTGGGAGGAACTGCTTGAAGGCTACAACAACCAGGCCCAGAGCGTATTCTCCGGATTTGCGAAGATCCTGAAGTGGATGGCCGACGGTCGTATCGTTACCAACGACCTCGTCCGGACCGTATCCCCTGATGATCCGGGGGTTGTCTACGGGGACTTGAAGGCTCGTAAATTTGATGAGCCATTCGTCGTCTTCGCCTGGCACTAGGGATCGAATTTCACGACCTGCGTCTGACAAGCTGTTGACGGAAGTTGCTTTCTTTGTTATGCGGTAACTAACCAGTTACATAATTATAGGTGTAAATATGCTGCTCACCGAGATCCATGAACAGGTTCGCGAGACCGCTCGCCAGTTCGCCGACGATGTCATTCGACCGGTCGCCCACAAGCTGGACGAGGAGGAGAGGTTTCCTGAGGAGATTTACGAACAGATGGGCCAGCTGGGCCTGTTTGGAATCGGCGTGCCGGAGGAAATGGGTGGTCCCGGATTCGACACGCTGGCGTATTCGGTCGTCATGGAAGAGCTTTCCCGCGGCTATGCCTCGATCGCTGACCAGTGTGGCCTGGTAGAACTCATCACCACCTTGCTTGTCCGTCACGGCACGAAAGAGCAGCGCGAGTGGCTACTTGCCGATGTCATGACGATGCGGACCAAGGTTGCCTACTGCCTGACAGAGCCGGAAGCGGGAAGCGACCTGTCGGGCTTGCGGACATCTGCGGAGCGCGACGGTACCGGCTGGAGGCTGAACGGCGGGAAGATCTGGATCCACAATGCTCCGGTCGCAGATATCGGCTTCGTCCTCGCCCGCACGGACAAAAACGCCGGACATCGCGGCATGAGCATTTTCATCGTTGACCTGAAACAGAAGGGCGTCGAGCGTGGCCCGAAGGAACACAAGATGGGGCAGCGTGCGAGTCAGGTGGGGGCGCTTACGTTCGACAATGTATCGCTTCCGGCCGACGCCCTGCTCGGCGAGGAAGGCCGCGGCTTCCACATGATGATGAGCGTTCTCGACAAGGGGCGTGTCGGCATCGGTTCCCTCGCAGTGGGTATAGGGCAGGCAGGCCTCGAGGCGGCGCTCGACTACGCTGTGCAGCGCAAACAGTTCAACTCCGCCATCGCCGAGTTCCAGGGCGTCCAGTGGCTTCTCGCCGACATAGCGAAAGACGTCGAAGCCGCACGTCTCCTGGTCCGCAGCGCGGCAAGCAAGATCGATCACGGCGAGGACGCCACCAAAGCCTGCTCAATGGCAAAATGCTTTGCGGGCGACATGGCGGTGGCCAGGACGGCCGACGCCGTGCAGATCTTCGGGGGCAGCGGGTACATCCGCGGGTTCGAAGTTGAACGCCTCTATCGCGACGCGAAGATCACCCAGATCTACGAGGGAACGAACCAGATCCAGCGCATGATCATCGCACGCCAGCTTATCAAGAACGGGGCGCAGTGATGGATGGCTCCGGGCAGGTCGCGCTCGTCACGGGAGCGGGAAGAGGGATCGGACTGGCGATCGCCAAGTCGCTCGGTGAGGCGGGATTTTCCGTAGCCCTCAACGATCTGGGGCGCGACGGCGGGCTTGAGGATGCCGTCGACGCGCTCCGCGGCGAGGGTGTCCAAGCCGTTGCCGTGCCGGGCGACGTCTCGGATCTGAAGGGCCACGCGGATCTGCTGCGTTCGGCCGAGGATGCTCTTGGACCTCTCACGACACTCGTGAACAACGCGGGCGTTGGGGTCTTATCGCGGGGCGATCTCCTTGATGCCACGGAGGAAAGCTACGACCGATGCATGGCCGTGAACACCAAAGCCCACTTCTTCCTGACGCAGTGCTTCGCAAAGCGTCTCATTGGTGGCGGGCGGGTGCCCGGACTCTTCTATTCGATCGTGAACGTAACATCCTCGAACGCTGTCGCCGTATCCGTCAACAGGGGCGAGTACTGCGCTTCCAAGGCCGCGGCGGCGATGATTTCAAAGGTCTTTGCCGCCAGGCTCGGCCGGGAAGGAATAGCTGTCTTCGACGTGCAGCCGGGTCTCATTGAGACGGAGATGACGGCAGCGGTGAAGGATATTTATCAGCGTCGCGCGGAGGAGGGCCTTACATTGTTCCCACGTCTCGGCCAACCTGACGAGATCGGCACGATCGTGCGTGCACTCGTCACGGGGGCACTTCCATACATGACGGGCCAAGTCCTGTCGGCGGACGCCGGCATGCTCGTCCCGAGATTTTGAAAGGTTCGTCAATGCGCATCGCCATACCAAGCGAATCCGGTCGCACAGAGACTTACGATCTCGTCGCCAAGCCTTTGTCAGAAGGCAGCTTCCCGCGCTCATTCAATCGTCGCGTCTTCTCCGCAGCGCACGTGGTTGCAGATCCTTTCGCCGATGCGAACCCGAGCAGGGCGGCTGCGGTGGATTGGGACGCCACGCTCGCGTTCCGTCGGCACCTGCACGGCCTTGGCCTCGGCATCGCTGAGGCGATGGATACAGCGCAGCGAGGAATGGGGCTCGACTGGAAGGGTGCGCTTGAACTCGTGCGCCGGACGAAGGCTGAACTGCCAGACGCCCTTGTCTTCAGCGGCGCCGGAACCGATCATCTGGATCCGAAGGATACACGTTCACTCGACGACGTTGATCGCGCCTATGCAAGCCAGCTCGAAGCAGTGCAGGGGACCGGCAGTGATGTCATTCTCATGGCCAGCCGCGCTCTTTCCGCCGTCGCCAAGTCTCCGGAGGACTATGTTTCGGCGTATCGCAAGGCCTTGGCGCTCTGCGACCGTCCGGTCATTCTCCACTGGCTGGGAGACATGTTCGATCCCGCGCTTGCCGGATACTGGGGCGGACGAGACTTTGAAACGGCAATGCAGACTTGCATTGAGATCATCTCCGACAACGAGAGCAAGGTCGACGGCATCAAGATCTCACTTCTGGACAAGGAGAAGGAGATCCGCATGCGACGACGTCTGCCGTCGGGCGTGAAAATGTACACTGGCGACGACTTCAACTATCCCGAACTTATAGCGGGCGACCACGTCGGCTTTTCGCATGCCTTGCTGGGCATCTTTGATCCACTTGCAGGTGCGGCGGCTTTTGCGATGTCCCGCCTGGCAAGCGGCGACACGGAAGGGTTCCATCGGGTTCTCGATCCAACCGTTCCGCTTGCCCGGACGATTTTCCGCAGTCCGACGCAGTACTACAAAACCGGTGTCGTGTTCCTCGCGTGGCTCAACGGCTTTCAGGATCACTTCGTTATGTTGAACGGTCACCAAGCGATGAGACCGCTCCCTTACTTCTCGGAGGTCTTCCGCCTCGCCGACCAGTGCGGCATTCTTCGCGATCCCGAACTTGCTGTGGATCGCTTCAAGCGCCTTCTTGCCGTCTACGGGGTCGACGGCAGTGCGTGACTTCTCCAGAGACCACTCCGCGCTCGCCCTCAACACCGCGACGTTGGGTCACAATGTCGACGGGTTCGGGGCAGGATGGTCGGCCGAGCAGGTGATCGATGGATGCGCGGCGCGGGGATACGGCGGTGTCGTATTCTGGCGCAGAGAGATCGGTGCGAATGCCGCCGCAATCGGCCAATGGGCACGGTCCGCTGGTTTGAAGATCGCCGGATTGTGCCGATCACCATTTCTCGTCGGCCCCCTGTCACCCAGGGGCAGGGAAGCGGTTCTCGACGAGTTCCGGTCGTCGATTGACATGGCTGCGGCGCTGACCGCGCCCGTCCTCACGATCGTCGTGGGAGGGGTGGAGCCCGGGACGAAGGGGATGTCGGAAAGCCTGAAGATCGTTGCCGACCGGGTGTCCGTAGCGTGCGAATATGCCGCGCGGGCAGGAGTGAAGCTCGCGCTGGAGCCTCTGAATCCCGTCTACGGCGGCGACCGCTCATGCCTCGTTACAGTCCGTGACGCTGTCGATCTTTGCGACACGATCGGAGCGGACAACCTCGGGATCGC
>Ga0136846_1241379_pt1 | contig 12743 bp, 12 predicted proteins | sample HopSoiMetagenom2_FD_96841 | JGI IMG/M metagenome (GOLD analysis project Ga0136846, IMG submission 96841) | Grasslands soil microbial communities from Hopland, California, USA - 2 Assembly 2016 (version 4) | ecosystem: Environmental > Terrestrial > Soil > Grasslands | place: USA: Hopland...
AGTGGGCCTACGCACTGGAGTACGCCTCAAGCCAGGCCCGTCGCGCCTCGCTGCCACACTGGGTCCGCCACTACAACGAGCGGCGCACCCACAGCGCGCTCGGCAACCGCGCTCCCCTCACCCGCGTTCGGGACGTCACCGGGCACAACAGCTAGCTCGGCTGGCGTCGGCGGTCCCGTCGCCGGACTGACTGCCCAGCGCGTACGCCGTCGATCCCAGCACCACGGCGCCCGCCACGACGGCCGCCATCTGCTTGCTCCTCCCAGTCATGCGCGACACGATCGCGCGCCCGCCTCGCAGCAACGTAAGAATCGGGGCGTGACCGCGCCGGCGCAGCCGACAATCGAGCCGATGCGGATCCTCGTCGTCGACGACGACCGGTCGCTGCGCGACGCGCTGCGGCGCGCCCTGATCCTGGCCCACTACGACGTCGCCACCGTCGAGAACGGCCAGCAGGCGCTGACGCGCATCGCCTCCGAATCGCCCGACGCGATGGTGCTCGACATCGGCCTGCCCGGCGTCGACGGACTCGAAGTCTGCCGGCGCCTGCGCGCGACCGGCAACCGCGTTCCGATCCTCATGCTGACCGCCCGCGACGCGGTGTCCGACCGCATCGGGGGCCTCGACGCGGGCGCCGACGACTACCTCGTCAAGCCGTTCGACGTCGGCGAGCTGCAGGCGCGCCTGCGCGCGCTGCTGCGTCGCGCGGGCGACGGCGGCGACGACCGCGACGAGCTGAGCTTCGACGGCGTGCGGCTGGATCGCGACCGCCACGGCGCCGCGGTCGGCGATCGCTTCGTCGAGCTGACCCGCACCGAGTTCTCGCTGCTCGAGCTGCTGCTGGGCAACCCGCGCCGCGTCCTGGCGCATGACGTGATCTACGACCGCGTCTGGGGCTACGACTTCGGCCCGGAGTCCAACGCGCTGCGCGTCTACGTCGGCTATTTGCGCCGAAAGCTCGAGCAGGCCGGGGCGCGCCCGCTCATCCATACCGTGCGCGGCGTCGGCTACGTCCTGCGCGAGCCATGACCCTGCGCCGCCGCATCGCCGCCGCCGCCGGCCTTGCGGTCGCGATCGCCGTCCTGGTGGCGGCGGCGATCGTCTACCTCGCGGTGCGCGCCGAGCTGCGTGGGGGCGTCGACTCGGATCTGCGTTCCCAGGCGCGCGAGCTGGTCGGGCGGCCGTACTTCCACGGGCCCGGCGGCTTCGACGAGGGCAGGCCGCCACCGCCGCACGAGCTGCTGCCCGCGCGGCCGTCGCGCTTCGGCCGGACGCAGGGGTACGCGCAGTTCGTGAGTGCCTACGGCCCGGTGGTGCTGCCGCCCGACGCGCCCGGCGCCTTGCCCGTGTCCGACCGCGCGCGCGAGGTCGCCCTCGGACGGGCGCCGTCGTATCTGGCCGACCTGAGGGTGGGCCACACGCGCCTGCGCGTGCTCACCGCGGCGGTGCGCGGCGGCGCCGTGCAAATCGCCCGCCCGTTGGGCGAGATCGACCGCGCGCTGCGGCGCCTGGCGGTCGTGCTGCTCGTCGTGTGCCTGGGCGGCGTCGGGCTGGCCGTCGCGCTGGGAGCCGCCGTGGCCCGCACCGCGCTGGCCCCGATCGCACGCTTCACCCGCCGCACCGAGGCGATCGCCGCGGACCCGGACCTCTCGCAGCGCATAGAGGTGGAGGGCGGCGACGAGCTCGCGCGCCTGGCCTCGAGCTTCAACACGACGCTCGACGCGCTCGAGCGCTCCGTCGAGGCCCAGCGGCAGCTCGTCGCCGACGCCGGTCATGAGCTGCGCACGCCGATCGCGAGCCTGCGCGCGAACGTCCAGGTGCTCGAGCAGGCCGACCGCCTGTCCGCGGCCGACCGGCGCGAGCTGCGCGCCGACATCGTGCGCGAGCTCGACGAGCTGACCGCGCTGGTCGGCGACGTCGTCGAGCTCGCGCGCGGGACGAAGCGCGACGAGGAGCTCGACGACGTGCGCCTGGACCGCATCGCGGCCGACCTCGTCGAGCGCTTCCGCCGCCGCGCCGGCGGTCGCGTCGGCTTCCTCCTGGTGGCCGAGCCCACGGTGGTCGCCGGCGTCCCGGCCCGCATCCAGCGCGCGGTCGCCAACCTGCTCGACAACGCGCTGAAGTGGAGCCCCGCCGGGGGGCAGGTGGAGGTGACGGTCCGCGACGGGGTCCTCAGCGTCCGCGACGATGGCCCCGGCTTCGCCGAGCACGACCTGCCGCACGTGTTCGAGCGCTTCTACCGCGCGGACAGCGCGCGCGGGATGCCCGGCTCGGGCCTCGGTCTGGCGATCGTCCGCCAGGCCGCCGAGGCGCACGGCGGGCGCGCCCAGGCGGGCAACGCGCCCGGGGGCGGCGCCCTGATGCGCGTGCACTTCGGCGCCTGGGAGCGCGTCGACGACGACCACCCGAGCAGGGCGGCGGACGATGCCGCCGCCCGCGCCTGACGGCTGGGACGGCCGACGCCTGGAGGTCGAGGTCGCCTGCGAACGCGACCTGCACCGACGGCCGCGTCCTGCTCCTCCTCCTCCCTCGGCCTTTCCCCGCAACCGCCCGCCGACCGTCACGGATCCACGGTGGCAGCCGACGGGGATCCATCTCGTGCTGAGCGCGGCCGGGCTGCTGACCTCCGAGCGCGTCGGGCGGACCGTGCTCGACGTCCGCACGCAGCTCGGCGATGCGCCGGTCGCGACGGCCGCGCCGCGACGGCCGCGCGCCGTTAGGCGCGCTCGGCCGCGGCGAAGAGGTCCCCGTGGCGCTCCAGACGCGCCAGCACGTCCGCCGGGCGGAAGCGCAGCCGCGCCGCCGCCTGCGCGCCGTGCGCCCCGTCCTGCACCTCGTCCCAGGCCAGCGGGGTGGAGACGCGCGGCGCCGGGGCGCCCGCGCGCAGCGAGTACGCCGCCACCGTCGACCGCCGCGGATCGTTCTGCTGCCAGTCGACCAGCACCCGCCCGGCGCGCTCGGCGCGCTTCTGCGTCGCGGTCGCCGCGTCGGGTCGCTCGGCGACGAGCCGGTCGGCGAGCTCACGGGCCAGCGCCCGCGTGGAGGGGAAGGTCGCCACCGCGTCCGTGGGCGCGAAGACGTGCAGCCCGACCCGCCCCGAGGTCTTCACGCGGGGCTCGGCCGTGCCGGCCTCGAGCAGCAGCTCGCGCACGCGCAGGGCCAGGCGGCAGCAGTCGGCCAGGCCGGCGCCCGGCCCCGGGTCGAGGTCGACGACCAGCGCGAGCGGGCGCTGCGGGTCGGCGGCGTCGAGCAGGTAGGGATGCAGCTCGACGGCGGCCAGGTTGGCCACCCAGGCCAGCGCGGCCGCGTCGTCGATGACGCAGTAGCGGCGCTCGCCGGCGCGCAGCGGCAGCACGGCCGTACGCACCCAGGGCGGCGCGCCGCGGCACTCGTTCTGCAGGAAGCCGCGGCGGTGGGTGCCCTCGGGGAAGCGCGCCAGCGTCAGCGGCCGACCGGACAGGTGCGGGACGATCGCGTCGGCCACCGCCAGGTAGTAGTCGACCAGCCAGCCCTTGGTCAGGCCGGCCGCCGGCCACATCGGCCGCTCCGGCGACGTCACGCGCACGGCCCGCCCGGCGGCCTGCACCGTCGTCGCGCTCACGGCGCGTCGAGCTGGTCGACGCGGCAGGAGCGCGCGTCGCGGTCGGGCCGCCAGCGCCGGAAGCGCGCGGGGTGACGGAACCGGTGCCCGTCGAGCTGCTCGTAGGCGACCTCGGCGACGCGCTCCGGGCGGAGCGGCACCCAGTCGAGTGGCATCGTCGCGGGGTCCCACCGTCCTGCCGCGCCCCGCAGCCGTCCCATCGGGCCGCCGCCGAGCAGCATCCCGTCGCGCCACGGGTGCTCGTCCAGCGCGATCGCCAGTCCGCGCAGCTCGTCGACCAGTTCCCTGCGCCGCGTCCGCGAAAACGAGGACACGACACCGACGTGGACGAGCTCGCCGTCGGGGTCGTGGAGGCCGAGCAGCAGCGACCCGACGACCGGCTCGCTCGCGTGGCCGCGCATCCCCGCCACGACGCAGTCGGCCGTCCGCTCGCGCTTGACCTTGACCAGCGCCCGCACCCCGGCCGCGTACGGGGCATCGAGCGGCTTCGCCACGACACCGTCGATGCCGCGACCCGGCGCGCGCTCCAGCCAGCCCGCGGCGAGCGCCGGATGGTCGGTCGCGGGCGTGACCTGGACGCGCCCGCGCGCGCGGGCCAGCAGCGCCTCCAGCCGCGCCCGCCGCTGCGCGAACGGCCGTGCGGTCAGGTCGGTGCCGCCCTCCTGGAGGACGTCAAAGGCCATGAACAGCGCGGGGTGCTCGGCGGCCAGCCGCTGCACGCGCGACGCCGCCGGGTGCAGGCGACCCATGAGCACCGCGAAATCCAGTCCCGCCGTCGCGTCGACGACCAGCTCGCCGTCGAGCACCAGCGGGTCGGCCGGCAGCGACCGGATCGCCGCGACGACCTCCGGGAAGTAGCGGGCCAGCGGCCGCTGGTGCCGCGAGCGCAGGTCGACCTCGTCGCCGTCGCGAAAGGCCAGGCAGCGAAACCCGTCCCACTTGGGCTCGTAGCTGTAGTCGCCGACCGGAAGCTCACGAGCCAGCCGCGCGAGCATCGGCTCGATGCCGGGCCGCACCGCCATCATCATCCCCGACGCGCTACCCGACGGCTTGGCGAAGGCACCGATGGGTGCGAGCATCGGCTCCGGACCGACACGCCAGGAGGCGATCCATGGAATCCAACGCGCCCGCCCGCGTCCTCGTCGTCGCCCACAAGACCGCCGCCACCCCGGCCCTCCTGCAGGCCGTGAGGGAGCGCGCCGGCCGCGGGCCGGCGACGTTCACGCTCCTCGTGCCGACCCCGGCTCACGGTCTGACGCGGATCATGGACCCCGAGGACGTCGAGGACACCGAGGCCCGCGACACGCTGGCCCTGGCGCTGCCGCTGCTGGAGGAGGCGGCGGGCGCGCCGGTGAAGGGCATGGTCGGGGTGCCGTCGCCGCTGGAGGCGATCGAGGACGCGATCCACGTCGAGGGCTTCGACGAGATCATCCTCTCGACGCTGCCGGCCACGGTCTCGCGCTGGCTGCGGATCGACCTCCCGCACAAGCTCAGCGGCCTCGGGCTGCCCCTGACCACCGTGATCGCGCGGGGACCGGCGAGCACCGAGAGCCGTTCCGGCGCGGGCGCCGGCTCCGGGTGAGCCGCGGGCGCGCGCGGGCGCACGCCTCCGGCACCGCCTCCCTCGTACCGCGCCGCGCCGTCTCGTCGCGCGGGTCCTCGCCAAGCTCGAGCCCGGGAGGCGCGCGCCGCGTCGATGGTGCGCGGCGCCGGGCCCCGCCGGTGAAGGACGAGCGGGGTCGCGCTGCGCGCGGCGGTGGCGGCCCGAGGGGGCGCGTCGGGCACGTCAGAGGGCCAGCGTCATGTACACGTGCGGGCCGATGCCCGGCACGTCGAAGGCCTCGCTCTCGACGGTGAAGCCGGCGCGCTCGTAGAAGCGCAGCGCCCCGATCCGGGCCGTGCACCACACCCGCCGCGCCCCGCGCGCGCGGGCGTGGGCGAGGCAGGCGGCCAACAGCGCACGGCCCACGCCGCGCCCCCGGGCCTCCGGCTCGGTCGCCATGCCGCGCAGTCGCCAGTCGGCGCTGCGCGGGTCGCGCGGGTAGGGCTCGGGCACCACGGTGGCCACGCCGACGATCGCGCCGTTGCCGTCCCGCGCGCCGGCGTGCAGCGCCTCCGACGCCTCGTCGCCGGGCCAGACAAGGTCCTCGGCGCGCTCGTGCGGCCGCAGGACGGCCTGGCGCAGCGGACGGACGCCCTGCGGTGCGAGGGCGACGATGTCCACGCTGCGCGCGGGTCGCTCAGCCCAGGCCCTTCGCACGCAGCTCGTCCAGCGCCGACTCGTGCTTGCGCAGGTGCGCGAGCGCCATGCCGTCCAGGATCGGCGGCGACTTCGTGAACTGGATGTCGGCGTAGTCGACGACCTCGAGCCGGTTCCCCCAGGGGTCGCGGAAGTCCAGGCGCCGGCCGGGCTCGATCGGCACGCCGCGCTCCTGCAGCGCCGCGCGCACCGCCCGCTTGTCGTCGACCACAAGCCCGAAGTGCCGGCCGTCGTCGGGCCCCTGGCGGCGACCCTCGGCGAGGGCCAGGAACTGGTCGCCCATGTCGACGAAGGCCATGCCGCCGGTGCGCCCGCGCAGCTCGAAGGCGAAGATCGCTCCGTAGAACTCCAGCGCCGCGTCGAGATCGCCGACCTCCAGCGCAACGTGGTTGATGCCGACCAGACGGGCGCGCGCAGTCATCGCCGGCGAGCATCGCGCGCCGGCGACCGGACGGCAACCGAAGTCGAGGTCGCGCGGCCGCCGGCGGGCGCGATCGACCGAGACGGACGGGCTTCGGGTGTGGCACCGGCGGTTCGCTACCGTCGCTGACCGCCATGCCCAAGCGCGGATCAAGGGTCGTCTGGACCAGCGACGACGGGGACCTGCGCAAGGCGCGCGACCGCGGGGCGCAGGCGCGGCGGGCGACGGGCGGGCGCGTCAAGGTGCGCCGTGAGGTCAGCGGCCGCCGCGGCAAGGGCGTCACGACAGTGTCCGACCTGCCGCTCGACGAGGCCGGCCTGCGCGAGCTGGCCGCGCGGCTGAAGAGGCGCTGCGGCGTGGGCGGCTCGGTCAAGGCCGGCGTGATCGAGCTGCAGGGCGACCACCGCGACGTCGTCATCGAGGTCCTGCGCGCGGACGGCTACGACGCCGTTCGCGCGGGCGGGTGACGACGGCGCGCGCCTCGGATCGGCGCGATCCTCGTGCTCTGCGGGGCTCCGGCCGCTACCCGTCGTCACCGGCCGGCGACACCTGATCTCGCCGTCACCGCGCAGCTCCGCCCGCGGTCCGCTGCTCGGCGCGCGGCTCGAGGGCTTCGGCCTAGCCCCGGCTTAACGCCGGGCCCTCATCAGCGGCCGCCGAGCAGCCACGTCGGCAGAAGCGCAGGCACCGCCGCGCGGCGACGCGACGATGCCCGCGCGCTTCGTGCGGCCCCATCCCACGCGCTACGACCTCGGCGCGTCCGTACCGCTGTGGCGCACGATCTGGGCTGCAGCACGCTCGACGCTCGCCGCCAAGCGCTCGAGGTCGGCCTCCACGGCATGTCCCTTCGCATCCCACGACGCGGCACGTCTCTCGTGACGCTCCGCGCGTCGCTGATGGCGCCGTTTGGCCTGCCTGTGGCGCTCCTCCGCCCCCAACACCGCCGAGACGCTAGCGCACATCATGGTTAGTTAGAAACCACTGTCTTCGATATCGATTACACAGACGGCGCACGTCCGACCACTGACGCCGCCCCGGCGACGCGTTCGAAACGCCGTCGGGAACGAGCGCGCCGACTTGCTGGATCGCCACGAGCACGAGGAACCGCGAACGAGCCGGTCATCCAACGTCGGCGATCGTCCGCAGCCGTTGTCAGGAGCTCGGCCAAGGCCACGGCCCCGCTCGACGCGCGCGCTCCCGGGCGAGGCCGCCGAGGTTGGTCCACCCCGTCAGGGCGGTCAGTGCGAGCGCGCCGGCGGGCGCGATCAGCATGAACGGCGGGAGCTGGTAGCGCCAGGAGAACTGGTTGAGCGCGACCGGGCCGAGGAGCAGGGTCAGCGCGACGCCCGCGAACAGCCAGGTCGGGCCGCGCAGGCCCGAGCGGCGAGCGCCGCCGAGGCCGGTCACCGCGGCCAGGGCGAGGAGCAGCAGCACGGCCAACAACGGGCCGGGCGCGTAGCCGACGCGCTGGTAGGCGTGCAGGACGGCGGTCAGACGGTGGTCGGAGGCGATCCCGTCGCTGCCCCGCGTGCGCACGAAGGCGTCCCACTCGCGCGCCCGCGCCGCGCAGGTCCGCGCGGCCGTGGCCGAGCTGTGCTCGATCTCGCTGCAGAGATCGTTGCCCCAGTAGAGCGGATAGGTGCGCTGGAACTGCCACTTGTCGATGGGCGCGTCTACCGAGATCGTCCGCCGCGGTCCCAAGCCCTGCGCGAACTCGGTCGCGACGGTGCGGGCGTAGGTCAGTGGCTGGTGGACGATCACGGTGTGGGCGAATCGGCGCCCGAGCTCGTCGCGCTGTCGTTCGGGCACGCGGTACAGGGGCGACTCGTCCTCGTGCCATATGTAGGCGCCGACGCCCGGGCGCTGCTCGACGGGCTGGGTCGGGCACAGCACGCGCAGGCGTGCCGGGACGTCGAACCGGCTGCAGTCGGCGAACGGCGCGACGCGCGCGTAGAGGAAGCGCCCGCCGAAGGCCGTCAGCGCGTACCGGCCGTGCTCGTCGTGGTACCAGGCGGCGTACGCGGCGAGCGGGACGGCGAACCCCGTCGCCAGCGCAAGCAGCGTCAGCGCGCGCGAGGCCCGCACGCGCAGCCCGAGCACGGCGAGGGCCGCCGGGACGATGAGCAGCACGCCGATCGTCCGCACGAGGCCCGAGGCCGCGATCGCCACGCCGGCCGACGCCGCGGAGATCGGATCCAGCGGGCGCCGCCACAGCAGCAGGACGCATGCGGCGACGATCGTCAGCTCGAAGATCGTCTCCGACAGGACGTGCTGTTCGATGTTCAGCTGGTAGGCGTCGAGGAGCAGCGGCGCGACGGCCGCGGCGGCCACCCACCTGCGCACCCCGAGCCGCAGCAGCAGCGCGTAGAGCACGAGCGCCATCGCCGCCGCCAACAGGTGCTGGACCAGCGGGACGGCCGCCAGGTGCGCGTTCGCGCCGACCAGCCGCAGGAACAAGGGATAGCCGGCCGGGTGGAAGGGGTCGGGGACCAGGCGCGCGGCGTTGGCGAGGTAGCCCATCGAGTCGCGGCGGACGAGCGCGGGCGTGTAGGCGAGCAGCACGACGGCGCGCAACGCGGCGCCGGCCGCAAACAGGGCCACGAACAGCGCGTCGCGGCGGGCCAGCGCGAGCGCGGCGCCGCCCCAGGCCGCCGGCGACGGCCGGCCTCGCGTCGCGATCGTCCCCATCTCCGCGCGCGACCGTAGCATCCGCCCCCGGCGCCCGCGCGTCCGGCCGTGGGGCGCGCCGCCGGACGGGTAGGCTCGCGCGCGTTCACCCCTTCCTCGAGCACCCCGGCCCGATCGCGCTTGCCCATCGCGGCGGGGCGGAGGAGGCGCCGGAGAACACGCTGCCGGCCTTCGAGCACGCCGTCGCGCTGGGCTACCGCTACCTGGAGACCGACGCCCACGTCACGCGCGACGGCGTGGTGGTGGCCTTCCACGACGCGCGCCTGGACCGCGTCACCGACCGCTCCGGCGCGATCGCCGAGCTGACGATCGCGGAGGTCGAGCAGGCGGCCGTCGACCGCCCGGGCCTGCGGGTGCCCCGGCTCGAGGCGCTGCTGACGCGCTGGCCGCAGGCCCGCGTGAACATCGACCCAAAGTCCGACGCGGTCGTCGAGCCGCTGTGCGCGCTGCTGGACGCCCTCGGCGCGTGGGATCGCGTGTGCCTGGGCTCCTTCTCCGACGCCCGGCTGCGGCGCGTGCGCACGCTGAGCGACGGCCGGGCCTGCACGTCGATGGGGCCACAGGCGGTGGCCGTGGCGCGGCTGGCCGCGGTCGGCGGCTCCGTCCCGCGCCAGGGCGCCGACTGCCTGCAGGTGCCGCTCCGCCACGGCCCGGTCCCGCTCGTCACCCCGCGCCTCGTCCGCTCCGCGCACCGCGCCGGCCTGCCCGTCCACGTCTGGACGGTCGACGACGAGCCCACGATGGAGCGCCTGCTCGACCTCGGCGTCGACGGGCTCATGACTGACCGCCCGGCCTGCTCGCCGCGGTCTTCGCGCGGCGCGGGCTGTCGCTCGGCTAGCTGCTGCGCGGGGTCGGCGTCGCGAGCTCGGTCTCGCGGTCGGGCGAGGAGAGGGCGGGCGTCTCGGGCGCCTCGTGCAACTCCGGCGGCGGGGATGACGGGGCGGCGGCGTCGCCGTCCGTCTCCGCACGTGACTCCATCGCCTCGCCCAGCTGGACGAGCGGCTTGAGCAGGTCGATCGGCAGCGGGAAGATGATCGTCGAGCTGTTCTCGTTGGAGATCTCGAGCAGGGTCTGCAGGTAGCGCAGCTGCAGCGAGGCCGGGTTGGCGCTCATCACCTCCGCGGCGTCGAACAGCCGCTGGGAGGCCTGGAACTCGCCCTCGGCGGCGATGATCTTCGCCCGCCGTTCGCGCTCGGCCTCGGCCTGGCGCGCCATCGCCCGCTGCATGTCGCGTGGGATGCCGACGTCCCTGATCTCGACGGTCGTGACCTTGATGCCCCACGGCTCGGTCTGCTCGTCGATGATCTCCTGCAGGGTCTCGTTGAGGTGCTCGCGGCCCGACAACAGCGTGTCGAGGTCGGCCTTGCCGAGGACCGAGCGCAGCGTGGTCTGGGCGATCTGCGAGGTGGCCGCCCGGAAGCGCTCGACCTCGTTGACCGCCCGGACCGGGTCGATCACCCGGTAGTAGGCGACCGCGTTGACCTTCGCGGGGACGTTGTCGCGGGTGATGATGTCCTGCGGCGGGATGTCGAAGGTGATGGTGCGCAGGTCCATGCGCACCATCCGGTCGATGCCCGGGATGAGGATGATCAGCCCCGGCCCCTTCCGGCCGAGCAGGCGCCCGAGCCGGAAGACGATCGCACGCTCGTACTCGCGCAGGATCCGGATCGACGCCGCGACCGCGGTGGCCGCGGCCAGCACGAGGATCAGTACGGCGATCAGCACGGCAGTCATGTCTCGACCTCCCAGTCCTCGGCCCGGCGCACGGTGAGCGTCAGGCCCTTCACGCGTTCGACGACGACCGGCTCGCCCGAATGCAACGGCGGGCCGTCGTCGTGCAGGCACGACGCCCGGGCCTGCCACAGCGCGCCGTCGACGAAGACCTGGCCGAGCGGCTGCGGGGCCGCGCGCAGGACGCCGACGTGCCCGACGAGCGCCTCCGGCCCGCTCTGGATCTGCCGCCGGGTGACGGCCAGGCCCGCACGCAGCAGGAAGGTCAGCGACGCGGCCGCGAGCGCGGTCAGCGCGACCGCGACGGCGAGGATCACGGCGGTCGACGCGCCGGCAGCGCCGAGCGCGAGGACCGCGCCGCCCACCAGGGCGGCCACCCCCGCGAAGCCGATGGCGCCGTACGAAACCACGTGCGCCTCGAGGGCCAGAAGCCCGGCGCCCGCGACCATCAGCGCGATGCCCAGGGCGAGCAAATACGTGTCCTCCTCACAACCGATGGTAGCGCCGAGCGGAAGCATGGGGGCGCGCAGGGCTTCGGCGTTCCCGGCCGCCCTCGCGCGCGCGGTGGTGGTGGGATAGCGTCGTCCTCGTCCAGACCTCGCGAGGAGGGGACCGATGCTGTCCTACGCGCACGGAGGGTGCGAGACCCCGCTGCTGGGTCACACGATCGGGGAGGACCTCGAGCGCGCGGCCCGCGACTTCGGCGATCGCGACGCGCTGGTCAGCTGCGCGCAAGACCTGCGCTACACCTACGCCGAGCTCGACGCCGCGGTCGACCAGGTGGCGCGCGGCCTTCTGCAGGCGGGTGTCGAGAAGGGCGACCGCGTGGGCATCTGGGCCCCGAACTGCGCGGAGTGGGTGCTCGTCCAGTACGCGACCGCGAAGGTCGGCGCGATCCTCGTCAACATCAACCCCGCCTACCGGTCGCACGAGCTCGGCTTCGTGCTGCGGCAGTCGGGCGTGCGCCTGCTGATCAGCGCCCGGGCCTTCAAGACCAGCGACTACGCGTCGATGGTCGACGACGTCCGCGAGGACTGCCCGGCGCTGGAGCGTGTCGTGTACCTCGGCAGCGAGGACTGGGACGCGCTCATGACCGCGGCGGCGGAGGTCCCCCCGCCGGTCCTGCGCGAGCGGATGGCCGCGCTCGGCTTCGACGATCCGATCAACATCCAGTACACGAGCGGCACCACCGGCTTCCCGAAGGGTGCGACGCTCTCACACCACAACATCCTCAACAACGGCTTCTTCATCGGCGAGCTGCTCGGCTACGGCGAGGAGGACCGCGTGTGCATCCCGGTGCCCTTCTACCACTGCTTCGGCATGGTCCTGGGCAACCTCGCCGTCACCTCGCACGCGGCCTGCATCGTCGTGCCGGGGGAGGCCTTCGACCCGCAGGACGCGCTGCGCGCCGTCGAGCGCGAGCGATGCACGTCGCTCTACGGCGTCCCGACGATGTTCATCGCGATGCTGAGCTGCCCGGCGTTCGGCCACGCCGACCTGGGCTCGCTGCGCACCGGGATCATGGCCGGCGCGCCCTGTCCCGTCGAGGTGATGAAGCGCGTGGTCGCCGACATGGGGATGCGCGAGGTCAGCATCTGCTACGGCATGACGGAGACCTCGCCCGTGTCGACGCAGACCCGGCGCGACGACTCGCTCGAGCGCCGGGTCGGCACGGTCGGCCGCGTCGCGCCCCACGTCGAGGTCAAGATCGTCGACCCGGCGTCCGGGCTCGTCGCCGAGCGCGGCGAGCCGGGCGAGCTGTGTACGCGGGGCTACAGCGTGATGCTCGGCTACTGGAACGACCAGGAGCGCACGCGCGAGGCGATCGACCCGGCGCGGTGGATGCACACCGGCGACCTCGCGACGATGGACGACGAGGGGTACGTCAACATCGTCGGGCGCATCAAGGACCTCGTCATCCGCGGCGGCGAGAACGTCTATCCGCGCGAGGTCGAGGAGTTCCTCTACACCCACCCCAAGATCAGCGACGTGCAGGTGATCGGCCTACCGGACGCCAAGTACGGCGAGGAGATCATGGCCTG
>Ga0136846_1219251_pt1 | contig 12738 bp, 13 predicted proteins | sample HopSoiMetagenom2_FD_96841 | JGI IMG/M metagenome (GOLD analysis project Ga0136846, IMG submission 96841) | Grasslands soil microbial communities from Hopland, California, USA - 2 Assembly 2016 (version 4) | ecosystem: Environmental > Terrestrial > Soil > Grasslands | place: USA: Hopland...
CGGGTATGCATTTTCCACGCGGTCTCGCAGAGAAGGACATCACTCTGGGTATCGGTCGCCTGCTTCGGGCCGAGCTGCTACGGCGGGGTCTGACGGTCGTGTTGACCCGCGCGACCGATACGTTGATCGATCTCGCCAACCGGCCGCTCTTCTGCCGCGCGGAGTGCGATCTGTTTGTCAGCATCCATGTCAACTCGATGCCGCCCGGCAGACGGCAGGGCCAGGTGAACGGAGTAGAGACCTACTTCCTCTCCGATGCGAAGACCGAAGATCAGAAGCGCGTGGCGCAAATGGAAAACGATGCACTGCGCTTCGAGACGACGGCGACGGTCGAGGGGCCCCTCGCTTACATTCTGCGCGATCTCCAGCTGAACGAGTATTTGCGGGAATCGGCGCGGCTCGCGGCGCTGGTGCAGGGGAAGGTGGCCGAAATCCATCCGGGTGAGGATCGGGGCGTGCAGCAAGGTCCGTTCATGGTACTCGCGGCGGCGCGCCGCCCGTCGATTCTCGTCGAGACCGGCTTTGCGACAAATCGCGATGACGGGGCATTTCTCGCTTCGGCGGCAGGGCAGCACAAAATCGCCTCCGCGATCGCGGACGGGATCGTTGCCTATCTGCTGGAATTCGAGCGACGATTGGCCGTGGGCGGCGGCGGCGGGGCTCGGTGATTCGCACGAGCCGCATTGTCGCCTGGAGTGGGCTCGCGCTCAGCACGCTGCTCGCCGGCTGCGTCTACTATAACGCGATGTGGTCCGCCGAACGGTACGCGAAGGACGCGCGCAAGCTCGATGCGCGGGGACAGGTTTCGGAAGCGCGGTCGCAATGGGCGCAGGCGGCGGCCAAGGCCGAAGTGGTCGCCATCAAGCATCCGCACAGTCGCTGGGCAGACGATGCGCTCGCGCTGCAGGCCGAGGGCCTGGCGCGCTCGGGGTCATGTGCCGAGGCCGAGGACGCGATCACAAGCGCACGCGACCACGTCAAGGATGCGGCCCTGCGCGAGCGCGTCGACCTGGCGGACGCGCAGTGCGCCGTCGCTGCCGGGCGCCCTGTGCAGGCGGAGGCCGCGCTCACCGCGCCGCTCAAATCGAAAGACGCGTCGCGCCGCTCACGCGCAGAATATTTCGCTGGGCTCGCGGCCGCCTTGCGGCTCGATTACGCCGCCGCGACAGAACATCTGCAACGCTCGCGCGAGCCCGTCGCGCGTCCCGCGCGCGCCACTGCGCTCCTCGCGCTTGGTCGTGCCGCGGAAGCGGCGGCAGTCATCGACACGATTGGCGGCGATCCCGTTTTCGAAACCGAGCGGGCCCAGCTGCTCGAGCAGCTCGCGGGGGTTGGCGGTCTGGAGATGGGCTCCGCTGTGCTGGACCGATTGCTCGCGCGCGCGCGCCTGCCGTTCAGTGAACAGGCACGGCTTCTGATTGCAGACGGTGACAGATGGGTCAGGCACGGTGATTACGCGGCCGCAGACGCGCGCTACCGCCGCGCCATTGCCGTGGCGGGAATCATGTCCGACGAAGCTGCCACCGCGCACGTGCGCGCGCAGCGTGTCGCCATCATGCAGGCCACGCAAATCGGCGACCTGACCCGCGTCATCGAAGAGCTCCGGAGTCTGTCCCGTGCAGAAAGTGGCAATGCAGAAGCGAAGCACCTGCTCGACCTTGTGTATGCGGCCGGCGTGGCGCCGCCCAGTGCGGGCGCGCGCTTTCGCATCGCCGAGATCGTGCGCGACTCCCTCGGCGCCGCGGCATTGGCTGGCCAGCTCTTCCTCGACGTAGCGGCGACTGACACCGCCTCCTTATACGCGCCGAAAGCGCTGGTCGCGGCGCTAGCGTTGCTGCCCGCCCGGCACGATTCGATCGCTGCCGTCCTCGATGCGCGCTATCCCGCATCCCCCTACACGCGCGCCTATCACGGCGAGGCCAGCATTGCGTACGCGGCGGCGGAGGATTCTCTCGCGCGTGAGCTGGGAGTGGCGATCGCCCACGCGGCCATGACGAATGCGTCTGCGAGCCGGATTGCACTGCCGGTGCCGGGTATCCGCGGTCCCCGACTCGACGAGCCGGTTGAGCAAGCGGCGGGTCGACATGCGCCTTCTCCTCGGCCCGGTGCGCGCCCGACTCCCGCGAGGACCACACGCGACCGGCCGGTAGCGCCGGAGCGCCCGTGAGCGCGGTCGAGCTCTTCGGCGCGACGTTCCAAAACCCAATTCTGCTTGCGGCTGGAACTGCCGGCTTTGGCCGGGAGCTCGATGACGTCATCGATCTCGACATGCTCGGTGGCATCGTCACGAAAGCGGTAACGCCGGAACCTCGACAGGGCCATGCCGCGCTGCGCGTGGCCGAATTTCGGGGCGGCATGCTGAATGCCGTCGGCCTCGCCAACCCCGGCGTGCGGGCCGTCGCGGAGCATGAGCTGCCATGGCTCGCGCGCCGTTTGCGGCGCGCGCGGATCATCGTGAACGTCGCGGGCGCCACGGTCGAGGATTATGTCAGGGTGATCGAGCGGCTCGACGACCTGGAAGCGATCGCCGCCTTCGAGATCAACGCGTCCTGTCCCAACACGAGCGCGGGCGGTCTCGAATTCGGATCGGAGGCGGGCGGCCTCGCCGAGGTGGTCCGCGCCTGTCGTCGTGTGTCGACGAGGCCGCTCACCATCAAACTGTCGCCGGTGCTGCCCGACATTCCCGCGATGGCGCTTGTGGCGCGCGACGAGGGGGCGGAAGCAGTGACACTGGTCAATACCATGCCCGGGCTTCTCGACCGGCGGCTGGGCAACGGCAGCGGCGGGTTGAGCGGTCCCGCGCTGCTGCCGATCGGCGTGCTGGCGACACGCCGTGTACGCGAGCGCATCGGGATGCCCGTCATCGGCGTCGGCGGAGTCCGGAACGCCGCGGATGCGCGGGAGTACCTCGCCGCCGGCGCCGCGCTGGTTGCGATCGGCACCGCTGCGCTCGCCGACCCCAGAGTGCCGGTGCGCATTGCGCGTGAGCTCGCGCATGCCTGAGCTCGTTGTCGCCTTCGATGTGCCGAGCGGTCGGGAGGCGCTCGCGGTCGCCGCGCGATTGCCGGGTCTGCGCTGGGCCAAGCTGGGTCCGGTCTTGTACGTCCGGGAAGGACCTGCGCTGATTCGGGAGTTCGCGCAACGCGGAGTCCGCATCTTTCTCGATCTCAAGTGGCATGACATCCCGAACACGGTTGCCGGCGCGGTGACCGCGGCGCGAGACCTCGGCGTGGCGATGGCCACGGTGCATTGTCTGGGCGGACGCGCGATGCTCGCCGCCGCCGCGCACGCGGCGGGCAGCGACCTCGCCCTGGTCGGTGTCACCGTCCTGACGTCGCACGATGGCGCCGAGCTCGAAAGCGTGTTGGGCCGTGGCGTGCCGGATATCGGTTTTGAGGCGGAGCGATTGGCGCGGATCGCCCTGCAAGCGGGGTTGCGCGGGATCGTCGCGTCGGGGCATGAAGTCGGATTCTTGCGGGAGGTGCTCGGTCCCACACCGTGGATTGTGGTGCCCGGGATTCGCTCACCCGGCGAACCGGCGGGCGATCAGAGGCGCACGATCGAGCCTGCCGAGGCAGTCCGGCACGGCGCATCCCATCTGGTGGTGGGACGACCGATTATTGAAGCACGCGACCCCGGCGCGGCGTATCAGCGTCTGGTCGACGTGCTCGATTGAGGGTATTAACGAGCGTATGAAAGCATGGTCGTGGCTCCCGATCGTGGCGCAGCTCGCGCTCACCGCCACTGTGGCCGCGCAGGCGACGTTGTCGGCGGCGGCCGACCGCGCCAGGCAGGCCTGGTCGGCCCACGATCCCGAAGCGCTCGTCGGCCGGAGCTCGAGCATCGTGCTCCAGATCCCGGGGGCGGACCCGTCGTCACCATTGGGCCGGGCCCAAGCCATCGAGCTGTTGCGCCGGTACCTGCGGCCGGCTGAGGAACGAGGCCTCGATATCGCGACCATTCGCGAGGTCGAGCCGGGGAAGGGGTTCGTCGAGTTAACCCGTCGCTATGTCGTGGCCGGAACGACAGAAATGCGGCGGGAGACGCTGTTCTTAGGATATCGGTTGCAGAGCAACGAATGGCGATTGGCGGAACTACGTAACGCCCCCTAATCCCGCCCCTTGCGTGAAGTTACAGCCTCGTCTATTGTTCAAGACTCAACCAGAAAACGTTCTCTTTTTCGGAGCAGCCTGTTGAAGGTACGTTCGAGCGTGCGTCCCATCTGCGAGCACTGCAAGGTCGTGACGCGTCGGGGTGTGATTCGCGTGATCTGCAAGCGCAACCCCAAGCATAAGCAGCGGCAGGGCTAACGCATGGCACGTATTGCGGGCGTGGATTTGCCACGCGACAAGAAGATCCAGTACGCGCTTCCGTACATCTTCGGCATCGGTCCCAGCAATTCAGTGCGCATTCTCGCGGAGACGGGCATCAGCCCTGATGCGCGCGTGCGCGATCTGCGGGACGCCGAAGTCGCGCGGCTGCGCCAGGTGATCGAACGGGATTACAAGGTCGAGGGCGCGCTGCGCACCGAGACGGCGATGAACATCAAGCGCTTGATGGACATCGGCGCGTATCGCGGCACGCGGCATCGCAAGAATCTACCGGTGCGCGGCCAGCGCACGCACACGAATGCGCGCACGAAAAAGGGACCACGGCGCGCCATCGCGGGCAAAAAGAAACCCGTCCTGAAAAAGTAGAGGCACATGGCCGAGGAAAAGGCACCAGAAAAAGCGCCAGAAAAAGCGGCAGAAAAGCCAAAACCGGCATCCGCACGTCCGGCAGCCAAGCGCACCAAAAAGGTCGTCGAGGCCGAGGGCATCGCGCACATCACGGCGACGTTCAACAACACGCTCATCACCATCAGCGATCTCCAGGGCAACGCCATTACGTGGGGCTCGTCCGGGAAGGCCGGCTTCAAGGGTTCGAAGAAGTCGACCCCTTTTGCCGCGACGGTGGCGGCCGAGCAGGCGGCGCGCGAGGCGTTGAACCTCGGCGTGAAGCGGGTGCATGTGAAGGTGCAGGGACCTGGATCGGGGCGCGAGTCGGCAATCCAGGCGCTTGCGAGCGCGGGATTGCAGATCCGGTCGATCCGTGACGTCACGCCGATTCCGCACAACGGGTGTCGCCCGCCCAAGAAGCGGCGGGTCTAAGCGCCATGGCACGCTATACCGGACCCGTCTGCAAGCTGTGCCGGCGCGAGGGCACCAAGCTGTTCCTCAAGGGCACGCGCTGCCTGACCGAGAAGTGCGCGGTCGAGCGGCGCGCCTACGCGCCCGGCCAGCACGGCCAATCGACTGGCCGTCGACGCAAGGCGTCGGAGTACGCGAAGCAGCTGCGGGAAAAACAGAAGGTCAAGCGCATCTACGGGCTCTCCGAGCGCCAGTTCCGCAACATCTTCGAGCGCGCGCTGAAGGAGCCGGGCGTCACCGGTGAGGCATTGCTCGTGGCGCTGGAAAGCCGGCTGGACAATCTGGTCTTCCGGATGGGATTCGCGACGTCGCGCAAGCAGGGTCGGCAGCTCGTGCGGCACCGCCACATTCAGGTGAACGGCCGGTTGGTGGATATCCCGTCCTACGTCGTGCGTCCCGGCGATGAAGTGAAGGTGGTCGATGCGAGCAAGGAGCTCGTGCAGGTGAAGATCGCGCTCGAGCAGTTCGGGCGTGGACAACCGGTTTCGTGGATCCAGGTGGACACTGACAAGGTGCTGGGCAGAGTGACGGAGCGGCCGACCCGCGACGCCATTCCGATCGCAGCACAAGAACAGTTAATCGTCGAGCTCTATTCCAAGTGATCAATACTCTTGATTTGACGGGGCTGGTCCGACCCCACTTGGTCGAGATGACCAAGCGTGAGGACAACCCGAATGCCGCCGAGTTCCGGCTCCAGCCGCTGGAGCGAGGCTACGGCTATACGCTGGGCAATTCGCTGCGCCGGCTGTTGCTGTCGTCGCTGCGCGGGGCCGCCGTCTGGGCGTTCCGCATCGACGGCGTCGTGCACGAGCACCAGACCATCTCCGGCGTCGTGGAAGACGTGCATCAGATCATTCAGCGGCTCAAGCAGCTGACATTGGTGCTCGTCCCGGAAGTCGACGAGGCGGTCCTCCGCTTCAAGGTGGAGCGAGCCGGTCCGGTCTATGCGCGCGATCTCGAGCAGCACGGCTCCGTGTCGATCGTCAATCCCGAGCAGCTGCTGTTCACGGTGCAGGACGACCGCGACATCTCGGGCGAGCTCTATGTGAACAAAGGCCGCGGCTACGTGGAAGCGGAGCAGCATCCCGTGGACCGTACCCTCGCGGTCGACGTCGTGCGGGTCGATTCGATCTATAATCCGGTGCGCCGCGCCAACTTCACCGTTGCCGAGACGCGCGTCGGCCAGCGCACGGACTACGACCGGCTCACGTTGAGCGTCGAGACCAACGGCACGATCTCCCCCGAAGACGCCGTGGCGTATGCGGCGGCGCTCGCGCAGGAGCACTTCCGCTTCTTCGTCGATTTCGGCAAAGTGCCGATCGTGCAGGGCGAGCCGTCGGGCGGCGATGGGTCCGAAGGCGGTCGCCTGCGCGACGTGCTGGGTCGCGCGATCGACGACGCCGGCTTGTCGGTGCGATCGGTGAACTCGCTCAAGAATTCCAACATCCGCACGCTGGGCGATCTGGTGCGCTACAAGGAAGACGATCTCCTGAAGGTCAAGAACGTCGGCGAGAAGGCGCTCGGAGAGATTGCCGAGCTGCTGCGCCGGGAGAATCTGAACTTCGGGATGCAGCTCGAGGAAACGCCGGGCGGGGAGATTCACATCGTCGATGCCGGGACCGCGCCGCAGGCGCAGCTGACGGGGACCGAGGAAGAGTAATGCGGCATCGCGCCAAGGGTCGCCAGCTGTCGCGGACGTCCAGCCACAAGCGGGCGACGCTGAACAACATGGCCACCAGCCTCTTTCAACACGGCGGCATCAATACCACCGAGGCGAAAGCGAAGGAGCTGCGTCCCTTTGCCGAGCGGCTCATCACGCTGGCCCGGCGCGGCGATCTGCACGCGCGCCGGCTCGTCGAGCGGCGCCTGAAAGACAAGGACGTCACGCACAAACTGTTCGCCGAGATCGGCAAGCGGTTCGCCGCGCGTCCGGGCGGCTATACGCGCATCGTGAAGCTGGGTCATCGCGTCGGCGACGGCGCCGACGTGGCCCGGATCGAATTATTGAGTGAGTGAACGCGCGACAGGTCGGATCGATACAACCAGGGGGACCCGACGGGTCCCCTTTTTTACGACGCCTTCGCCACCCGGTTGGACTTGATGCACTGCGTGCACACGCGGATGCGGCGGACGACCCCGTTCACCACGGCGCGGACGCGCTGTAGGTTGGGGTACCAGCGGCGAGGGGTCTTGTTGTTCGCGTGGCTGACGTTGTGTCCCGTGATGGGACCCTTGCCACAAATCTCACACACTCGAGCCATAGTTCGATCCGACGACAAATGAGTTCAAAGGGCGCCGCAAAGAGGCCTAAACCTAAACGGGCCACCGAGGCTCGACAACCCCGGCCCGCCGGCAAGCGCAAGACCGCTGTGATCACCGGGGTGACCGGACAGGACGGCTCCTACCTCGCCGAGCTGCTGCTCGCCAAGGGGTACGAGGTCATCGGCGTCGTCCGGCGCACCTCGCACGATTCCTACGAGCGCATCGGGCATCTGCTGGAGCGCGTGCACATCGTTGCGGCCGACCTGCTCGACCAGCACTCCCTGACCACGGTGATCCGGGATGCCCGGCCCGACGAGGTCTACAACCTCGCGGCGCAGAGCTTCGTGCCCACGTCCTGGAGCCAGCCGGTCCTGACGGGAGAATTCACCGCGCTTGGCGTGACACGCCTGCTGGAAGCGATTCGGCTCGCGCATCCGGAGGCACGCTTCTACCAGGCCAGCTCGTCGGAAATGTTCGGCAAGGCGGTGGAAACGCCCCAGCGCGAGACCACGCCGTTCTACCCACGCTCGCCCTACGGCGTCGCGAAGGTCTACGGTCACTGGATTACCGTGAACTATCGCGAGTCCTACGGCCTGTACGCCGTGAGCGGCATTCTGTTCAATCATGAATCTCCGCGGCGCGGCCTCGAGTTCGTGACGCGCAAAGTCACCGACGCCGTCGCTCGCATCAAGCTGGGCAAGGCCCAGGAGCTGCGGTTGGGCAATATCGAGTCGGGGCGCGATTGGGGCTTTGCGGGCGATTACGTCGAGGCGATGTGGCTGATGCTGCAACAGGCGAAGCCACAGGACTACGTCGTCGGCACCGGGACGATGCATACGGTTCGTGATCTCTGCAGCGCTGCGTTCGGCCACGTCGGCCTCGACTGGAAGAAATACGTCAAGGTCGATCAGCGATTCGTGCGTCCGGCCGAGGTGGACACGCTGCTGGCGGATGCGAGTCGCGCCCGCGAGGAGCTCGGGTGGTCGCCGCGCGTGGATTTCGCGCAGCTCGTCGCCATGATGGTCGACGCCGATCTCGAGCGTCTCGCGTGAAGGTCCTCGTGACCGGGGCCGATGGATTCGTAGGCCGCTGGCTCATTCGCCGGCTGCTGGCCGATGGTCGCGAAGTGTACGGCGCCGTGCGTCCATCAGAGCCGCGCCGCGAGGACGGCCTCACGCCCGAAGAGCGCGCCTGCGTGCGCTGGCTGCCGCTCGAAATCACGGATAACGAGTCCGTGCGTCAGGGCGTTGGTTTCCCGTACGATGCGGTCGTGCATCTCGCGGCGATTGCGTCGGGATCTGTGGCGCTGCGCGACCCCGGCGCCGCGTGGGACATCAATGCCGGCGGCACGGCCCGCCTGGTGCACGTGCTGGCAGAAGCGCGACGCCGTGACCAGGCCGATCCCGTCGTCCTCGTCGTTTCCACCGGAGACGTGTACGGACGCGGCCAAGCGGTGCCGCGACGGGAAACCGATCCCACGGCTCCCTGTTCGCCGTACGCCGCGAGCAAACTGGGCGCGGAAGTGGCGGCGATCGAGGCATGGCGCCGTTCGGGTTTACGGGTGATCGTGGCGCGGTCATTTGCGCATACCGGTCCGGGGCAGGAGGCCGGATACGTCATTCCGGCATTTGCGGAACGGCTCCTGTTCGCAAAGAAGATCGGGGCGCCGGTCGTAAAGGTCGGCAATCTCGAGCCCGTGCGCGATCTGCTGCACGTCCAGGACGTGGTGGATGCGTATGTGCGGCTGCTCCGGCAGGGCGAGGCGGGTGAGGTATACAACATCGCGTCGGGGCAGGGAACGAGTCTCGAGGACGTGTTGTTTCGGATGGCCGAGCTGCTCGGCGTGCGCGCGATTCCCGAAGCCGATCCCGAGCTGATGCGCCCCGCCGACATTCCCTACCTCGTGGGTGACAACGCGAAGCTGCGAGCCGCGACGGGTTGGTCACCGCGCCGCTCGCTCGACGATACGCTGCGGGATGTGCTCGATGCCAAAAAGAACTGACCTCCGCCGGATTCTGCTGCTCGGATCGGGGCCGATCGTCATCGGCCAGGGGGCGGAGTTCGACTATTCGGGAACGCAGGCGGTCAAAGCCCTCAAGGAAGAGGGCTACACCGTGATCCTGGTGAATTCCAATCCCGCGACGATCATGACGGATCCGGAGCTCGCCGATCGCACCTACATCGAGCCGGTGACGCCGGAATGGGTGCGGAAAGTGATCGAGCGCGAGCGGCCGGATGCGTTGCTGCCGACCATGGGCGGCCAGACCGCGCTGAACGTCGCGATGGCGCTGGCGAATGACGGGACCTTGAAGAAGCACAATGTCGAGCTGATCGGCGCGAATGCGCGCGCGATCAAGATGGCCGAGGATCGCGCCGATTTCAGCGCCGCGATGCAGCGGATCGGCCTCGCCACTCCCGCCGGCCATACGGTGACCTCGGTCGCCGAAGCGCTCGAGTCGGTGGCCGACACGGGCTATCCCGCGATCATCCGGCCCTCGTACACGCTCGGCGGCACGGGTGGCGGCGTGGCGTACAATCGGGCGGAGTTCGAGGAGATGGTGGAGCGGGCGCTGGAGCTGTCACCCGTGCATTCGACGCTCATCGAGCGCAGTGTGCTCGGCTGGAAGGAATTCGAGCTCGAGGTGATGCGGGACCGGCGCGACAACGTCGTGATCGTGTGCTCCATCGAGAACCTCGACCCGATGGGCGTGCACACCGGCGATTCGATCACCGTCGCGCCGGCCATGACGCTCACCGATCGCGAGTACCAGCGCATGCGCGACGCGGCGATCGCCATCATTCGTGAGATCGGCGTAGAGGCGGGCGGCTGCAATATCCAGTTTGCCGTGAACCCCGCGAACGGCGAGATGCTCGTTATCGAAATGAATCCCCGGGTCTCGCGTTCGTCAGCGCTGGCGTCGAAGGCAACGGGATTTCCGATCGCCCGGATCGGCACGAAGCTCGCCGTCGGCTATACGCTGGACGAGCTTCCCAACGACATCACGCGCACGACACCGGCGTCGTTCGAGCCCGTGCTCGACTATGTCGTCGTGAAGGTGCCGCGCTTTGCGTTCGAGAAATTCCCCACGGCGGATTTCCGGCTCACGACGCAGATGAAGTCGGTCGGCGAGACGATGGCGATTGGACGCACATTCAAGGAGGCCTTCCAGAAAGGGCTGCGCGGACTCGAGATCGGACGGGCCGGGTGGACGGTGGGCGCGACGCTTTCGGATGACCGCCTGACGAGCGCGTCACCCGAGGATCTCCGCGTCGCCCTCCGCACGCCGACGCCGGAGCGAATCTTCCAGATCAAGCACGCGTTGGCTGCCGGGCTGTCGGTCGAGGACATCGCCCAGGCATCCGGCATCGATCCCTGGTTTCTCTACCAGCTCGCGGAGCTCGTTACTGCGGAGCGCTGGTTCCACGCCCTGCCCGTGGTGGGCGGACCGGAGCTCAAGCGCATGAAGCGCCTCGGATTCTCGGACCAGCAGCTCGGCGTGCTGCGCGGCACCACCGAGACCGCGATCCGCGAGCAGCGCTGGCGGCTCGGCATTCATCCCGCGTACAAGACCGTCGATACCTGTGCGGGCGAATTCCCCTCTGCGACTCCGTATCTCTATTCATCGTACGACGAGGAGAACGAATCCGAGCCGCTCGGCGCGCAGGGCATCGTGATTCTCGGCAGCGGCCCCAACCGCATCGGCCAGGGCGTCGAGTTCGATTACTGCTGCGTCCGCGCCGGCCTCGCGTTCCGCGAGCTCGGCTTCAAGACGATCATGATCAACTCGAACCCCGAGACGGTGTCCACCGATTTCGATATCTCCGACAAGCTCTACTTCGAGCCGCTCACATTCGAAGATGTCCTGGAGATTACGCGGCTCGAGCAGCCCAAAGGCGTGGTCGTGCAACTGGGCGGTCAGACGCCATTGCAGCTCACCGGCCCGCTGGCGCGCGCGGGCGTCACGATTCTGGGCACCTCGCCCGACGCGATCGACATCGCCGAGGATCGCGAGCGCTTCGAAAAGCTGGCCGACGAGCTCGGCGTGACGCAGCCCCCCAATGGCATCGCGCGGTCGGTTGAAGAGGCCGTTGCCGTGGCGCAGCGCATCGGCTACCCGGCGCTCGTACGGCCGTCCTACGTGCTCGGCGGGCGGGCGATGGAGATCGTGTACGACGACGGCTCGCTGCGGGAGTATTTCGTCAAGGCCGCGCGCGTCGCGCCCGAGCATCCGGTGCTCATCGATCACTTCCTCGAGGATGCGTTCGAGGCCGACGTCGACGCCGTCGCCGACGGCACGCGTTGCGTCATCGGCGGCGTCATGCAGCACATCGAGGACGCCGGCGTCCATTCCGGCGACTCCGCGTGCGTGTTGCCGCCGTACCTGATCGGCGACCGGCAGATAGAGGAGATGCGACGCCACACCCAGGCCTTCGCGAAGGCGCTCGGCGTGATCGGGCTGATTAACGTCCAATACGCCATCAAGAGCGGCATTGTCTACGTTCTGGAGGTCAACCCGCGGGCGTCACGGACGGTGCCCTTCGTCAGCAAGGCCACGGGGGTGCCCCTCGCCAAGCTCGCCGCCGCGGTCATTGTGGGGGGGCCCGGCCGGACACTGGACGATTTGGGTGTTCCCGATGAGCTTCCCGTCCCCGGGGTGGCGGTCAAAGAGGCGGTCTTCCCCTTCACCAAACTGCCCGGCGTGGATACAGTGTTGGGGCCGGAAATGCGCTCGACCGGCGAGGCCATGGGGCTGGCCGACAGCTTCGGCATGGCCTTCGCCAAGGCCCAGATCGCGGCCGAAGGCAGCCTGCCGCTCGAGGGCGCGATCTTCGTGACGGTGAACGATGCCGATAAGCCGACCGTGCTGCCGATCGCGCGCCGTTTTCACGAGCTGGGCTTTCGGATCCTGGCGACCGAGGGAACGGAGCGTTATCTCCGGGGCCGCGGAGTGCCGGCGGAACGGGTGGCGAAAGTTCACGAGGGGCGTCCCAACGCGATCGATCTGATCGTGTCGGGCGATGTGCATTTGTTGATCAATACGCCTCTGGGAAAGTTCACGCAGGCAGATGATTACGCGATCCGGCGCGCCGCGCTGGTGCATCGCGTGCCGTACACGACGACCATGTCCGCGGCGAGCGCCGCGTGTGATGCGATCATTGCGCTCCGCAGTCGAACCGGGAGCGTTAGGAGCTTACAGGAATGGCACGAAAGAGCGAACGCCGAAAGGCCGTCTCCGACCGTCGGGCGAACGGCAGCCGTAAGGGCGTAGCGAAGAAGGCGGCCGCC
>Ga0136846_1238984_pt1 | contig 12738 bp, 9 predicted proteins | sample HopSoiMetagenom2_FD_96841 | JGI IMG/M metagenome (GOLD analysis project Ga0136846, IMG submission 96841) | Grasslands soil microbial communities from Hopland, California, USA - 2 Assembly 2016 (version 4) | ecosystem: Environmental > Terrestrial > Soil > Grasslands | place: USA: Hopland...
AGCGCGCGAGCCATCGTCTGCTGATCGCTCAGCCTACGGTCGGAGTAGCCCTGCTGTGCGACGTGCACGCCATCGCGTGGGCGCAGGACGAAGGACTGCAGGTCACGACCGCCCGCCTGGGCGCGTCGGCAGCGTAGCGGCCGAAGCCACGCGGGCTCCGGCGACGCCGGGTAATTTCCATGGCCGAACACAACGCCGACCGTCCAGACGAGCCTTCCCGGCCCGTCCGCGCACCGGCGGACACGTTCGAATGCCCGATGTGCCGCCAGCAGGCTCCTGTCAGACAAACAATGATGATGGGTGGACGACGGCTTTGCTTTGGCTGCGCCGGCGGATGGTTCGAAGACGAAGACGAGTGAGGCGCGCTAGTTCAGTGACAATCCGGAGACGTTGAACGGCGCGAGCGCATCGTCCAGCCACGAGGCGACCACCTCCGTCAGCTCATCCAGCCCGAACGGCTTGGTGAGAAACGCATCGGTGCTCCGCTTTCCCGAGCACCGGTCAAAGATCGGATTTGCGCGGCCGATCAGATACAGCACCTTCAGATCGGGCTGCGTCGCACGGAGACGCCGGACCATGTCGGTCTCGAAGCCGTCAGGCAGGCACACGTCGACGATGACGAGATCCACCTGCGCAGCGCCGGCGCATTCGAACCCTTCCCGTCCTGTGGCGACGTCGAGGGACGTGCATCCGATCTGGCCGAGGCTCGCCGAGATGAGCCGCCGCACCTGACGATCCGCGCTGACGACCAGAGCGACAGGACAATTGAGCATAGTGGTTGACTGTGTGGACAACCACATTCGATGCCAAGTGCCCGCTGCCGGAATACGCCCGCATTTTCAAGAAAGCGCACCGACGCTGATTCGAAGTTGCCATTTCTTGGCGCGGCTGACATCAATCGGCGCCGGCGAACTTTTTTTCATATAGATGAGCGCAAATCGTAATGAAACGCGCAGGAATGAAATCGGGTATATCAGACATCGGCGCGCTGCGTTCGTTTCGGGCGCGATCCCGCGCGTTCAATCGATGAGATTCGTGGATCCGCTTTTGCGAGGGACCGCCGAGATGAGTGGCCCTGGAGCGGGTGTATGGCCCCGCTTGTGATTCTGGTCAACGCTGACCCGGATGTCCTCTGGCGGACCGATGCCCTGCTCTCAGGGGACGGCCATCTGGTGGCCGCCGTGTCGTCGCTGGCGGAGGCCAAGAAGTTGTTGGACTCGGTGACACCGGACGTGCTCGTGGCCGATGTGCGGCTCGGCGCGTTCAATGGACTGCAGCTCGCCATCCGCAGCCGCCTCGATCATCCGAACCTGCCGGTCATCATCACCAACGAGTGGCCGGACGCGACGTTCGAGGCGGAAGCCAGGCGCCAGGGCGCGATCTTCGTGGCCGCCCCGCTCGACAATCCTGATTTCCTGACCATCGTGCGGTCGGCGATCGCTCAGAGCCACCGGACGCAGCCGGCCATCCGTCGATGGCTGCGCAAACAGGTCGCCGGCACCGTCCGGGTGAATGCCGCCGACGCGCTCGCACAGATTGTCGACATGAGCCACGGCGGCGTCCGGCTGGCGTTCAGCCATCAGGCTGATATCCCCGCGATGTTCGACATCACGCTGCCGCAGGTGGGCATCACTGTGAAGGCGCACCGTGTGTGGACGGGTCGCTCAGCGACGACCGATGAACAGTTGTGCGGCGCGGAGCTCGAAGAAACGGCGACGCCTTCGTGGCGTCAGTTCGTCGACTCGCTGGCCGCCGGCCCCGCCCTTTAGCCGAGCGAATCTGACGTACTAGATCTCGAGCATTCCCGTGCTGTCGCCGAACTTCTCGCTAGGGACGCCGAGCTTGTCGAGCATCGCGAGCAACAGGTTTGACATCGTCGTGTCCGGCGCATTCCGGAGGTGACGCCCGCCGGTCAGCCGGCCCGATGCACCGCCCGCCAGGATGATCGGCAGCGGCCCGTGGTTGTGTTGATTGGCATCGCTCATGGCGCTGCCGTACAGCAGCATCGAGTGGTCGAGCAGCGTGCCATCGCCGTCGGGAATCGCCTGCAGCTTGCCGAGCAGATACGCGAACAGTCCCATGTGATACCGGTTCAACACCGCGAAGCGGTCCTGATTCTCGCGGATGTTGGAGTGGTGCGACAGGATGTGGAACGCGTCGCGGATACCGCTCTTCGCATAGACGGCGTTGCTCAGCTCTTTCGCGAGCAGCATGGTCGTCACCCGCGTGATATCCGCCTGCCAGGCGAGCACCTGGAGATCGAACATCAGCTTGATGTGCGCTTCGACGTCCTTGGGCGCCCCGGCGGGCGCGTCCGGCAGCGAGAGATCCGCCGAAGCCTGCTGCGCTGCTTTCTGGATCCGCCGCTCGATTTCTCGGACGTCGCCGAGATATTGATCGACGCGGCCGCGATCCGCGGCCGGCAGCTTGCGCTGCAGGGACGAGACTTCGCCGACCACCGAATCGAGCAGGCTGAGCGACTGTTGCCGGCGGTCGCGGCGTTCGGCGTCGGTGCTGCCGTCGCCGAACAGGCGCTCGAAGACCACCTGCGGGTTGTTCTGCATCGGCAGCGGCGACGTCGGGCTCTGCCAGGAAATCGTGTCGCGATACGCGCAGCTGAGACCGTCGCCGCAGCTGAGCGTCGCGTCCTCGATCATCAGTTCGAGCGACGGCAGCGGCGTGTCCTGTCCGATCTTGCGCGCGGCGAACTGATCCATCGTAATGCCGAGATGGGCCTGCGGGCCGGCTTCGGCATGCGCGCCGCTCAGGAACGTCGCCGCCGAACGATTGTGATTGGACGTGGCCGAGCCGCCGCCGTACGCCTGGGGGTGGCTCAGATCGCTGATGACGTTCACGCGCTCACGGAACGGGGCGAGCGGCTGCAGAATCTCGGTCAGCTCGAAGCCCTTGCCCGCCGCCGCCGGCGTCCACTTGTCCATGGTCGCGCCGTGCGGGACGTAGATGCATCCCAGGCGTGTCCGCCCCGCCGCCGCGGTCTGCGCGAGCGGCGTCCCGGCCGGGACCATCGATTCGAGAAACGGCAGCGCGATCGTCACACCCACGCCATTGAGAAACGTGCGCCGCGACAGGTGCTTCTTGGTGAGAAAGGCCATGTTCTCGAGCTCCTAGGACTTCTTCATTTTCATCTGAAACGGCGCGCTCTCCACGACCCCGAGCACCAGCGACGAGAAATGATAGTCGTTCTGCGCACCGCGCCGGACGATGGCGCGCACGGTCGGCATGTCGTCGTAGTGCACCGGCCGGCCGAGTGCATAGGTGAGCAGGCGGACCGTCGCCGTCCTGACGAACGCGTCAGACCGGCCGAGCAGCGCCTGGCGCAGGTCGGCCGCGCCGTTGATCCTGGTGCCGTCGACCAGCTGTCCCGACGCATCCACCGCGGTGCGCCCATCGCGGTCGCGCCAGCCGCCCACCAGATCGAAGTTCTCCAGGCTGAAGCCGATCGGGTCCATGATCTTGTGGCAGGAGGCGCAGACGGGGTTCGCACGATGCGCTTCGAGACGCTGCCGGAGCGATGTCGCTTTCACGGCCTCGGGATCTTTTTCGAGATTCGTGTCCACGCCAGGCGGCGGAATCGGCGCGGGCGTCCCGAGCAGGTTTTCGAGAATCCACCGGCCCCGCTGCACCGGCGACGTCCGCGTCGCGACCGAGGTGACGGTCAGCATGCTCCCCTGTCCCAGCAACCCTCGACGCGGGCTGTCCGCAGGCAGAGACACGCGCCGGAAGTAACTGCCGTGAATATCCGGGATGCCGTAATGCCGCGCGAGCCGATCGTCGACGAACGTGTAGTCGGCGTTGATCAGATCGATCACGCTGCGGTCTTCGCGCACGACGGTGTCGAACAGCATTTCCGTCTCGCGGCGAAACGCCTGACGCAGGTTGTCGTCGAACGCCTTCGCCGAGGTCTGCACGGTCGCGAGATCGCGCAGGTAGAGCCACTGACCGGCGAAGTTGGTCGTCAGCGCCGCCGATTTCGGATCGGCGAGCATGCGTTTCACTTCGCGATCGAGGACCTTGGGATCGCGGAGCCGGCCCTTCGACGCCACCTCGAGGAGCTCGTCGTCTGGGATGCTGCTCCAGAGAAAAAACGACAGGCGCGACGCGAGATCCAGATCGCTCAGCCGATATGACGCGCCGGGGGGCAGCGCCTTCGGTTCCGCCTCGACGCGAAACAAAAACGCGGGCGACACGAGCAGGCGCGCGAGCGCGTGCTGGATGCCGGTTTCGAAGTCCGTTCCGTTGCGGCCCTGTTGATAGAAGCCCATGAGCAGATCGATCTCGTCCGCCTGCGGCGGGCGCCGGAACGCCCTGCGCGCGAGCGTCGTCACGATCTGGCGTGCGCAGGTGGTCTCTTCGGCGGACGACGGCTTGCACACGAGCACGCGGCGACGGCTCGGCGTGTCGCCGGGGCTGGTGGCCTTGTACGGTCCCGTGATCACCACGGTCTGGATACCGCCGGCCGCGGTGAACGTCGCGTTGTTGCGGAAGTCCGAATACGCCTCGTCCACGCCCGCGGAGCGCACCTTGTCCACCAGCGCCGCGCCGATCGTGTGCGGTCCGGCCGTCACATTCAGCCTGAAGCTGCGCGGCGTCGTGGTCGCGATCTTCTCGCCGTCGAGCGTGACGTCCACCGCCGCGCCGCCGGTGCCCCCGAATCCGGCGCCGCCTGTCACGCTGAACTCGTACTCCGCGTCGAGCGGGAATGTATGCTGCACCAGCAGCCCGCCGCGTGTGCCGAGCGGAAGGCCTTCGAGATGACGATCCTGCGCGAGCGCGGCGGGCGCGGGATACGTGACTTGCGTCGGCGTGAGCGTGCGATCGCCGACGGCACGACGGCTGATCTTCATCGCCGCCGTCACGTAGCCCTGGATGAGCGACGGCGAGACGCTCAGGGCGTCGGCGATGTTGTCGAAGCCGTCGCTCGACGCGTCGGCCGGAAGCAGCACCGACACGTCGACGTCGAGCGCCAGGAGATCGCGAATCGCATTACCGTACTCCGTGCGGTTCAGCCGGTGCATGGACGGCGCGTCGAGGCCCGCGCCGGGAGCCGCTGCCTTGTCGAGGCGCGTTTCGAGATCGGCCGCGAACGCGTCGAGCGCCGCGCGTTCCGGCCGCCGGGCGCCTGATGGCGGCATCATCCCGGAACGCACTTTCACGACGACCTTTTCCCAGGTCTCCGCGTCGGTGCCGACGCGATCGAGGCTGAGTGCATCGAGCGCGAGGCCGGCGGTCTTCAGCCGGCCGTTGTGACAGGTGACACAGTACTGCGTGACCAGGGCGGCAGTCGGACTGGACGCGGCGGCTGGCGGAACGGCCGCCGGCTGCGAGCCGCCCGTCTGCGCGCCGAGCGACGCCATCGGGAGCACGACCGCCCACGCGGCGGCAAACGGCAGCAGCCGGCTGACACCCCGGTTCATCGCCGGGCCGCCTCGGGGTTCGCGAGCAAGTCGGTAATCAGCGCCATCGAGCTCGGCTTCGGCTTGGCGGGATGGGTCGCGAGAAACACACCGCCGGCCCACGTCAGCGGCGTCCGCCCTTCCTTGTCCTTGACGTCCAGCTTCGCGCCGCGCGCGACCAGGAAGCGGAGGATGTCGTCCGAGCCGCGATTCGCCGCGCCGTGGACGGCCGCCAGGCCCATCGAGTTGACCGCGTTCACGTCCATGCCGAGTTCATCCGCGCACAGCGTCACGGCCTCTAGCAGCGCTTTCGGCCCTTCGTCATACGTCTGATCGACGACCCAGTTGACGCCGGCCGCGGCCATCAACGCCGTCGTGCCGCCAAACGTCGGAATGTAAGGATCCGCACCGTACTCGAGCAGCAGCCGCATGACCGCGAGATCACCCGACAGGGACGCCGTGAGAAACGGCGTCTGCCCCGTGAAGTCCACCCATGAGAGCGAGCCGGTGACGGGAAGCATCTGGCGCCTGATGGGCGGCGTTTCTTTCGTGCGCGTGTTCGGATCGGCGCCACGATCGAGCAGCACGCGGATGAGATCGAGAACGGGCGCGCGCTCGACGCCGTTTTCGAAAGGCTCCGCGTTGTTGACGTCCATGTTGCGGGCTTCCACCGCGGCCCACAGCGGGGTCCGGCCGTACCAGTCCATCACGTTGATGGCGGCCCCGCTCTCCACGAGAAACCGCGCGACGTTCATGTGGTTGTTGCTGATGGCCATCAGCAGAGGCGTGATGCCATTGGCGTCGGCGCGCTCGATATCCGCGCCCGCGGACAGCAGCGCACGCACCAAATCCAGGCGGCCGTCCCGAGCGGCGTACAGGAGGGGCGTCAGCGCTCCGGGAATCAAGTACCGGGAGCCACGTTCCGGCAAGCCGCCGCGCACGATGCCGATGCCGTGACCGAAGCCGGGCACAGAGTTGGGCAGCACCCACGGCGGAGTGGGGCCGGTGCGCGTCTGCGCGTTGACGTCGGCGCGTCGCTCGATCAGCGCACGTACGACATCGGGATGGTTTTCCCGGACGGCGATCATCAGCGCTGTCTGCCGGAATGACGGATCTTTCGCATCGATCACCGCCCCGCGGTCGAGCAGCACTCTTACGGCATCGAGACTCCCGACACGTGACGCGGTCATCAGCGGGGTCTCGCCGGTAGGGTCGGCCTCGTTGGGATCCGCGCCGACCTCGAGCAGCAGCTGGATCATCGCCGCGTTGCCGTTGGCGCACGCCAGGTACAGCGGGGTAACACCGTACCGATCCGCACGCCTGGCGTCGGCGCCCGCCCGGATCAGCAGCCGCGCGGTCTCGAGATCGTCGACTCGAACCAGCCAATGCAGGGCGGGCGTGCCGTCGCGCCCCGGTGCGTTGACGTCAACCTTCTGATCGACAAGCGCGCGCACCGTCACGGTGTCGCGCTTCATCGCCGCCTGCGCAAGGCGGGCGTCGGCGGGATCGGCCGCGCGGGCCGCCGGGCCGAAGATCGAAAGGACGACGACTGCGGGCACAACAAGGCGCATGTGCATCCTCACGGCTCCACAAGTTTATCGCGGACGGGCCGAATCCCCGGCAAAAGTCGCTCTAAATTGGCGAATGGCGGAGCCGCCGAACGGAGAAGGGGGCAGCGGCGTCGAGCGACGCGTCAGGCCGCCGTGAGGAATTTGGACATCTCGAGCCCGTCGGGGGGCCTGAGTGTCTCGAGAATATGCCGCTCGTACCCGCCTGAGGCGTCCCTGCTGCACGTATCGACACTCACCGACGGGTTCTGGTTGACGTCGACGAGGGTGAGCATGGGATGCAGCGGATCGGCGTGGTTCGTGCGCACGACGACGGCGATTTCGTCCCGATTGGTGCGGACCACGGAGCCAAGCGGGAAAAACGTGATTGCGTTGACGAAGGCCTTGACGAGGTCGGCATTGAGCTTCTGGCCCGCGAGGCGCGCCAGGATGAGGCACGCATGTTCGGGCGGCGTCGGATCCTGATAGGACCGCGCGCCCGTGATCGCTTCGTAAATGTCGGCGACCGAGACGATCTGACTCATGAAATGCGGGACGAGATCGCCGACGTCCGGGTAACCCGTACCGGTCACACCGCGATGATGCTCGAGTGCGACGACCGGTGTCAGCGGCCGCAGTCCGGTGATCTGCACGAGTATCTCGGCGCCGAGCGTCGTGTGCGCCTCGATCAGTTTTCGTTCGCGGCGATCGAGCGCGCCCGGCTTCTTGACGATTTCGAGAGGAATCCGCGTCTTGCCGATGTCGTGCAGGAGCGCGGCTTCAACGAGCGCAGCCATGTCGAGCTCGTCCAGCCCGAGCTGCTTGCCGAGCAACAGGCTCAGCATCGCGACGTTGACCGAGTGGCAGTACGTCAGGTTCTCGTACATCTTCACGGCGAGAATCTGGCCCAGGGCGGCGTTGCTGCGCGCGACACGGTGAATGAGCAGCTGCACGAGATCGCGGACGGTCACCAGATCGAGCGTCTTGCCGGCGGCGGTGTTGTCGAAGGTTTCCTGCGCCAGCAGCAGCGACTCGGCGTAATCGGGATCGAGCGTGCCCGTCGGTGCGTCCGGCCACTGCCGTGAGCTCCATCGGGTGTCGAGGGCGACGATTTTGCCGAGACTGACGTGCCGGATGTTCCGGCGCGCCAGCTGCTCCTCGACGGGCTCGGTATGCGTGTCCTTGATCTGCCACAGAAACTCGGCGGTCGCGAGCAGCTCCTCGCGCGAGACGCCGTCGCTGATGTGGATGCTGTCGATCCCGAGATCGCCGAGCTCGCGCACGACCTGCGCGCTCGCCGGATCGTCGCGGCCGAACGACACGCCATCGAGGAAGACGTCGCCGCGGATGATGTCGATTCGGAGCGTCGGGTCAACCCGCAGGTGCTGCTGGACCAGATCCTCGAGTTCCTTGAGCTTCTGCGTCAGCATCGGGTGCCCGGCGGGATAGGTGCCGGCCAGCCGCCGGAGGCTTGCGAAGCCCTTGAGGACGGGAAGCGGTCCGGGCGTGGCGACCGCGCCGGGAGCGTTCGTCATCGGCCGCGCAGCTCCCTGGCCTTCATCGCGACGCGGACCAGGCTCGGGTTCCAGAATCTGAACCGCAGCGGTTCGAGTTCGGCCAGCACCGGGTTGAGACCCTCGATGCCGGCTTTCGAGGCGCGGTCGAGCAGGTGCATGGCCGTCGCCGGATGCGCAAGGACGAGGTCATGGTTGCCGAGGAGCTCGCGCACGAGCGCCGCGACGCGCGCCGCAGGAAAATGCCAGAGTGCCTCCTCGGCCGACGCCCGGCTGCGGTCGCTGCCGTGCTGCAGCTGCCTGGCGACAAGCGATCCGGCCTGCGCGGTTCCCATGCGCGCGAGCGCGCGCAATGCTTCGCGGTTCAACGGCTCGTCGCCGTGATTCACCTGCTCGGCGACCGCCGCTTCGTAGCCGGCACCGGCAAACCCGAGTACCCTCACGCCGACACGCCTGGCCGCCACGCCGCAATGTGCGAGTTCCTCGACGAGGGCGGGCGCCAGCAGCGCCGCATGCGTGCACATGAGTGTCGCCAGCGATCGGTTCCTCGATGCCCGCGTCGGATCATCGAGCAGGCCGACGCAGGCCGGCACGACCGCCGGGCCGAAGGCCTCGATCAGCGCCGCGGCGCTTCCCTGTCCCGAGCCGTCCCGCTCATAGAGCTCGGCGATCGCGACGGCGCGGTCGGCCGTAAAAAATGCGGCGATCGCGTGATCGATCGCGTCGGCGACATCGGGACGGCGCTCGCGCAATTCGCCTGCCAGCTGCCGGTAACCGGCAGCCTGCGTAGCCAGATCGCGCCAGCGCGCGGCGCGCTCGAGATCGCCCAGCAGCCCCTGGGACTTCTGAAGGAACGCGGTGACTTCCGTCACGTTCGGTTCCAGCCGGACGAGGCTCCGCAGGCACTGCAGCTCCGCGAGCGGAAGATCGGTCGCGCGGATGCAGTCGCGCACGGCGCCGAGCGCCGACGCGACCTGTTCGTCCATCGACAGGTCGAAGGCGGCGAACTCCGTGAAGTCCTTGCCGGGCGCCGCCTGCACCTTGATCAGCTGGCGCGCGTGGCGGTCGAGGCCGGCATCCTCCGCCCTTCCGCTCGCCGATTGGCGGGCCCGCAGCTTTTCGTCGATGAGCGGCACGACCGTTTCGCGGCGTTCGGCCGGCAGGTCGAGACGATTGAGCGCCGCCGTCAACACTTCGGGCGCCGCCGTTTCGAGCTCGAGCAGCAGGCACAGCGATTCGGCGAGATCGACGTCCGGAAAATCGCGGAGGACGTTGCCGTCGGCGCGTCCGTCGAGCAGACCCGGAAGAATGGTCCGCTGCAGAAGCGCCGACCGGCGGTCCGGTTCGAGCTCCAGTACCGCGCGCGCGAGCTTGCCGAACATGACACGGGCGAGTCTCGGATCGAGCGAGGAGAACAGCGTCGTGACGTCGGTGAATTTCTGCTCGAGCGCGGTCCCGTGAGTTCCCGCGCCGCCGCCGTCGTCATCCGTGAGGCGCAGCAGGATGGTCGCGACATCTGCGGGATCGTTCACCAGCACGGCGAGATCGGTCAGCGAGACGATGTCGAACTGGGACGAAGGGTCCAGGCGCACCCACCCCTTGTCGGGCGGGTAAAGGTGATTGATCGGCGCGTTGGCCTCGAACAGCGATTCGCGGCGCTGACGCTCGTGCTCGACGAGCGTGCAGACCGACGGCGCGGTCACGCCGACGTCGAGGACTTCCGGCCGTTGTGCCATGTGCGGCACGATGGTTTCCACACCGTGCTCGGTCAGCTGGTCGGCGAGCGAGGTCTTTGTTTTCGCCAGGCCTTCGGAAAAGACGATGTCCGCACAGAATCGCGAGAAATCCCGGATGGAGGCGCTGCGATCGAAATCGATCGACGCGATATGCACGCGGTGGAAACGGCGAACCAGCTCGTGCTCCACGATCGTGCCGGCGCCGACCCCGATTTCGTCCACGATGAGCTCTGTCGGCGTCACGCGGACTACGAGGCGGTCGCGCCGATCGAGCGTCGCGTACACCCTGTGGCACGCCGCGATGGCATCCGCGCACAACGGGCTGGTTGCCGGATAGGTGTGGAACTGCCGGACTGCGCGCGAAAGCAGATGGAGGAACTCCTCGACGGCCGCGAAATCGTCCGCACGCAGCGCGCCGCCCACCCCGGGACTGACAGTCCTGGTAGGTCGGGCGTCAGGTTTGTAATCGACGGACCTCAGCGCAGCCGGCATCCCGCTCTTTTCAGCTCCGATCCAGAAAGCAGGCAAGAGACGCGCCGAGAGGACAGTTTGTTACCATGTGGCGCCCGGCGGACCGCCCTTCCTGCCGGCCTGTGAACACGAGAGTCCGGTATCGACAGCAGAGTGACCTATGGCCAGCCTGATTGAAGCAATCGAAATCAAACGGAAGATGTACTTCGAATTCGAAGATGCGCCCTTCCATTGCCTCGACGTCGAGGTGTCGAAGCCGACCGCGCGCGGCGGCCAGACGCTGGTGCGGCTCAAGATGCGCAACCTGATCACGCGCGCGGTATTCGACAAGACCTTCAAAGCCGGCGACAAGTTCAAGGAACCGGACCTGGTGGTCGTGGACGCGTCGTACCTCTACTCCGACAGCAGCGGCTACAACTTCATGGACCAGGAAAGCTTTGAGACCTTGACGCTGAGGCCCGAGATTGTCGGCGACGACCGCCAACTGCTCGTGGACAACGTGATGGTGCAGATCCAGAAGTTCAACGGCAACCCGATCGGCGTACAGTTTCCCCCGCACGTCGAGTTGACGGTCACGTACACGGAGCCGGGCACGCGAGGCGATACCGCAAGCGGCGGCGCCACGAAGGCCGCCACGCTCGAAACGGGCCTCGAGATCCGCGTGCCGTTGTTCATCAAGGAAGGCGAGAAGGTGAAGGTGCACACGGAAACGCGCGAATTCGCCGGACGGGCCTGATGAAAACCTCCCTGTCGATTGTCACGACCGTTCTGCTCCTCTGCAGCGGCCAGCGTGCGCATGCGGACGAAGTCACGCTCATCGGGCCGGGCGGCATCAAGGCCGCGATCGAGCAGTTGATTCCCCGCTTCGAAAAAATCAGCGGCCACAAAGTGAAGGCGACGTTCGGATCGGGCCTCGGGACGAAGCGGCAGGTCGCGAGCGGCGAACCGTTCGACGTGCCGATTGTGCAGCCGCCGTTTCCCGAAATCCTGGCCTCGGGCCACGTCGTCAAGAGCAGCGAAACCTTCCTGGCAAGCGTCGCGGTGGGCGTCGCCGTGCGCACCGGTGCGCGCAAGCCGGATATCTCGTCGCCCGAGGCGTTCAAGCGCACGCTGCTCGCGGCCGCCTCCATCTCGTATCCGGACCCGGCCGGCGGCGCGGCGGCCGGCGTCAGTTTCACCGAGACGCTGCGGAAGCTCGGCATCGCCGAACAGATGAAGCCGAAGATCAAACTGGCGCAGGGCGGCGCGGCGGCGATGGCCGCGCTCGCAAAAGGCGAGGTCGAGATCGGCCTCACGTTCATCAGCGAGATCCTGACGGAGCCGGGTGTCGAGTCCGTGGGCGCCATCCCACAGCAGGTTTCCACGCCCACCGGCCTGGTGGGGTTCGTGTCGGCGAACGCCAAATCGCCCGCCGCGGCGCAGGCGCTGCTCAAATTCCTCTCGTCGCACGATGCGGACGACGTCTACCGGGCGGTGGGCATGGTGCCGCAGAACGGACGGGCGGCTTTGAAAGTGACGGAATAAGAATTTCGAGTAATCAAAATACTTATTGACTTGCCTCAAAATACTCGACTACTCTGCTGCCCATGCCCCGGCAGAGCCGTCGCGCCATCTGTAGGCCCTACACCGCCTTAGCGGCGCTCATTTTCATTTCTTTATGCTCCGATTCCCAGGCCCAGACGACCGGAGCTCCTGACAGCCCGAACCCCGGCCCGCTCTCGTCGCTTTCCGGGTACATGGAGCTGCAGTTCGTCGATCCGTCGAACGCGGATGCCTTCATCGACTTCCGCCGGTTCGTGCTGCTCTTCGCACATCGCTTCTCCGACCGGATCCGCTTCGTGTCGGAGCTCGAGGTCGAGCACGCAATCGTCGAGGGCGGCGAAGACAAGGGCGAGCTGGAACTCGAGCAGGCATATCTCGACTTCCTGATCGACCGGCGGTTCAATATTCGTGCGGGACAACTGCTCGTCCCGGTCGGGATCATCAACGAGCGCCACGAACCGCCGACGTTCCACGGCGTCCAGCGCCCCTTCGTCGACACCGTCATCATTCCAAC
>Ga0136846_1218476_pt1 | contig 12735 bp, 11 predicted proteins | sample HopSoiMetagenom2_FD_96841 | JGI IMG/M metagenome (GOLD analysis project Ga0136846, IMG submission 96841) | Grasslands soil microbial communities from Hopland, California, USA - 2 Assembly 2016 (version 4) | ecosystem: Environmental > Terrestrial > Soil > Grasslands | place: USA: Hopland...
ACCCTTTTACATATTCAGATGGCGAGTGGATCTGTTGGACAACCCATAACTGAAGCGATCAAGACTAAATAATGGAAAAATGGGTTGAACGGTCAGCGTCAGCTTGACCGGGAACAAGTCTTCATGGTCCCTTTAGGGCCGCAGACAACCTTTTCCACTTGGTCTTACTCTACATACATTTACATGAATAAATCTTCGCGAAGATTCGCGAACAATATATTTGTAATACTAAAGACAAGCAAAACATGAAAGAATTAAGGTCCGTTCTGTTGTTTGGGTGGCTATTGATCTCATCCATATCAGTGGTTGCGCAAACAAATACTTCCGATCCTCTACCCCTGGATCCAAAAGTCAAGACTGGAAAGTTGCCAAATGGATTAACTTATTATATAAGACAAAACAAAAAACCGGAACAGAAAGTTGAACTGCGCCTGGTAGTTAATGCAGGATCAATACTTGAAGAAGATGATCAACAGGGCCTGGCGCATATGGCTGAGCATATGGCCTTCAATGGAACAACTCACTTCAAAAAGAATGATATCGTATCCTTCCTGCAAGACATTGGCGTCGGATTTGGAAACGACCTCAACGCCTACACAAGCTTTAATGAAACTGTTTATATACTTCCCATTCCCACTGACAAACCGGGGAATCTGGAAAAAGGTTTCCAGGTATTGGAAGATTGGGCACATGGGGTAACCTATTTAAATGAAGACATCGAAGGTGAGCGCGCCATTATCCTCGAAGAAAGTAGATTAGGCAAAGGTGCCAATGACCGCATGTTCAGAAAGATTTATCCAAAACTCTTTGAAGGATCGAAGTATGCGGATCGTCTTCCAATTGGACTGGACAGCATCATTAAGAATTTTAAATACGACCGGATCCGCACTTTTTATAAAGATTGGTATCGACCGGATTTGATGGCGGTGATCGTTGTTGGTGACATTGACCAGGGCAAAGCGGAAGAAATGATAACAAAACATTTTTCATCACTTACCAATCCGGCCAATGAGCGCAAGCGTGAAGAAGCAGATGTGCCTGCGTACAGATCGAGTGATGCTATGGTGGTTACGGACAGAGAAGCGACCAATTATATTCTTTCCATTAATTATCCTACAAAAAAGCAGGAGCCCGTTAAAACGGTGGGCGATTACCGCCAGCAAATGCTTCAGAATTTGTTTACTGCTATGTTGAACCAGCGCTTACAGGAACTAACCCAGAAAGAAAACCCTCCTTTCCTTTTTGCCTCTACTGATTTCGGAAGTTTTGCACGCGGATACGAGGGATTTAACGCTTTTGCTGCAGTGGGTTCCGGCGACGTAAACAAAGGCTTGAATGCACTTGCCGAAGAGATTGAAAGGGTAAAGCGCTTTGGATTTACTGCGTCCGAATTGGAAAGAGCGAAAAAAAATAACCTGTCATCTTTTGAAAAGTTGTATAACAACCGCGACAAGACGGAATCCGAATCCTATGTTCAAGAATACATCAGTCATTTTACTGAGCAGGAACCTTCACCTGGAATCGAAAAGGAATATGCATACGTAAAAGAAATTCTGCCGGGTATTACAGTGGATGAAGTCAATTCAATTGCCAACAAGTTTAAGAGTGAGAAAAATAAATTCGTTTATGTTACCGGCCCGGAACCCAAGCAAGGCCAGACATTGCCGGAGGGCAAGGATCTTCTTGCCGTGATTGATGCAAAAGAAAAATCCGATATTAAGCCATACGAGGAAAAAGCGGTAGCTACAACGTTGCTCACTACAATGCCGAAAACAGGAAAGGTTGTTTCCAAAACAAAGAACACTATTCTTGGTACGACCGAATTAAAACTCAGCAATGGAGTGTCCGTCACCATTAAACCGACTACGTTTAAGGATGACCAGATTGTGATGGCTGCAACCAGGCCAGGAGGTAAGAATAATTATGGACTGTCTGACAAATTCAATGCAGAATATAGTACAGCAATCGTCAATGCAATGGGAGTAGGAGAATTTTCCCCCTCTGATTTGAAAAAAGCGTTGGCAGGAAAAAGTATTGCCGTCAACCCTGTATTCTCTGCAACATCGGAAGGTGTCAGAGGCAACTCAACGCGCAAGGATTTGGAGTCAATGTTCCAATTGAACTACCTGTATTTTACACAACCAAGAAAAGATACAGGTTTATTTAAGTCGTATGTACAACGGAACAAATCGCAGTACGCCATGCTGGGAGCGAATCCGCAAGCGGCTTTCATTGACACTATATATAAGACTTTATACAACAATAATCCGCTGGCGCCTGTTGCAGTTCCGAAGAGTGAATACTACGACAAGATCGATCTCGACCGTTCACTGGCTATTTACAAAGAAAGATTTGGCGATGCGAACGGTATGAATTTCGTTTTCGTTGGAAGTTTTACAGAACAAGAAATAATTCCATTAATAGAAAAATATCTTGGTAGCCTTCCATCAACTGGTAAGAAGTTCACTTATACAGACAATAAAGTACGGCCGATTACGGGGAAAAAGGAATTGACGGTTAACAAGGGCAAGGAGCAAAAGAGCCTGATCCTGGCTTTTTATGCAGGTGAAATTGCATATAGTGAAGACCTCGATTTAAAAACACAGGCAATGAGTGAGATACTGAACATCCGCATCATTGAAGAGTTGAGGGAAAAAGTTCAAGGCATTTACGGGGGTGGAACCTTCGCGAGTCTCGATAAAGTCCCGTACGCTAATTACAATTTCGTACTGCAACTTCCTTGCGGACCCGAGAAAGTTGATACCCTGTTGAAAGCTGTAAGGAAAGAATTTGAAATGATTGCTAGCAAGGGCCCGGACAAATCATACCTGGATAAGGTGAAAAAACAATGGCTCGAAGAACATAAAACGTCAATTAAAGAAAACAATTTTTGGTTGAATCAATTGGTTGAATACAAAACCCAAGGAGGAAATCCGGATCGTTTAGTTAATTACGAAAAGTATGTGAATGCGCTTACTCCTAAAGACGTGCAACAGGCCGCGAAAATCATTTTACAAGGGAAGAATCAATTCTTTGCTGTGTTAATGCCCGAGACAGTTCTCAAAGGCGGAGAAACTGAGAAGAAGAAAGGATTTTAGAAGGATGAACGAAAATGTTTCAATGTGAAATGGTTTGAATAACATTTTTATTCTGCAACCATCAATAATAAAAAAGGGTTCATCAACGAACCCTTTTTTACATTTGATCAATTCCTGTCTATCCTAATCCCGGTCCTGTCGAGTTTGTTCCCATATCCTTCCTGCCGGTATTTTCACTAGGCAGGTCGTCCGTATCAGCATCCAAAGGGCCAACATTACCTTCTTGTTTTCTCTGACTGCTTCCATAACCAGTTGCAGTGCTTTCTTCGTTGAAGGCGCTACCTCCCTTAAATCGCTCAGGGTTCGGTTGCTTGTTACCAGAACGTTCCTGATCATTCTGATCGTCCCAATTCTGGTTGCCTTCCTGGTGAGAACCAGTTGATTTATTTTTATCTTCTGCCATAAACTCAGATTTTAGTTATTATATAATAGAATTAATTTTTGCCTTCCCGTTTGTCTCCCGGCTGAATGGAACCACTCTCCTGGTCCTTCTCAACAGATCCAGTTGTGCGAACAGGTTTTCCAGGTTGATCTTCAGAGTAGCCTTTGTTACCTACATTTTCTTGCCTTGGTCCATAATTGCTTTCACTACTGCCCTGTCCACCTCCTTGTTCGAAGCCTCTTTTGCCCCAATCAGCCCCTTCTCCTTCCTGTTGGTATTTTTTTTCGTCCTGGTTTGGTGGTAAAACTGATGGTTTATCCATTGTCCAATATTTGCTTTATCTTCTTAAAAAATGATGCCGGTCAATAGAAATGCAATAACGAAGGAGTTGTAGAGCTCTCTCTACAAGATTAGCGAGGCAGGTAAATTGTTAGCTTATTCCAGTTATTGGCTCATGTTCAATTCGCTTTCCCGCCCGCCTATGGACTATTGGCTTCTCCTACCGACTAACGACTGCAGAGTATCAGCTTCTCAATATTTGTTCGGCAGTATTATCTCCTGAAAGCAGTGCACCCTCAACAGTGCCAACAGATGGTCCCCAGATCAGGGCTTCTCCTGCGAAGAAAATTGTGTTGGCAGTGGCGGTAGTAAGCTCGGCGAGATGTGCCTGTTTGTCCAATGATGAATATGCATATCCTCCAGCAGTAAAGTCGTCGGCAGCCCAATTAAAAACACGATAGCCGATTAGTAATTCAATTAAAACAGCATGATCAATTTTGAAGATCTTCGATAAGGAATCGATGGCCAGTTGCATCAATCCTTCGTCATTCAATCCTTTTAGCTGATTCACTTTCGGGCCACCGAACCAACCTGTCAAGATTGGTGTTTTCACAGGTGATTGCGTCCACCATGTTGGTATAGCTGCCTGGGAAAAAACAAAACCAAGGTTCTTCATTATTTCATTGCCGACGATTTTTTTATTCTCCCAAAACGCATCGTTGAACTCGAGAACGAATTTAATCACTTGCCCATAGCCCATGGCCCGGGCAGCGGATAACTTAACTGGAAGAGCAGGGGTAAATTCTATGAAGGCCGGATTTGCAGGACCAGTTTGCAAAATTCCTATCGGAATAGTGATTACAGCTCTTTCCCCAATAAAAATTTTTTGATCGTGAGAAATAAGTTTAACAGCGTTCGGTTCCCATTGTATCGAACGAATAATCGTGTTCAGGTGAAAAGAGCATCCGGCATTTAAAGATTCTGTTTTTAGGAAATCCATTAATGCGCCGTATCCTTTCTCTATTCTGAAGTCATCATCATCCTCCTTAATCCATTCATTCCTTAAGGCAAATGCACTTGCCAGTCTCAAATCGGCCAGGTCATATCCTTGCACATAACCTTCAATTGACTTGCGGAAAGAATCATATTTGCTGTCTTGAAAATACAGATCAAGAAATTGCTGAACACTCGTATCGGTTTGTAATTCCTTTAATTTTCTCACCAATAATTTTTCATGTTCAATCACATCACTTTGTTCATGATGATGCGGATTTGTTGCGTTCATCATTGTACCATCAATCGGATAATAGGAAAGATTTGCTTCTTTTAAAAGCTGGAGGGTAAGCGATTGTTTTCCGTGGATAAATTCCGCCCCGGCTTCAATTCGCATAGACATTTTATCATCGTGGATCGTTAAAATCCGGCCGCCTACCCTGTTACGAGCCTCCACTATTTCGATTGTCTTTCCTGCGGCTGAGAGTTTTCTTGCTAGCATTAGTCCCGACGCGCCAGCTCCAATAACAATAATTTTTTCTGACATAATGGTTAAGGCGAGTAATAAGCGAAGATTGTAAGTGGGTCAATCTGTATCAGCAGGAAGCGGTAAGATGATAGTAAATTTAGCTCCTTCACCCAATTCAGAAGTGGCACGAATGGTGCCTCCGTGAGATTCTACAATTTTTTTGCAGATCGACAATCCAATTCCAGTTCCAGGATATTCTGCTTTTCCGTGCAACCGTTGAAATATTTCAAATATTCTATTGCTATATACATTTTCGAATCCTATTCCATTGTCAGTAATGTTTATCGTTGTGGTTTTAACAGCCGTAACCGGATCGGTTTGATTTTCTGAGGTGATTGACACTAAAGGTTCAGGCTTGTCGTTAAATTTGACTGCGTTAGAAATCAGGTTTTGAAATAATTGACCAAGTTGCGACTTTCTTCCTTCAACTTTTGGAAGCGCGCCTACCTGTATTTTGGCATGTTTGGTATTGATCGTTACTTCAAGATCAGAGAGTACCCTGGTGACTACGGCGTTTAAATCAACCAACTCAAATCCTTCAGTCGGCCTGTTGACTCTTGAAAAACTGAGAAGATCTTCAATTAGATTCATCATGCGACTAGCCGAGTTCTGCATTCTCACTACATAATCTTTCGATCTTTCATCCATGGAATCTTTCGCAGCAGTCTCCAACATGTTTCCAAACGTGATGATTTTTCTTAATGGCTCCTTTAGGTCATGGGAGGCCACATAAGCAAACTGCTCGAGTTCTTCATTGTTCCGTTCCAATCGTTCCGTATAGTCCCTCAACTTCTCTTCCGCAAGTTTTCGTTCAGTGAGATCCCTGGTAACTTTTGAGAAACCCATAAGTTCGTTGGCGTTATTATGTAAGGCGGTGATAACAATGCTGCCCCAGAATTTAGTTCGGTCCTTTCTTACTCTCCATCCTTCATGTTCTGCCCTGCCAACAAGCGCCGCCTCTCTTAATAATTTAAAAGGAAGTCCTCTTACTTCATCTTCCTTCGGATAAAAAATTGTAAAGCTTTTACCAATGATTTCCGATGCCTTATAACCTTTTATTTTTTCTGCGCCCTTATTCCAATTTTGAATCTTACCTTCTTTATCGAGCATTATAATTGCATAATCCTGAACTTCATCAATCATTTTATGATACCGGTCTTCACTCACTTCCAGCTCTTTTGTTCTTTTTTCCAGTGCCTCCGTTGACCTGCGCAATTCGTCTTCCGCCAACTTTCTTTCAGTCAGATCTCTCGTCACTTTCGAGAATCCAATCACCGCACCTGTTGTATCGTGTAAAGCGGTAATGGACACTGATCCCCAAAATTCAGAGCCGTCTTTTCGTACGCGCCATCCTTCATGGTTGACTTTGCCCCTGCTTCTTGCTTCCTCAAGCAAGCGGAACGGCAGCCCTTCTGATTTTTGCTTTTCAGGATAAAAAATTGTAAAGCTTTTTCCGATGATCTCATCGGCTCTATACCCTTTTATGCGTTCAGCGCCTTTATTCCAATGAAGAATATGGCCAGTTTCATCCAACAATATAATTGCGTAGTCCTCTACTTCGTCAATCATCTGGTGGTACCGGTATTCACTTCTCCTGAGTGCTTCATTTCGTGCATTTAATTCTTCCAGCTGCGCCTTCTCGCGATCGGTGACAATTTTTAGATCGGTCAGGTCTTTTGTAATTTTTACAAACCCTATTACCTCGTTTAACTCATTGTGCAAAGCCGACAACGTAATACTGCCCCAAAATAAACTTCCGTCTTTCCTGGCGCGCCATCCTTCATGCATTGCCCGTCCTGTTTCAGTTGCCTGTTTCAACAGCCGTTCAGGAAGCATGCTAAGCTGATCTTCTTTTCTATAAAATAGTTTGAAACTCTTCCCTATTATTTCTGAAGCCGTATAACCCTTAATCTTTTCGGCGCCCTTATTCCAATTTTGAATGACGCCACGCTCATCCAGGAGAAGAATAGCATAATCCTGAATCTCCTCAACAATCGTTCGAAAGCGTTCTTCGCTGCTTCGGAGTGCTTGTTCCGTTTCGGGTAAGTTTCCCTTCGTTCTAATCATAATAGGAATTAGTCCTCATTGAATGAAATAAGGTAATGAGGCGAGCTTGACTCTTTGGGAAACCTAAATTAATAAACATTGTGAAATTGGGCGAATATCATTAACATTTTGATGGAGGAAGCAAACGCTTTCGGACAAGAAAACCTGGCGTCATTTGCGCTTTTTCTCCCTGGCTGCGGTTTCAGGAAGGGTCTTCGAAACGTTCTTTCTTTCGGCTTCAGTGGCGGATTCACCATGATCAGCCTCCTTCACCCAGCTGGTATTTTCAAAAAGCTCCTGTTTCTCAGGAAGGTTACCTGCTGTACATTTGTTGTCGGAGTTCCGAGTTTCCTCTGGATTTGCGTCACTTTTGGCGTGTTCCATATCAGAATTACGAAAAAAATTGTGCCAGATATTTCCTGTCTTCAAAGGCGTTGCATAGGAATTTTAAGGATATCAATTTGATGTTCCTTAAGTACCGACTAACTGCTGACCGATTAGTTAAAAATCGGATTTTTATTCCTCCACTTCCCTAATTAGGCCCATTATTTTCTTATTCGTCCGTTGAAACAAGTTACCTTTGCCGACCTGAAAATTTTAGCCTGATGATCGGTGTAAAAAATATAACCCTAGCGTTTGGAAAAAGAGTTTTGTTTGATGAAGTCAACCTGAACTTTACCAAAGGGAATTGTTATGGGGTGATTGGAGCGAATGGAGCCGGTAAGTCTACCTTCCTGAAGATTTTAAGCGGTGAAATTGAACCAAATAAAGGAACCGTTGAAATTACGCCAGGAGAACGTATGGCCGTTCTGAAGCAAAATCATTTTGAATTCGATGATTATACAGTTCTCAACACCGTACTAAAGGGGCATAAAAAATTATGGGAGGTAATGCAAGAGCGCGACCGCATTTATACTCTTGCAGATTTTACTGAAGAAGACGGTATTCGTGCTGGTGAGCTCGAAGCGGAGTTCGGGGAAATGGAAGGATATACGGCAGATAGTGATGCGGCTTCTCTTCTTAGTTCCTTAGGCGTCGAAGAAATGTATCACTCGAGTTTAATGAAAGGCATTCCGTCAAATTTGAAGGTGCGCGTATTGTTGGCACAGGCCCTGTTTGGAAATCCGGATATCTTATTGATGGATGAGCCGACCAACGGTCTTGACATTGAAACCATTTCATGGCTTGAGAATTTCCTGGCGGAATATGAGAACATCGTTTTGGTGGTTAGTCACGACCGACATTTTCTTGACGCCGTTTGTACACACGTAGCCGACGTGGACCGGGCGAAAATTAAAATCTTTACCGGTAACTATACCTTCTGGTACGAGTCTTCACAATTAATGGCCCGGCAGATGAATGACAAGAATAAGAAGACAGAAGACAAGCGCCAGGCATTATTAGATTTCATTGCCCGATTTAGCGCGAATGCCTCGAAATCAAGACAGGCGACCGCTCGTAAGAAAGCACTTGAAAAATTAACCATCGAACAAATTGAGCCATCTAATAGAAAGTATCCTGGTATTATTTTTCAGCCGTCTCGTGAAGTAGGTAACCAGATTTTGAATGTAGAAAAACTAAGTAAATCGATTGATGGAAGAAAATTGTTTGATAAGGTTTCGTTCACTGTAAATAAAGGGGAGAAGATTGCTTTTGTAAGTAAAGACCCACTTGCTGTCACAAATTTTTTCGAAATCATAAGTGGAAATGCGAAAGTGGATGCAGGAAAGGTAGAGTGGGGGACAACTATTACGAAAGCATACCTGCCAGTTGAAAACAATGAATTCTTTACCGGTGGACTGAGTCTCGTAGATTGGCTACGTCAATATGTGCCTCCGCACGTTACTGATGTTGACGAGCCCTTCCTTCGCGGTTTCCTCGGGAAAATGCTCTTCAGCGGAGATGAGATTTTCAAGAAAACAAACGTTTTGAGCGGAGGAGAAAAAGTGCGTTGTATGATCAGCAGGATGATGTTGCAGAATCCGAACTGCATCATATTGGATCAGCCTACTAACCACCTTGATCTTGAAAGCATACAAAGCTTTAACGAAGGCTGTAATACATTTCCGGGTATTGTGTTACTCACTAGCCACGACCATACGTTTATGCAAACAGTAGCGAATCGCGTGATTGAGTTAACACCCACGGGCATTATTGACAGGCTTATGAGCTTTGATGAATACCTGGAAGACGAGAGAGTGAAATTTATGCGTGAAGAAATGTATAAATAGTCCGCAGTCCGTAGCCGATAGTCCGTGGTAAGAAAGTATACGCCCTAAGTGTCCGATGCTCTGGCGGCAGAAAAAATAGTTAACCCAACGCGGCAATCTGCCATTATTTATGTTCACCAAACACTTCTCTCAAAGTATCGGCAATCTCACCCAGGCTGCATTTATTTTCTACTGCTTCAATTACTACCGGCATGATGTTCTCGCCGCTTGAGGCTTTGTCGTTCAAGTCTTGCAGAATGGTATCACACCTGGCAGGATCCCGCCGCCTGCGCAACTGGACAAGTTTTTCTGTTTGAATGTTGCGGATTGTATCATCCACTTTGAAGATTGGCATTGATGATGTTGCCTCGGATTGGAATTTATTTACCCCAACAATAATTTTTTCGGCTGTTTCAATTTTCCTTTGGTATTCGTAGGCACTCCTTGCTATTTGCTCCTGCATGAATCCTTGTTCTATCGCAGATACACTTCCGCCCATCAAGTCAATTTTATTTATGAGTTCCCATGCTTTTTCTTCAATTTCGTTTGTAAGGGATTCAACCAGGTAAGATCCTGCAAGAGGGTCTGGCGTATCCGGAACGCCGCTTTCAAATGCAACAATCTGTTGCGTTCGCAATGCAATTTTCGCCGCTTCTTCCGTTGGTAAACTCAATGCTTCATCAAACCCATTCGTGTGCAACGACTGAGTTCCACCCATAACAGCGGCAAGTGTTTGAATGGTTACCCTGCTAATGTTATTCAACGGTTGTTGCGCTGTTAATGTGCTTCCGCCGGTCTGAGTATGGAATCGAAGCATCATCGCTTTCGAATCAGTCGCTCCCAACTGCTTCATCATATTTGCCCACATTCGCCTGGCGGCTCTGAACTTGGCGACCTCTTCAAAGAGATTGTTATGTGCATTAAAAAAGAAAGAAAGGCGTTTTCCAAAAATATTTATGTCAAGTCCTTTCTCTATAGCGGACTGCACATATGCTTTGCCGTTCGCAAGAGTAAATGCTACTTCCTGCACAGCGGTACTACCAGCCTCTCTAATATGGTAACCTGAGATGGAGATTGTATTCCACTTTGGAATTTCCTTGCTACACCATTCGAAAATATCTGTGATGATTTTCATAGATGCCTTCGGAGGATAGATATAGGTTCCTCTTGCTGCATATTCTTTTAATATATCGTTCTGAACTGTTCCGGAAATTTTGCTTAGATCAGCCCCTTGTTTTTTGGCGAGTGCAACATATAAAGCCAGCAAGATAAAAGCAGTTGCATTGATCGTCATTGAGGTCGTCACATCCTGCAATTTGATCCCATTGAAAAGTATTTCCATGTCTTCAATTGAATCGATGGCTACTCCAACTTTTCCTACTTCCCCTTCTGCAAGTTCGTGATCGCTATCGTAGCCAATTTGCGTGGGCAGATCAAAGGCTACACTCAGTCCCATTACTCCCTGCGATAATAAGTAGTGATACCGTTTGTTGCTTTCTTCCGCAGTACTAAAGCCCGCATACTGTCGCATTGTCCATAACTTCCCTCTGTACATATCAGGCTGGACACCCCTGGTAAATGGAAACTCACCCGGCCTTTCATTGTTCGCGATTTGTTCATCGCTGGTATAGAGCGATTTGATCTCAATGCCAGAATCAGTATAAATCTTTTTTTCGCTCATAAATAATGTTGAGACATTACGCCGGGTCATTCATCCCTTCAATTTCCTGATGTTCATTGCATGCGGTTACCTCGTGTTAAGAACCTTTTTTGCTTCATAGCTCAACACTTCGGCAACCACTGCATGCAAGGATGCCTTTGGATTTTGGACGATCATTTCCAGCAGGCTCTTGCTTAAATCGGTGGCAGTGGAATCAGGCGGTAAGAACGACGCTACCTGGTTTATGATAAAGATATTTTGCTCCTTCAGGTTCTTAACTGCATCCCACGCCTCCTGGCTGACATAGATCTGTTGAGTGATATTGTGATCAAATTCTTGCCGGATAGTTTCTGCTAGCAGTCCTTGCATTTCTCTTGACGAGAGTCCCTGTGAGTTCAACCTGTTGACGAGGCTCGGAAGTGCGATTCTTTCGGATAATAAGATCAAACGTTCATATGCCTGAAGCTGTAATTGAAAAGGCGTAACTGAAGATGTTTGCGCAGGCATATTAGATGTATTCGGCCGGTTTTGCGATTTTCCTCGTTTTGCTTCCTGCCGCTGTTTCCAAAAAAGAAATGCGAGGGAGCCGCCCAGGAGAACAGCTATTCCCATCGCCCACAACATTTCTTCAGTACTGATTGTCATAGAGGTGGTTTCAAACAAAAGTAAGCGGAAAAACAAGATACAACATGCAGGAATGTAAGATATCTGGCAAGGTGGCCAGGACGTCAAACATTCTTATCAGCACTTGGAGCCAGCAGAATCTTTCGTATTTTTGTCTATAATATTTTTTTGTCTATGAATACAGTTTTGGCCGCCCCGGTAACGCTTACTTCGTCAGCAACGGCGGAAGTAAAAAGGCTAATGGAACTTCAGGAAAATCAAGGGAAGTTTTTGCGAGTGGGTGTGAAAGGCGGTGGTTGTTCAGGATTTTCTTATGTCCTCGGTTTCGATGATAAATTGGACGCAGACGAATTGTATGACATTGACGGCATTCCTGTAATCATGAATAATTCGCACGGCATTTACCTGATGGGAATGGAGATCGACTGGGAGGATGGTTTAAATGCGAGAGGTTTTAGTTTCAAAAATCCCAACGCTTCCACTACTTGCGGATGCGGAAGTTCATTTGGCGTTTAATTTCGCTTCATCCCGCCTTCATCTGCATTTGCTTCTTCAGCTATTTCCAATAAAAAATCCCGACCAGGTCGGGATTAGCTACTTGCAACTTTTCAATCTTTTCTAGAACAATGGGCCGCGACTAATATCATCGCGATAAACCTTTATCATAGGATTTCCTGCTGGATCGGCTTTAATTTTCCTTGGTGCTACGAGCAATTCGGGCTTGTTATGTCTAAGTCTGGGGTAAAGCAATTCGATATTGAAAGTGCTTACGGTCTTCTTGATGGTCGAGATTATTCTTGTCATAGTTTTTATAGATTAATGGGTAGCTCAATAAGAGCAAATTCGCTGCCCGTTATCGTTAATCCACCTTAACCTCTGTTAAGCTGTGGTTATGTTATGTAAAGAACTATTCA
>Ga0136846_1228937_pt1 | contig 12735 bp, 14 predicted proteins | sample HopSoiMetagenom2_FD_96841 | JGI IMG/M metagenome (GOLD analysis project Ga0136846, IMG submission 96841) | Grasslands soil microbial communities from Hopland, California, USA - 2 Assembly 2016 (version 4) | ecosystem: Environmental > Terrestrial > Soil > Grasslands | place: USA: Hopland...
CCAGGTGCCTCCCTCTGGCCGCTGTCGCTATTCAGCCGTCGGAAGTTCATACCGTGTAAATGAAGTGGCCCCTTTTTGAACGACGCTGTGCAGCACGAAGCCGAAATCTTCATAGAGCTTGCGCAGTCCTTGTCGGTCCGCGACGCAGTCCAGTCTAAGGTGGGCACGTTCGAGCTGTTGGGCGCGAACTCGAGCGTACGTCAGGAGTTCAATCGAAACCCCCTTCTTTGCCCACTCTCGGCGAATGGCGAGCTTGTGAATGAAGGCTGAGGTGCCCGGCAGGACTTCCGGCCAAAAATAGGCGTCCTCCAACTCGAACTTCATGACGCCAACTATCTGCTCGTCGTCACGGGCGACATGGAAGAGCCCTGCGGTGGTGTCCTGCAACACACGTTGGTGGCTTATATCGGCTCCCGACCAAAGAGCCCTGCCGCCGTCGACAAGCCAGGTGGCGGCTTCCTGCAATACGGAGGCAATCATGGGTGCATCTGAGGGGTCCGCTTTCTGGATGTTCACGTGGCAAAGGGAGGTTGATGTCTTTTCCATAACGAGCACGTTTTCCATGACTCGCTCAGTCCACGACCAGCGTGTATGTCACTGCCTGCAGCATTCCAGGCAGCGCACCTCCAAAATTCAGAACATGCTTTCCCGGTGGCAACGGCCGCAGCATGGCGTAGTAGCCGTTGGCGGCGGATGGAAAGACTTTGTATTGTTCCTCTGTCAGCGCGCCCATGTCGAAGCATTTCTTTGTTGCTTGCCGCGAGGCAGCCAGGTTGCCGATTCGCGCCCCGTTCACTTCAAGAACGAGCGCAGCCGGATCATTCGTGATTCTTTCTGCCGTTTCCATGGCCGAAGCACAGGTGGTCGAACGATCAGATCTGGGCATGACCACATAGTTGATAAGAGGAAAGAACAGATACTTTCCTCTCGGCACCTTGCAAGTCCGTACGGTGCGCTGTGTTCCATAGGTGCCGGCCAGGAACCAGACGGGCCCCTTTTGTTTTTCTCCGCACAGCTCACCTGTGCGGTCGGCAATTGGGCTTTCTTGCGAAGAGAAAGACCCTGCCCATTGCCACCAGGCGCGAGACCAGTCTTCCTGCGACATCCCCTCTACCGAGGTACCGGGAGCGACCAGTTGTTGGGGTTGCGCATGACTCAATGACGCCCCGAGCAGGCAGCTCAAGAGGATTGCGTGGGTTGCCTGAATTGCTGTGGAGTGCACGGCGCTGGACTTTTTGATGTTTTGCATGTTCTTCAAGCGTATTGGATGACCGTCTTGTAGCGCGGGTCCTCATGCCATTCCCAGTACAAGGCCGTGAGCGACTGCGTCACCGGTCCGACATTCCCGGAGCCAATGGCCTGGTTGTCGACCTTTGTCACCGGCAGCACGCCGCCGCCCGAGGTACTCAGGAACACCTCGTCCGAGGCACGCAAAGCATCGGCGCTCAAGGTGCCGAGCTGAACCGGGATGCTGCGGGACTGCGCCATCTCGATCACGGTCCGCCGGGTGATGCCCTCCAGCACGCCACGGTCCGGCGTGGTGATCACGCCGTTCTTGACACTGAAGATATTGAAGCCCGGGCCTTCGACCACATTGCCGGCGCCGTCGGTCAGCACGACAGACTCGGCGCCGGCGTCCAGGGCGCCCAGCAGGCCCATGGTCATGTCGTTCCAGTGGTAATTTTTGGCAGTGGGGTCGACCGAGCGCGGAGAGATTCGCTCGACGTCGCTGATTTGCACATGCAAGCCGCGCTTGCGTTGCTCTTCGTTGGCGATCCAGACGTAGGGCACGGCAAAGGCGTAAAACTGGTTGACGGCCTGCCGCGGGTCGCGTGAACCCCAGGGCGGCTGGCCGCGGGTGCAGATCATCTCTACGTACGACGATTTCAGGCCTGAGAGGCGAACGCACTGGGTCAGGATGTCTGTGATCTGGGCCGGCGCCAGCCCTGGATTGAGCCTAAACCGGGCGCAGCTCTTTTCAAACCGCTCCAGGTGCGCGTCGAGCCGGAAGAACGCGCCTTCCCAGACAGTCACGACGTCGTAGGCCGCGTCAGACCTCAGGAAGCCCCAGTCGGTGATGGGAATTGCCGCTTCGGCAATCGGCACGTAACGTCCGCGGACAAAGGCGACGCCTTGGGAAAAATCGGGTTGGTGCTCATGGCTGTTCATCCAAAGATGATACCGGCCGGCCCTGCCGCGCGGGCCCTAGCTAGATCACCACTGCCCGGTGGGGGCGGGCCGCCTGCTTTGCGTCGCTGCTGCCAGGGCCTCGATCGCATCAGGCCGGCTGGCGCGCTGGGCAAACTGCAGGGCGGTCAGGCCTTGCTGATTTTTGAGCTGCGGGTCGGCGCCCTCCTCCAGCAGCAGCTTGACGGCCGCACCTGAACCGTACATCGCCGCCATCATGAGCGGGGTGGTGCCGTTGGGGGATTCGGCGTCAATGTAGGCGCTGTTTTCAAGCAGCAGGCTGATGATGGCCAGGTGGCCGTTACTGGCCGCGTAATGCAGCGGGGTCCAACCGGTCTTGTTGACGTCGGCTCCCATCTTGATCAGCTTTTCCGCCAGGTCCTTTTGGCCCTTGAGCGCGGCCATCATGAGCGCGCTTTCGCCTTTGGGATTGAGCAGGTTGACGTCGATTTTGGGCCAGCTGACCAGGACCTCGGCGGCCTTGAGCGACTCTTGGCGCAAGGCCATGATCAACCCCGTTTGCCCAGTCGGGTCGACGGTGTTCGGGTCAAACCCGCGCCGGATCAGCTCCCGCAGAGGGCCGGGTTCATCGCGTTTGACGGCGGCAAAAAAATCTTCATACGAGCCTGCCATTGCCAAAGAAAATCCAGCAATAACAACAGGGTAAATTACTTTCTTAAAGTAATGCATGAAGTTGTGCTTCATGCCTTGACCCCGGTAAACAGCTGCTCAAAGTTGCGGCTGGTTGCTTCCGCGATGGATGCAATCGGTTGCTGCGTCAGCTCGGCAATCTGCTTGGCCACAAACGGAACGTAAGACGGATTGTTGGTTTTACCCCGGTACGGCATGGGCGCCAGGTAGGGGCTGTCGGTCTCTATCAGCATGCGGTCCAGCGGGACAAACTGGGCAACTTCACGCAAGTCGGCCGCATTCTTGAAGGTCAGGATGCCGGAGAACGAAATGTAAAAGCCCAGGTCCAATGCCGCGCGGGCCACGGCCATGGTTTCGGTAAAGCAATGGAAAACGCCGGTGGCGGCGCCCGGCTGGCCCACGCTGCCGCCCTCTTCTTTCAAAATGGCAATGGTGTCGTCGGAGGCGCTGCGGGTGTGGATGACCAGCGGCTTGCCCGTCTGGCGGGCTGCGCGTATGTGCACCCGAAAGCGCTCGCGCTGCCATTCCATGTCGGCCACGGTGCGCTCGCCCAGTCGGTAGTAATCAAGCCCGGTTTCCCCAATGCCAACCACCTTGGGCAGTGCCGCGCGCTCCAGCAGGTCGTCCAGGCTTGGCTCACGTACGTCCTCGTTGTCGGGGTGCACGCCCACGGTGGACCAGAAGTTGTCATAGCCGGTGGCCAGGGCGTGGACGGTCTCGAACTCTTCAAGCGTGGTGCAGATGCACAGGGCACGGTCGACCTGGGCGTCTTTCATGGCCTGGCGAATTTGCGGCAGCTGCGCTTGCAGTTCCGGGAAGCTCAAATGGCAATGGGAGTCGGTGAACATTGCGAAGCAGTTCCAGATTCAGGGGGGTGTTTAACTATAAAAATGGGCTCTAGCCCATTGTTGGCATGGGCAAGCAGCTATAAAAAGCATAGCAACCGCCAAGCGCGTTGGGGCCGCCACTGCCTGAAAAACTCAAATCGTCTGCGTCGGGCGGTCAGAGGCCAGGTGCGCGCCCAGGATTTCTTCGATCTTGATCTTCAGAAGGCGGGACTTTTCGTCTGACGGGAAGCGCACACCGACACCTTGCGTGCGGTTGCCGGCTGCCCTTGGCGGCGTGACCCAGGCGACCTTGCCGGCCACAGGGTAGCGCTGCGTGTCTTCAGGCAGCGTGAGCAAAACATAAACGTCGTCGCCCAGCTTGTATTCGCGTGCTGTCGGGATAAAGACACCGCCTTCCTTGAACAGCGGGATGTAGGCGGCGTAGAGCGCTGCTTTTTCCTTGATGGCCAGCTGGACGACGCTGGGGCGCGCGCCGGCTGCTGCTGTGGGGGTACTGGCGGGAGGGGGTGTGCTCATGGCGCTAGTTTATCGGTTTGAAGCGGTTTGGGGGTAGATCGGGGCGGGCAATGTCCGCAATTCGCTGCACAAATGGCGCGCTTTATTTGGCGTTCAGCGCAAGCCGCGCACGGCTGACCAATGACTCCAGCATCAGGCCGGGGTTATAAGGGTGCTCCACGGTGCGGGCGGTGGTGGCGAGTTCTTTGGCCCAGCTGGCCAGCGCATACAAGCCGCCGTTGGCTTTGCCTGCTGCGGTGGGAGGCTGCGCCGGAAGGTCCGCCGCATTGAAAAACCGGGGTGCGGCGCCCACGCGCACGGCCAGCACGTCATGGCAAAGCTTTTGCAATGCATCGACGGCCTGCGCGGGAGCCCAGTCCGACAGGGCGCTCACGTCGCCACGGGCCATGGCCTTGGGCAAGGACTGCCAATGCTGGGCGGCTTCGCCCGCAGGGCTGTTTTGCGCCCAGGTCAAGGCATCGGCCGGGCGCCCGCCTGCGGCGACCAGCAGGGTCTGCAGGTCTGCCGGCTTGGGGGCAGCCGCAGCTTTTCTGGGGGCGCTGGCGCCTTCCGCGGCGCTGGCGATCTCTTGCTGAAGCCAACCCAGCGCCAGGTCAAAGTCCGGCCAGACCATGGTGTGGCCCAGGCAGCGGCTGCGGATGGTGGGCAGCAGCTGGTGGGCGGCCTCGGTGGCCAGGATGAACTTCACGGCGCCGGGCGGTTCTTCCAGCGTCTTGAGCAAGGTGTTGGCTGTCACGTTGTTCATGCGTTCGGCCGGAAACACCAGCACGACCTTGGTGGTGCCGCGTGAGCGGGTGAACTGGGTGAAGGACACGGCTTCGCGCGCCGCATCGACCTTGATTTCCTTGCTGGGCTTGCGCTTTTTGCTGTCCAGGTCGTCCTGCGTTTTCTCGTCCAGCGGCCAGCCCAGCGCCAGCGACAGGGTTTCGGGCATCAGCATGCACAGGTCGGCATGCGTGTGCACATCGACCGCATGGCAACTGCCGCAGTGGCCGCAAGCGCCCTGCGGCGTAGCTTCTTCGCACAGCCAGGCACGCGCCAGTGCCAGCGCCAGCTCAAACTGGCCCAGGCCCGAGGGCCCGCTCAGCAGCCAGGCGTGGCCGCGCTGGGCCAGCAGGCTTTCAAGCTGGGTTTGCAGCCACGGCGCCAGGGGCGGGTTGCTGGATTCAGCGGTGTGGACGCTATCGGTATCGCTCATGGCATTCATGCCAGCCATCCTTTGGCCAGAAACACCTGCCGCACTGCCTGCCAGACTTCGTCACGGGTTTTTGACGCGTCAATGCGGGCGAAACGCTCGGGATGGTTGTTCTGCCGGTCGGCATAACCCTGTGCCACCCGGCGAAAAAACTCCACCGGCTGCGCCTCAAACTTGTCCGGCACACGCGCGCCAGCCAAGCGCAGCGCGGCTTCTTCGGGCGCCAGGTCAAACCAGACTGTCAGGTGCGGCTCGATCACGGTTTCGACTTCCGGCTTCATGGGCGAGTTGCCCGCCGGGTCACCCAGCAGGCCTTCGTCGGACTGCACCCATTGCTCCAGCGTGGCCAGCAGCTTCAGATCGAAGCCCCGCCCCGCGCCCTGATAGGCAAAGGTGGCGTCGGTAAAACGGTCGCACAACACCACATCGCCGCGCAGCAGCGCCGGGGCAATCACATTCACGATATGGTCGCGCCGGGCGGCAAAGATCAGCAGCGCCTCGGTCAGCGGGTCCATCGGGTCATTGAGCACCATGCCGCGCAGCTTTTCCGCCAGCGGCGTGCCGCCGGGCTCGCGCGTCAGCGTCACCGCCTTGCCCTCGGCCTTGAAGGCGTCCGCCAGCCCGGCGATGTGCGTGGACTTGCCGGCGCCGTCTATGCCTTCGAAGCTGATGAAGAGGCCGCTTAGAGGTCTGGTGCTCATAATCTCATTGGCTCAAATACCCGACCGACGTTGTGATGCAAACAGGGGCCGCGGAACCGGCTTTGCCGGGCCGCAGGCGCAGCGCCCCCTCGGGGGGCCGCATTACACGAAGTCGAAGACGTAGTGAAAAGCGTGGGGTCATATTTACTGGCCGCGGATGTATTTGTTGACCGCGCGGTTGTGCTCATCCAGGCTGCTGCTGAAATGGCTGCTGCCGTCGCCTTTGGCCACAAAGTAGATGGCCTTGGTGGGTGCAGGCTGCACGGCGGCCAGCAAGGCGGCCTTGCCCGGCATGGCGATGGGCGTAGGCGGCAAGCCGGCGCGGGTATAGGTGTTGTAGGGTGTGTCGGCCAGCAGGTCGCGCTTGCGCAGGTTGCCGTCAAACTGTGCGCCCATGCCGTAAATCACGGTCGGGTCGGTCTGCAGCATCATGCCCAGGCGCAGTCGGTTGGTAAAAACGCCGCCGATCTGCGCGCGGTCTGAGGGCTTGCCGGTTTCCTTTTCAACGATGCTGGCCAGGATCAGCAGCTCGTCGGGCGTTTTGAGCGGGGTATCGGCGTTGCGCAGAGACCAGGCGGCGTCCAGGCGTTTGTCCATGGCCTTCGCTGCGCGCTTGAGCACCGCCAGATCGCTGGAACCCTTGGCATAGGTATAGGTGTCGGGGAAGAAGCGGCCCTCGGGGTGCACGCCGGGCTTGCCCAGCTTTTGCATGATGATTTCGGGCGGCAGCCCAAGCGTGTCGGGGGCCAGCTGCTCTGCTTTTTGTAGCGCCGCGCGCACCTGGTTGAAGGTCCAGCCCTCGACCAGCGTGACGCTTTTCAGGGCTTGATCACCGCGCACCAGCATGCTGAGCAGCTTTTGCGGGTTGGTGCCGGGCGCCAGTTCATAGCTGCCGGCCTTGATCAGCCGGCCCTGGCCGGAAAGGCGGAACCATGCGTGAAGAAAGATCGCCGGCACATCGGCGCCACTGGCCACGATGACGTCGGCCACACCGCTGGCGGGGGTGCCGGGTTCGATTTCCAGGTCCACCACCTGGCTGCCGGGCGCCAGCCGCAAGGGAATCGGCTCGTTCAGCCACCACAAAGCCGCACCAAACGACAACAGGGCGCCGAGAAATATCAGTATCAACAGACTTGTAAAGACACGACGCACAACCCAGCTACCTTTTCAGTACAGAACGCAAAAGTTCAAGCCTATGATAATTCAGCCCATCTCCTCACCCACTGTGAACGCCCCATGACCTTGCCTTCCGCCGCCTCCACCGCTTCGACGATTTCCGGCGTAACCGAATTGCCGCACCTCGGCGTGATCCGCGTGGCCGGCGACGATGCTGTGACGTTTTTGCAGGGCCAGCTGACGCAGGACGTGGCGCTGATGGGCGCCCACGAAGCCCGCCTCGCGGCTTTTTGCAATGCCAAGGGCCGCATGCAAGCCAGCTTTGTGGTCTTTAAACGCCAAGGTGAGGCTGGGGAAGACGTGCTGCTGGTCTGCAGCCGCGACATCCTGCCCGCCACGCTCAAGCGCCTGTCGATGTTTGTGCTGCGCGCCAAAGCCAAGCTGAGCGACGCCAGCGCGGAATTCGCCTTGTTCGGCCTGGCGGGTTCTGCTATTGAATCGATAGCTGGAAGCCCAGGCACTGTATGGGCAAAAGCCGATATTGGTGCTGCAAATGTGGTGTTCCTGCATCCGGGCGCCGGGCAGCCACGCGCGCTGTGGTGCGCACCCGCCGCCTCGCCTGCGCCTGAAGGCCCGCGCATCACCCTCGCCCAGTGGCAATGGCTGGGTGTGCAATCCGGCATCGCGATGATCACCCAGCCGATTTTTGAGGCCTTTGTGCCGCAGATGCTCAATTACGAATCGGTGGGCGGCGTGAATTTCAAGAAGGGTTGCTACCCCGGCCAGGAGATCGTGGCGCGCAGCCAGTTTCGCGGCACGCTCAAGCGGCGTGCCTACGTGGCGCACACAGCCGGCACGCCGTCGGTGGGCCAGGAGGTGTTTCATGCCTCGGACGCCGAGCAGCCTTGCGGCCTCGTTGCCGCAGCGGCGCCCAACCCCGGCGGCGGGTTTGATGTCATCGTGTCCATGCAGACCTCTGCCGCTGCCGACGCCGAAGGTGGCCGCCTGACACTGGGCAGTGCCACGGGCGAGGCGCTGGCGCTGCTGCCCCTGCCCTACGCGCTGCTCGAAGACATCTAAATAGATAGCGCGCCTCCAGCATGTGTCTCGTCGCATTCGCCATCGGTGCCTCTGAGCGCTGGCCGCTGGTGATCGCCGCCAATCGCGATGAATTCCTGGCGCGCCCCACCCTGCCACTGGCCCGGTGGCAAACCGCTTCGGGGCAAGAGATTATTTCGGGCCGCGACCTGCGCGCAGGCGGCACCTGGATGGGCATCACGCCCGGCGGGCGCATCGCCTTCCTCACCAACGTGCGGCAAGCCAGCCCCGAAGCGGCGCCCCGCTCACGCGGCGAGCTGGTCACGCGCTGGCTTGAGGGCGCTGGCGACGCGGCCAGCTTTGTGGCTGAGCTTGAAAGCGCCGAAGGTGGCGGTGCAGCTTACGGCGGCTTTAACCTGGTGCTGGGTGATTTACGCCGCAGCGCCTGGACCTGGGTCACCAACAAATCGGCGTTGCTTGCCGCTGCGTCAACGCTCTATACCCAGGCCTTGCCGCCCGGTTTATACGGTTTGTCCAATGCCGGGCTCGATACACCCTGGCCTAAAACCCTTGAGCTGAAACGCGTGCTGGCTGCTGCTTTGAATGCGGGCGAAAGCGCTATGGGCCGCGAAGCCTTGCAGTCATCACTGTGGGCCGCATTGGGCAACCGCCAACGCGCCCTGCCCCAGGAGCTTCCCCACACCGGCGTGCCGCTTGAGCTTGAAGAGGCTTTGTCGAGCGCCTTTGTGGACTTCCCGGTGCGGGCTTACGGCACACGCTGCAGCACCCTGCTGCTGGCCTCGCCTTCAAGTGACGATGACGGGCAATGGAACATTCAGCTGGAAGAGCACACGCATCTGCGCGGTGGCCTGGAACAAGGCGCGCCCCAAGGCGAAGCTGACGCACCTGAAGTGCGCCGAGAACAGCTTTCCGTCAGGGTGCCTTGACCATCTCGATGTGCGGAATGCCGACTTCTTCAAACGGCTCACCACGCGGCACAAAACCCAGGTGCTGATAAAAGCCCTCGGCGCTGCGCTGCGCATACAGCATGACTTCGCTGTCGCCTCGCTGCCGGGCTACCGCCATCAAGGCCTGCAGGATCTCCCCGCCGACACCTGAACCCCGCAGCGCGTGGTGCACGGCCATCCGGCCGATCTTGCCCACGCCTTCGGCCTGCTTGACGAGCCGCCCGGTCGCGATGCCCTGCCCCAGGCCGTTGTAAGCCACGGCATGCACGGCCGTGTTGTCGGCCTCGTCCCATTCCATCTCCATCGGGATGCCCTGCTCCGTCACAAAGACGGCAGTGCGTACTTTGGAGGCATCACCGCCCAGCGCCTTCCAGTCACCCGTCTTGATCTGCAGCATGGCCTCGCCGGCCTCAAAACCCGTCAGCACTTGGCGTAATGCATCGGGCACCGGTCTGGAGGTCTGTGAGGAAGGATCGGCAAACACGTAAATGAGCTCGCAGGTGATGAGCAACTCATCGGCCCGGAATATCGCCCCGGCAAACGTCATGGACGAGGTGCCGATGCGGGCGCATTTGAGCGCTACGTCCAACCGGTCGTCAAAGCGGGCCGAGCCGTGGTATTCCACACTGGCCTTCTTCACATACAGGTCGCCGCCCAGCTGCACCATGGCTTCCTCATAGGGCATAGCCAAGGCGCGCCAGTAATCCGTGATGGCGGTGTCGAAGTACATCAGGTAATGCGCGTTGAACACGATTTTCTGCATGTCCACTTCAGCCCAGCGCACCCGCAGGCGGTGAAAAAACCGGAAGTCTTGTCGTTTCATGGTTCGGTGGTGGAAAGGTTGAGGTTGAAAGCCTGGCGCAAAGCCCGCGCCGCATCGGCATGGGCCTGCCGCGCCTCGGGGATGATGCGGCCCATCTTGATGAACTCGTGCGTCACGCCACGGTAGATTTCGAGGTCCACCGGTACACCCGCCATGCGGAGCTTGTCGGCGTACATCACGCCTTCGTCCACCAGCGGGTCGCATTCGGCCAGGCCCAGCCAGGCCGGCGCCACGCCATCCACATCCGGCGTGTTGAGCGGCGCAAAGCGCCAGTCGTCGCGGTCAGCGGGGCTGCGCACATAGTGGTTGAAGAACCAGGTGATGTCGGCCTCTTCCAGCACAAAACCCTTGGCAAATGTCTGATGGGAAGCCGTGTCCTGATGGGCGGCGCAGCCCGGGTAAAACAGCAGTTGCAGCGCCAGCGGCAAGCCGGCATCGCGAGCCAGGATGGCGCACATGGCAGCCAGCGTGCCGCCCGCGCTGTCGCCGCCTACAGCCAGGCGTGTGCCATCCAGGCCCAGGCTGGCCGCGTGGGCTGCCAGCCATTGCAGTGCGTCCCAGGCATCGTTGGCCGCGACCGGAAATTTGTGTTCAGGCGCCAGCCGGTAGTCCACCGACACCACCGCGCAACCCGACAGATGGCTGAGCTGGCGGCAGAGCACGTCGTGCGTGGCTACGCTTCCTATATTGAATCCGCCGCCGTGAAAGTACATCAGCACCGGCAGGACTTCCGTCGAAGGCATCAAGGGCGCATACAGGCGGGCGGGCAAGGCATAGCCGTCCCGCGCCGGGATGTGCAGCTCTTGCACCCGCTGCAGTGCGGGCTTGGGAATCTCCAGCACGCCAGCGCCGGCTTCATAGGCGGCCTTGGCCTCAGCCGGCGTGATGGTGTGAAACGGCGGGCGATTGGCCCGCGCCATGCGGCTGAGCACGTCCCGCATCGCAGGCGTCAGCAGCGCCTCTGCCGGGCGGCCCGCCATTACTTGAAAGACACCGACACGGGCTGCGCGCCGGGCAAGCCCTGGTAAGTGGCAGTGGCGGTGAGCCCGGCCTTGGGCGGCAGCAATGGTGAGAACGATCCCAGGCTGATCAGGTCGCCCGGCTTCATCGCGATGCCCTCTTTGGCCAGCGCGCCGGCCAGCCAGACCACGGCGTTGAGCGGGTGCTCCAGGATGTCGCTGCCCTTGCCTTTGCCCAGCTCCGCGCCGTTGCCGTCGGCCAAAATCACCGTCATGCCGCTGAGCGCGCCCAGCATGCTGTAGCGCTCGGCACGCGTCACAGGAACGGCCAGCGGCGTACCCGCCACACCCAGCCGCGCGCCCACATTGATGGCGCTGACGGCAGGGCCGTTGAGCTTGGGCGGCGCCTGCACCACCAGGTCGGGCAGTTCGATAAAGGGGATCACTTGATCAATGGCGTCCAGCACGTCCATCGGCGTTTTGGCCTGGTTGACGGCCGCGCTTTTCACGCGCACCAGCATGTCGGCCTCAAATAATGGGCGCGCGCCAAAAGCGGCCTCGACCACCGAGCCGCTGGGCAACACCATGCCTTCATACAGCTTGCCCCACACGGGCTGGTCGTAGTTAAAGCGCTTTTGCACCGCCGGATTCGTCAGGCCCGCCTTGTAGCCGACCACTTTGCCGTAGCGCTTTTCAAGCAGCGCGTTGAGCTTGGCGCGGGTGCAGGCGCCGTCGGCTTCGTTCAGGCCTTCTGGGTTGGCGGCCGGCGCCTTGGCCGCGATTTTTTCGGCCATGTCGTTCACCTGCGCATCCGTGAGGCATTCAGCGCCGGCATGAAACGCGGCTATCGCCAAAGTGACGGCGATCAGGGTTTGCTTGCGATGCATGAAATGTCTCCTGCGATTAAAGTAAAGACGAATGTGACGCCCGGTAGCGGTTGACCCGAATCCGCTGAGTCACGCATCGTACAACGCAGAAAGACACCCCGCATGGCCTTCATTTATTACGTCACCCAGATCCAGTTCGAGTTTGGCGCCGTCACGCTGCTCAAGCAGGAATGTGAGCGCGTAGGCATTACCCGGCCCCTCATCGTGACCGACCCCGGCGTCAAGGCTGCGGGCATTTTGCAAAAGGCGCTGGACGCCCTGTCCGGCATGAAGGTCACCGTGTTTGACCAGACCCCTTCCAACCCGACCGAAGCGGCCGTGCGCGCCGCCGCGGATCTTTACAAGACCAGCGGCTGCGACGGCCTGATCGCCGTGGGCGGCGGCTCGGCCATTGACTGCGCCAAGGGCGTGGCGATTGCAGCCACGCATGAAGGCCCGCTGACCCGCTACGCCACCATCGAGGGCGGCTCCCCGCTCATTACCGACAAAGCTGCGCCGCTGATCGCCGTGCCCACCACCAGCGGCACCGGCAGCGAGGTCGCCCGCGGCGCCATCATCATTGTGGACGACCACCGCAAGCTGGGTTTTCATTCCTGGCACCTGGTGCCCAAAACCGCCATCTGCGACCCCGAACTCACACTCGGCCTGCCCGCCAAACTCACAGCAGCCACCGGCATGGACGCCATCGCGCACTGCATGGAAACCTTCATGTCGGCCGCCTTCAATCCGCCGGCCGACGGCATCGGCCTGGACGGCCTGGAGCGCGCGTGGGACCACATCGAACGCGCGACCAAAGACGGCAGCGACCGCGAGGCGCGCCTGAACCTCATGAGCGCATCGATGCAA
>Ga0136846_1232637_pt1 | contig 12735 bp, 11 predicted proteins | sample HopSoiMetagenom2_FD_96841 | JGI IMG/M metagenome (GOLD analysis project Ga0136846, IMG submission 96841) | Grasslands soil microbial communities from Hopland, California, USA - 2 Assembly 2016 (version 4) | ecosystem: Environmental > Terrestrial > Soil > Grasslands | place: USA: Hopland...
CCAAATCCGCAGGCTTCCTGGAGAAGAACTCTGATTTAGCAGTCGGGTCAGGGCTGGTCGGACAAGAATGTCCGAACCCACGCGAGACGGTTTGCTTTCCACATCCGCGCAGGACTAGCATGGTGCCGTTACGCGCACTCGAAGCTTTGCAGAATTCAAACTAGCCTGACACTCTGGAGGTTCCTATGGCTACTATTTCTCTCGCGCAAGTCGATCCTCGCGTGGTCAGTTTTCTCGAAAAGCCTCGCAAAATGTTAATCAATGGAAACTGGGTGGAAGCAGTTTCCGGCAAAACGTTCCCGACATATGATCCTTCGACCGGAGAGGTACTGGCGCAGGTTGCCGAGGGCGACAAGGCCGACATCGATCTCGCGGTGAAAGCAGCCCGCAAGGCATTCGAAGGCCCATGGCGCAAGATGTCCGCCAGCCAGCGCGGCCGTCTGATCTGGAAACTCGGCGACCTGATCGATGAACACCTGGAAGAATTTGCATATCTGGAATCGCTGGACAATGGCAAGCCTCTGACGGTTGCTCGTGCCGCCGACGTTCCGCTCGCGGCCGAATTGTTCCGCTACATGGCGGGATGGGCGACGAAACTCGAAGGCAATACCATTCCTTTGTCGGTCCCGTACACGCCAAAAGCCAAATATCTGGCCTACACGCTTCGAGAGCCGGTCGGCGTTGTTGGGCAAATCATCCCATGGAATTTTCCGCTGCTTATGGCCGCATGGAAGCTTGGGCCAGTGCTTGCGACGGGGTGCACGGTCGTTCTGAAGCCAGCTGAACAAACTCCGCTGTCCGCGCTGAAGCTGGGCGAACTGTTTTTGGAAGCGGGTTTTCCGGAAGGCGTAGTCAACATCGTCCCCGGATACGGCGAGACTGCGGGCGCAGCACTGGCGGCGCACAACGATGTGGACAAGATCGCCTTTACGGGATCAACGGAAGTCGGCAAGCTGATCGTGCAGGCGGCGCTCGGCAATCTGAAGAAAGTCTCGCTCGAGCTAGGAGGCAAGTCGCCGAACGTAATCTATAAAGATGCCGACCTGAAGACGGCGATTCCCGGCGCGGCCAGCGCCATTTTCTTCAATCAGGGGCAGTGCTGTTGCGCGGGATCACGGCTATACGTCGAGCAGGCGGTTTTTGATCAGGTGGTCGAAGGAGTTGCGGAAGCGGCGAAGAAGATCAAGGTCGGGCCCGGACTCGACGCCTCGAGTGAAATGGGACCGCTTGTTTCCGAAGAGCAATTGAGCCGGGTTTGCGGCTATCTTGACTCGGGCTTTTCGCAAGGTGCGAAGGCACTCGCGGGTGGACGCAAGCCTTTCGACAAAGGTTACTTTGTTGAGCCGACAGTGCTGGTGAATACGAAGGACGATATGAAAGTAGTTCAGGAGGAAATATTCGGGCCTGTGGTAGCGGCGATGCCGTTCACCGACCCCGAAGAATTCGTTACGCGTGCGAACGACAACGTCTACGGCTTGGCCGCGGGTGTCTGGACGAAGGACATCAGCAAAGCCCACCGCACTGCGGAGTTGTTGCGCGCGGGTACTGTCTGGATAAACTGCTACAACATCTTCGACGCGGCCCTGCCGTTCGGTGGCTACAAGCAATCCGGCTGGGGACGCGAAATGGGCCACGAAGTGTTGAACAACTACACGGAAGTGAAGTCTGTTTGCGCGAGAATCTAGAATTGATAGCTGTTTGTGGAGCACGGGCCTTGTGCCCGTGCTTTTTTATTGCGGGAGAGGCAAGAGCATGCGTCCCATGACGGCGCGAGGACGCGGTTACTCCAAAGGCAATTCATCAAGTTTTTACGTCAACTTCATCATATTGTAGTGAGCGGCGCGCGAGACTACATCTGGGTAACTGTCGGCGGGCGGCGGTTCGGTATAGTCAAAAACCGGGGTGGTACATGGGCCGCAAGATCACAATTGTTTTCTTCGACGCAGGTGGCGGGCATCGAAGTGCCGCCGAAGCGCTCAAGGGCGTTCTCGAAAGCCAGATGCAACCGTGGCAGGTTGACCTGCTCGACTTGCAAGAATTGCTTGATCAACTTGATCTTCTGAAAAAGATTACAGGCATCCGTATTCAGGACGGCTACAATCTTATCCTGCGAAAAGGCTGGACTGGGCTTACGCCACAGCTTCTTCCGGTATTGCAGAGCGTGGTCGCAATGTATCACACGGCCACCGTCAAGATGCTTGCGAAATACTGGAAAGAACATCCGACCGACCTGGTGCTGTCCGTCATCCCACACTTCAACCGCGCTCTGGCGGAGAGCATTCGCAAGAGCACACCAGCTACCGCGTTCACCACGCTGCTCACCGATTTCGCCGACTATCCTCCGCACTTCTGGATTGAACGCCAGCAACAATATTTCATTTGCGGCACCGAACGCGCACAGCAACAGGCATTCGAGCATGGCCATGATCGCGATCACGTATTTCTCGCATCCGGCATGGTGATGAAGGCGAAGTTTTACAAGAAACGCTCGATTGATCGCGAGGCCGAACTGAAGCGCCTGGGACTCGATCCTGCGTTACCCACGGGAATTGTGCTGTTCGGCGGTCACGGATCGAACACGATGCTGGACATCGTGAAACGGCTGAATGCCGGAACCTCGCAAATGCAATTGATATTGATTTGCGGGAAAAACACAAAGCTGAAGAATGCGATTCAGGGGATGCCGACGCGGTTCCCGAAGTTTGTCGAAGGTTTCACGCAGGATGTTGACTACTACATGGCCCTATCGTCGTTTTTTATCGGCAAGCCCGGGCCGGGCAGTATCAGCGAGGCGCTCCAGTTCCAGCTTCCAGTGATCGTGGAGTGCAACGGGCGCACGCTCCCCCAGGAGCGCTACAACGCGCAGTGGGTGACCGAGAAGCGCGTGGGCATCGTGCTGAACAGTTTTCGGCACATTCGTGAAGGTGTTGAGCAACTGCTCGATGAAACCAATTTTGCTGAAATGAAAGCTAATGCGGAAGCTTACCGGAACCGCGCACTGCTTGAAATACCGGGGTTTCTGGAACAAATTCTGGAGCGGCACGAAGGCAGCGCGAAGGAAGTCGGCACTCCCGCAGCCACTAAGTCGGCGTTAGAGCGCGCTGCGTCGGCATCCATCACGTCCCACTCGCAGGTGAGCTTCGCATGATGTTTGCGGACACCATTATCATTTCCGACCTGCACCTGGGCTCTGAAGTCAGCCGCGCGCCGGCTGCGCTGCGCATGTTGAAATCGGCTTCATTCAATCGCCTGATCCTACTGGGAGACATCTTTTGTGACCTCAATTTTGGCCGTCTGAAGAAAGAACATTGGAAATTTCTGAGTTATATTCGCAGGCTTTCGAATCCGAAGCGTGAAATCGAGGTGGTCTGGGTGGAAGGGAACCACGACCACGGCCTTTCCCAGGTGATGTCGCACCTGGTGGGAATCCGGGTTTATCAGGAATATGCGTGGGAGCTCGACGGCATATGCCATCTGGCGATCCACGGCCACCAGTTCGACTGCTTCTTAACTCGCAATATTGTGCTCAGCAGGTTCCTGTCGGCCATGCATCTTGCCTTGCAGAAAATATCTTTCGGCAAGAAGCGCATGACCGGTTTCCTTGAGCGGTTCGATACAGCGTGGCTGCGGCTTTCGGCGAAAGTGGCGGCTGGCGCGCTGGCGCACGGAAAATCGAAAAATGTTCAGCGAATTTTCTGCGGGCACACGCACGAGGCGCTCAGCCTTAAGCGCGACGGCGTCGAGTACTACAACACTGGCAGCTGGACACAGGAAAACGCAACCTACGTCGCTATCGATCGTCAGGGCGTGAGGGTGCTGGAATATCGCGGTTCGCCGGAAGAGTCGCTCGATGCAGACATGAAAGCAGAACTGGAGATCGATTTCGAGGAGTTACTGGCGGATTGAGCTGGAACAACTACCTCACTCGGAGCCTTCGTCGCACAATTCCCGTCATCCCGCCAATACCAGTTAAGAACATGAGAAGAGCGTTGGGTTCTGGAACTACCTGCACGGTAAGCGTGCCCGTATTGAACGGGGATGTCGAAACGTACTACCCCGGATTGGTAAAAGATCGTCTAACTTTACAGATGACTCACAGCCCCGCCTCAATCCTCGACCTTGGATCGAGCAGATCGCGTAGGGCGTCGCCGATGAAGTTGAACGAGAGAACGGCAAGCATCACTGCTATGGCCGGGAAGATGACGAGATGCGGCGCGTCGAAGAGATGGGCGCGACCATCATTCAGCATGGCTCCCCAGGACGCGGTTGGTGGAGGGACGCCCAACCCCAGAAAACTCATGGTGGCTTCGGCAAGGATTGCGCCGGCCATTCCGATGGCGGCTTGAACTATCACCGGTTGAATGATGTTCGGCAGAATGTGGCGCGCAAGAATCCGCAGATCGGTTGCGCCCAAAGCGCGTGCGGCTTCTACATATTCCTTTTCACTGGCTGCCAGCACCTGTGCTCGTATCAGGCGCGCGTAACCAACCCATCCGCCGATGGAAAGCGCAAGAACGAGGTTGAAAATGCCTGGCCCGCGAAACGCTACGAATGCAATTGCAATGAGAATTCCGGGAAATGACAGGAAAGCGTTCATCAGCACGACATTGACGAAGCGATCGATCGCACCCCCGTAATATCCCGCGAGCGAACCAATCACGAGTCCGATTCCGAGCGAAGCCGCGACGACACAACTGCCAACAATCATGGAAATACGGGAGCCGTAAATCAAGCGCGAGAGGATGTCGCGGCCGAGTTCGTCTGACCCGCAGATTTGCCGAAGTGACGGTGGGGCCAGCCGGGTTGCCAAATCGATCTGCGCGGGATCGTCCGGCGCCAGCCACGGAGCAAAGATCGCGCACACGACAAAAAAGATTACGAATACTACACCGATTGCAGCCAGAGGATTGCGCCGCGCGAGGCGTGGAAGGGAATTGGCGGTGGTGGCTACCGGTTCCCCTGACTTGCCGGCACTCGGGATGGCGAGGGAATTCAATGCACGGACATTTTAAATGGCACTGGCTGTAAAGGCAGGTGAAAAGCAGGTTCCTCGACGGCGCCTCCGATCGAAATCGAAGAACATGGCTCGAATCGCCAAGCTTGCGTCAATGGCACTCCCGCTCTAATCAGCGGCTAGGGCGGCTCCCGCCTTTAATCATCGGCTAGTGTGCCGCGTGCTGCGAACCACCGCCGGATGCAACTGATTCAAATTCCTGCCCTATCCACTTCTGGAGGGCGTTCATGTTCTGTTCTCGCCCAAGGAAGTCCTTCACCAGTTTATTGGCGGAAACCGATCCGCCGGGCTCCAGTACTGTCTTTCTATATCGCATGGGCGCCGGACCGGCCAGCAGATTCTGCTGATCGAACTGTCCGAAGAAATCTTCCGCAATCACCTTGTCCCAGAGATAGGTGTAGTAGGCAGACGAATATCCTGCGAGATGGCCGAAGGCCGTGTACATGTGGGTGCCTTCGAGAGGAGTATATGGCGTGTATTTCTTTTCGTCGCCAAGCGTTACAGCGTCGAGATCGACGTCTTCAGGCTTTTGCTTGTAGATGTCATACGACAGCGCTGTGAACGAGTTCTGCCGGGCGACCCAGATGCCGCGTCCAAACGCGGAAGCGCGATTCATACGCTCCACCAGTTCAGCTGGGATGGGTTCATTGGTCTTGTAGTGGCGCGCGAACGACGCAAGAACCTGCGGACTGTGCATCCATTCCTCAAGCATTTGCGAAGGCGCTTCGCCGAAGTCGCTTTCCATGCTGATGCCGGTGATTCCCGCCCATTGCTGCTGGCCGCCGAGGATGTGGTGCATCAAGTGACCGAACTCGTGGAAGAAGGTGACAACATCGTCGTAGTCCATCAGACCGGGATCGTCAGCGGTTGGCGCAGCGAAATTACAGACTAAGGTGGCTTCAGGCAATTGCTTGCCCGCGATGCCATCGAGCACGGGAGCCATTTCTGCGTGGCTGAACTTTCCCGGACGCGGGTGCATGTCGAGATAAAAGCGGCCGATCATCTTGCCTCTATCTAAAACATCCCAGGTCTCGACCGATGGGTCCCATGCGATGGCGCCCTGTTCCTGGCGGAAGGTCACGTGGAACAAGGTGGAGGCGGTATCAAGAATGCCTTTTTCCACCCGGGCGTAAGGGAAGTAGGGCCGCACGGTTTGCGAGTCGAAGTTGAACTGAGAACGGCGCACGATCTCGCTTAAGTAGCCGTTTTCGAAATCAATAATGTTGTTTGCGCCGGGCTCGGTCTTCTGCTTTTCGGCCAAAAGCATTGCGAACTCCCGTTGCGCAATCGGGTGAGAGGCAGCATCAACTTTCTGAATGAAGTCCCCAATCTTTTCCCCGCTGCGAATCATCTTGTCGGCTGCGTTGTAATCGGCCCAGGAGGAATAACCAAGCAGCGTGGCGATCTCGTAGCGCGTCTTCATCATGCTTTGCAATACGTCGCGATTCTTCGGGTAGGCGCGAGTGTTGAATGCGATGTAAAGGCGTGTGCGTAGCTCCGGACTTTTTGCGAAGGTCATCGCCGGAATGTAATCGGGGTAGTTGGTGGTGATGTAAATCTTGCCGTCTGCGCCTGGCTTGTGATGGTCGAGGTAATCCTGAGGCAGGCCGTCGAGTTCCTTAACATCAGCGACTTCAACTTTCTTCTGATCGTCGGAGATATTGCGGTCGAACGCGGACTGCTCTTCGGTCAGTTGATCGTTAAGTTTTTTCAGCTTGGTGCGAGTGGCCTCGTCTTTGTCTACACCAGCAAGGCGGAACTCAAGAAGCTGGCGCTTGACGTAATACTGGGTCGCGTCGTTGGCACGGGAAACATCGAGGCCTGTCAACGCCTCGTAAACCTCGTGATTCAGGGCCAATGCCGTCTGTGCGGCGCTGGCCTCGCGGACCATGTCAGTAGCTTTGTCGCGGAATGGTGCGTCAGGATGCACCTGCTGCATCAGGCCCGCGAGATAGCTGGCGGCGTTGAGCTGCCGCACCGCATCGTCGAACGGAGCAAGCGTGTTCTCGATATTGCGGGATCCCTTTACCGCTGTCACTTTTGCGATTGAGACCTGCGCGCCGGCAATGTGGTCTTTAACCGTCTTCTCGAATGCGGCTACGTCGGGCTTTGACGCCCAGATAGGCGGCTGCGCTGAGACCTGGGCCGTGGAAGTGAGTGCCGACGCAAAGACGAAGGCGGCTAAAAAAGTGCTCAAGCTTGACATTAAGAACCTCGCGAAACTGGAGATGAGAGTTAGACGTTGCTGCTCAGGAAAGGCCAACTCTTAATTCTGTTGGAGGTTGCCGATCAGTGTCAAGCGTTCTGTGGGCGATAGGGACGAAGAGTAGCTTTTACGCGACCTGTGGCACGCTTTCTGCATACTGAAAGAAGTTTTCCACCTGGGTGACCTTGAGCGTATTGCGAACCCGTTCGTTCACGCCGGCCAGGGTCAAGGAATGGCCTTCCTTCTGATGGCGAACATAGGCTCCGACCAGCGCGCCCACGCCCGCCGAATCGACGTAAGGAACCCGGCTGAAATCGAGCACAAGGCTGGAGGAAGCGTCTGCTCGGACCAGGTTCTGGAACTCGAAGAGCGTGGAAAGCGTCAGGGGCCCGGTGAGCTTGAGGACGTGCTTTTGATTCTGCACTCCCAAGTCTTCAATGCTGAGTGGTTCGTCTCGCATAAACAAGCGATTTTAATTACTGCATTCTCTAAGTCAATGGGGACAGACGAATTTTAACAATGCCCCCTGCAGAGCACGTGTTTTGTTCATGTTAGACTTAATTCATCGCTCCTCTCGGAATGAATCTATGAAATTTGGCGTCATCATTTTCCCAGGTTCCAACTGTGATCACGATGCCTTTTGGACGGTCGAGAACGTCTTGAAGGAACAAGCGACTTTCTTGTGGCATGAGTCTCACGATTTGCAGAATTGCGATGTGGTCGTGGTTCCCGGCGGATTCGCCTATGGAGACTACCTGCGCACCGGCGCAATCGCGAAGTTCTCGCCGGTGATGGAATCGGTAAAGAAGTTCGCCGATCAAGGCGGGCTGGTAATCGGCATCTGCAACGGCTTTCAGATACTTTGCGAGGCCGGATTGCTTCCGGGGGCATTAATGCGCAACTCCGGTTTGAAATACGTCTGCAAGCCGGTCCATGTGAGGGTTGAAAACAGCGATACGCCATTTACCAATGCATGCCGGCAGGGCGAGGTGTTGTGTATTCCCGTCGGCCACATGGAAGGCAATTACTTCTGCGACGAGAGCACATTGGCTGAACTCCAGCGCGACAATCGAATCGTATTCCGGTACAGCACGCCTTCGGGAGAGATTACGGCGGAGGCTAATCCGAATGGATCGCTCGACAACATTGCCGGTATCTGCAGCCAGGGGCGGAACGTCCTGGGAATGATGCCGCATCCGGAGCGTGCAGCGGAAAGCGCGCTCGGGTGTACAGATGGCTTCAAGATTTTTGAGTCGCTCGCCGGAGTGATGGCCGCGAAGTAGCGGCATCTCTGGAGTGAAAGGCCGCATCTATCCGCACAAGAGCGCCTTCCTAAGGCGGCCTGTCGAACTGCTATAGTACTTGTTTCGCCAAAACTCTCAGGAGATTCAGACCGAAGCTGATGGCTATCAGGCGGGCGTTCGCTGTGTACAAAAGTGCGGCATTCCTGGCCTTCATGCTTTGCGGTCTTTCGACCCTGGGCTGCGCGCAACGCAGCTTCAAGACTCCCGAAATAGATATTTTTGGCGGCTACTCGTATTTGCGCTTTGACGCAACCGCGCTGGGCTTCCCCCAGGCCTCAAACCTGAACGGCGGAAATCTTGAAATCGCGATCCCCGTTTATCAGGGGTTTGGGCTTGTGGCCGATTTCAGCGGGCACTACTCCGCCGATCTGCAGGAATATAACTTCATGATCGGTGGACAGTACAAGTTCGACGTAAAGGGGTTCCATGTCTTCGGGCATGCCATGGGCGGAAAGGCCCGCACGCGTTTGGGCAACATCGGCGTCAGCCGGATTGAGCCATCAAGTCTGGGGGGCGCTGCTGCTATTGGTGGCGGGATCGAGTTTCCGTGGAAGGAAAAGATTTTGCTTCGTCCAATTCAGGCCGATTACCTCATTAACGGCGCATTTGGCGATAAGTTCAGCAATATCAGGCTTTCAACCGGGTTAGTGTTCGTGTTCGGGAAACGGGCGGAAAAGACTCCGGGGCTGTGATCGCGAAGCAGATACGCATGAAACTGCGCACTTCACAATTAAGAATGGCGGCCATTGCAGCAATGCTGGCGTGTCTCGCGCTGAGCGGGTGCAGTTCCGGTTCGTCATCGAACTCCAGTCATCTCGCGTATGTGGCAACCAGCAGCGGCATTTTTGCTTATCGAATCAGTAATACCGGTGTCCCTACAACCGTCTTTTCCGCGCCGTTCATGCTCGGACGTTCTCCGTCTTCCATTCTGATTGCGCCATCAGGCTTGGGCTATGTCGCAGATTCACTCGACAACACGATTTCGCGAGTTCAGATCGATAGTTCTTCTGGCGCATTGAGTGAGGTGCTTCCGCGCACCACAATCGCGGGGTCCGCTCCTTCGGCCATGGTGATGGATTCCAGCGGCGGCTTTCTGTACATTGCGAACCAGGGATCGAATGATGTGGAGTCATATTCGGTCGGTTCTGATGGATCTCTGACCTTTGCCTCCAGCGCTACTGTCGGTTCTTCGCCTTCCGGCCTCGTGCTTTCAAGTTCAGGCAATCTGCTGTTTGTAACGGTGCCGAATTTTTCCTCCATTTACGCGTTTACCGTCAGTTCGGGAACGCTTACTCCGATCGCGGGATCGCCATTTCACGTTGCCAACGGGGTAGCGTCTGTCGCAATCAACCCCTCCGCCACCTTCTTATACGCCCCGGATTTCGCGGCAAACACTGTTTCGGGATTCTCCATTCTCCCCGGCGGGGTGCTGAGCGCGTTGCAAAAATCTCCGTATGGAAACACAACTACACCATTAAAGAACCCGGTGGCCAGCGTAGTGGATCCAACCGGAAAGTTTCTGTATGTGGCGAACTTTACGTCAACTACGATTTCGATCTTCGATATAAGCAGCACCGGCGACCTGACGCCGAAAACTGGGACATCGGGTTCAGCGGGCACGAATCCGTTTTTCTTCACAATTGATACCAGCGGAAAGTACATGTATGTGGGGAATGAAGGATCCAAGTCGATTACCGAGTTCACGCTGAACAGCGATGGGACTCTAACCTCCACAAATACCATCCAGGTCGGCGCCGTACCGCGCTCCATCGCATTCACGAAATAGTCCTCTTATGGTTCGATTCGGGATTGCCGGATTCGGATTACATGCCGCCAAGCGGCTGATGCCTGGTTTTGCCCTGTCGAAGAAGTGTTCTGTCACCGCTCTTTCGCGCAGGACCGTCGCTGCTGCGCGCGAATCTGCGGCTGCATACAACATTCCGCATGCATTCGATTCGGTTGCGGAATTAGCCGCCTCGCCCGAAGTGGATGCAGTTCTGGTGACCACTCCTAATTCGCTTCATCTGGCCGACGTGCTTGCTTCGATTAACGCCGGAAAGCCTGTGTTGTGTGAAAAACCGATGGCCATGAATGCTGACGAGTGCCGGCAGATGGTGGAGGCGGCGGGCAAGCGCAGCGTCGTGCTGGGCGTGGCGCATGTTTTTCGCTTCGATGACAGCGTGCTGCGGTTTCGAGAGATGGTCGCGGCGGGGAAAATCGGCCGTCCCATTTTTGCGCGTTCCGAGTTTTCATTTCTTGCCAATCCTGAACATCCGCGCAAGTGGCTTTACGATTCTGCCATCGCCGGCGCAGGCCCCATTTTCGACATCGGCGTCCATTGCATCGATACACTGCGTTTCATTCTGAATGACGAGGTCGTGCGGGTGAGTGCAGCCGCCCATCGGGACCAGCGTTCGGGAGATGTGGAATCAGCGGCGATTCTGAGTCTGGAATTTTCTAAAGGTACGATCGGCACGGTCCTGGTTTCCTATCGCGCCGACTATCGTACGCCGCTTGAGATCATCGGGGACGCTGGAGTCGTTGCGGCGGATGATGCGCTCAACGTTGAGTATCCGATCGAAATTCGTCTTCGGCGCGGCGGGAAAACGGAAACGAGTACGGTTTCAAACCAATCGGTATATGCGTTGCAGGTTGATGCCTTCGCGGACGCCGTCGAGGGCAAGTCGCCGTTCCCGGTTCCCGGAGAAGATGGCTGGCAGAATCAGGAGATCCTCGACGCTGCCATGCGGAGCCTTAAAAGCGGCAAGGTCGAGCCGGTTACACTCATCCGGCAATAAAAACCTTCAGTGCTGCGATGCAACTGCCGGCGGCGGAGCATTGATTGGAGCGGGAACAGTCGGGTTGTTGTAAGGATCAGTCGCGGGATGGGGCTGAGTTGCTGAACCCGACGGCGTGGTGCTTGGGCCGTCATTGTTCACCGCAGAAGATGATCCTGATTCACTCCCGCTCGCGGCCGTCGTAACCGACCCCGGAGCTGCCGGCGGAATTCCGCGGGCTGAAACCAGGCTCCAACCCCAGTCTTTGGTCGAATCCAAATCTCCCCCCAGATTGCCCCGGAATGTCGTGATGGCATCCGGCGGGCCCACAGCTTTCAGGTGATAAAGCATGGTCAGGTCAGGTAGCTTCGCCGTATTCACATCTCCGAGCATGGCAGGCTTCAGCGAGGGGGTTGGTGAGTTTTGCGGCACGGTAATACCAACCACAATCTCTTTCAGTTCCCACTGACTGCCGTTATGCAGCGACACCTCGAGGACGCCGTCGTGGATCGCAGCGGGGCCTTCCAGTTTGAGTAGTTCATCCTGGGGCAGTTCACTGGCGACATAGGGAGTAGAAATCAGCGCCGTGGCCTTTGCGTCGAACGACAGGCTGCACGTTCCATCGGGCGAGGTCATTCGAAAACTGCTTCCTGAGGGATCGATCGAGAACACAGGCTTGCCATTCAGTCGTTCGCTTTCCGCCTTGTCCATTGCTGCGTTCAGGTTGTCATTATCGATTACGTTCTGTTGGGTGGGTGTTTTGGAAACGCGGACCGCACGCGCGAGATCGCCGAGAGAGACGTCATCGTCCTGAGCGTAGACGAGTAGCGGGAGCAGCAGTAAAACCACCGCAATGGGGAAAGTGCGCGACATGAAAATTTCCCGATGATGCCTCATCGGCTGCTGTCAATTCTATTTGCGGGGATGGACGCGTAATTGTTACGAACGGACACCAAGGTAACGTGGGTCCGACTCAGTGCAGCGTGCGCCGAGCGAGCGACGTGGCTGGCGGGCGTTGCGGGCTTAGAGAAGGCCGGAAGCGCGGAAGCGGGCCACGGGATCAACGACCGGCACCGGTTCCCGCTTGAACAGCATGCGTGCCACTGCAAATCCTAATGCCGCGTACCAGATGTGAATTAACTTCATGAATCAACCCCCAGTGCAGCTTTCACCTAGCCACAGGGGAGAACCTCTTGCCGCTAACTTAAACGCGAATACCCGGAAGGTCAATGAACCAAAAGTGCTATGTCATTGCACCAACGTAATCGAAAGGCCATAGCTCAACCGGCCCACGAATTAGCGCTATTTCGGGCCAGGCCGTCTGAAACATCGGCAATTTTGGGAACAATCTTTAGGCATGCCGGAGAGGCATGGCCGCAAACCAAAGCCGCCGGGCCATCAATCGGTAGCTGCGGAGGATTTACTTAGGTGACG
>Ga0136846_1238857_pt1 | contig 12734 bp, 10 predicted proteins | sample HopSoiMetagenom2_FD_96841 | JGI IMG/M metagenome (GOLD analysis project Ga0136846, IMG submission 96841) | Grasslands soil microbial communities from Hopland, California, USA - 2 Assembly 2016 (version 4) | ecosystem: Environmental > Terrestrial > Soil > Grasslands | place: USA: Hopland...
ACGTCCGACGGCACCAATTGCATCGTCCCGGTCCCCCTCGGGAACCGCAGCGTGCTCGTGCAGATCTGGCGGGTGCGTCTCGGGCGCGTGAAGCTGTTCCTGCTCGACACCGACCTCGAAGAAAACGCCCCGTGGGATCGCGAGCTGTCGGCGCGGCTGTACGGCGGCGACCGCGAGACCCGCATCCAGCAGGAAATCATTCTCGGCGTCGGCGGCGTTCGCGCGCTGAAGGCGCTCGGCGCCACGCCGGCAGTGTGGCACCTCAATGAAGGGCACGCGGCGTTCGTCGTGCTGCAGCGCATCCGCGACCTGATCGAAGCGGGGCAGACATTCGACGGCGCGCTCGAAGAGGTCCGCCGGACGACGGTCTTCACCACGCATACGCCGGTCCCGGCCGGGCACGATGCGTTTCCGTTCAACCTCGTCGAGACGCACCTGGCCGGCTGCTGGGGAACGCTCGGCGCGTACCGCGATCGCTTCATGCAGCTTGGCGCGTACGACAACGGGTCGGGCATGCAGTTCAACATGACGGCGCTGGCGCTCCGGACCGCGAACGGCGTCAACGCCGTGAGCCAGCTGCACGGTGTGGTCACGCGCGAGATGTGGGGGCCGATCTGGCCGGGGCTGACGGAAGAGGCGCGGCCCGTGCGCTCGCTCACAAATGGCATCCACAGCCCGACGTGGCTCTCGACCGAGATGGCGCGACTCTTTGACGAGTACCTGCCGGCGGACTGGCGCGAACGTCACGACGAAGCGAGCGTGTGGACCGCCGTGCAGCAGATCCCGGACGAGGCGCTGTGGGCTGCGCGGAATTCGCTGCGTGAGTATTTGTTCGCGTTCATTCGCGACCGCGCGCGGCAGCGGTGGCGGTACGAACAGGTCAGCGCCGGGCGAGTCGTGGCGGCGGGAACGCTGCTCGATCCACACGCGCTCACGATCGGATTCGCGCGCCGGTTCACGGGGTACAAGCGGCCGGAGTTGATCTTCCACAACCCGCAGCGGCTGCAGGCAATCCTCAACGGGTCGCGGCGCCCCGTCCAGATCGTGTTTGCCGGGAAAGCGCATCCCGCTGACGAGACCGGCAAGCACCACCTGCAGCAGGTGTATCGCCGCGCGCTCGATCCTGCCTTCGGCGGACGCATCGCATTCGTGGACGACTACGACCTGCACGTCGCGCACTTCCTCGTGCAGGGCTGCGACGTGTGGCTGAACAATCCGCGCAAGCCGCTCGAAGCGAGCGGCACCAGCGGGATGAAGGCGTCGGTCAACGGCGTGCCGCACCTCTCGATCGGCGACGGCTGGTGGGCCGAAGGCTACACGGGAGAGAACGGCTGGGTGATTGAAGGGCACGCGCCCGTCGAGGATTCGGACGCGGTCGACGCCGCGGATGCCGCCGCCCTCTACGAGCTGCTCGAGCGCCAGGTTGTGCCGACGTTCTACGATCGCGGCGAGGATGGGATTCCGCGCCGATGGCTGGCGATCGTTCGCCAGGCAATCCTCACGGTGGCGCCGCGCTTCAGCGCGCGCCGCATGGTGAAGGAGTACGCCCGGCATCTTTACGCGCCGGCCGTCCAGGCCGAGAAGGTGGCCCCGTAACCGTGGCGTGAGCGCCGGTCTGCTACAATCGCAGCATGCCTCGAAAGTCGGTTGCGCAGTCGCGGTGCGCCCTGTGCGGAGCCAAGGAAATTTCAGAGCCGCGCGGCGAAGAGAAATATTGCCGCGACTGCTGGGACAAGAAGATCGCGGTCGAAGAGATCGTCGCGCGCGAGTTCGCGCTGAAGCGATACATCCGCGCGCACAGCGCTGAGAAGTACCTCATTTATCACTCGACGCTGAAACGTCCCTGCGGTCAGCTCATCGTCGTCGACGATGGATACGATCTGTTCCTGACGATGATGCTCTATCCGACGTTCGCGTGGGACGAGGCGGCCTACCACCTCGAAGGAGATCCCGAAGGGCGCACGTTCGCCGAGATCCTGGTCGATGTCGTGGCGGCGGAGGTCATCGAACCGTGGGGCGGCGGCAAATGGCACCTCGAGATCTTCCGCTCCACGAATCCCGAGCCGGAGGACTGGAACGGCGAGATGTAGGCCACGGGAGCCCCGTCTGTTCCGGGCCCTTTGCTTCGGTTCTTCCGTGCCGCTTTCCAACGCCCTGTCAACGGTTTATAATGCGCGGCAGCTTTCAGCTGCCAGCTACCAGCGTTCAGCAGAATACGCGCAATCCGCGCCGATGGCGGTGCGTTGGAGACTGGCAGGTCCCCCCGGGAGGTCGCTCATGAACCGCTCCGCGCTCCTCGCGTCCGCCGCGTGTCTCTGTTCGCTCGCGTTCGCTCCGGTCCTTCTCGCTGAAACGGCAACACCCCAGGTCCAGGCCGCAAAGGCGACGCCTGCAACATCCACTGCCGCGCCCGCGACGGCCGCGAAAGCCAGGTTCGCCCCTGTCGTCAAGGGCCTCGCGTCGATTCAGTTCATCCAGGGCACGCCAAAGCGTGTCGGAAGCGACATCGTCACCTTGCTGAAGGTCAAGAACACGTCGACGGGCGCCATCGCACTGCTGCGCGTCGACGAGCTCTGGTACAACCAGAAGCGGGAGCAGGTCACGGGCGACAGCGAGAAGGTGCTGAAGCCGATTCAACCCGGTGAGGTCGTCGAGATCACGATGAAGTCGCCGGCGAAACCGAACCTTTACGTCAGCCAGTACGCGTTCAGCCACGTGAACGGCAAGGTCGACGTGAAGAGCGTGAAGAAGTTCACCGAGTAGGCGGCGCCTGGCGCGCCGGCGTCGGACGAGTGCTGGTTGCCATCCGCTCTGCATACTCACCTGCAAGCGGCAGCTTCCAGCGCTCGCCCGAGACAGCCTTCCACAAGCAGATCGCCCACACCACCAGCAGCGCCAGCCAGATCGCCGTCGATACCCGCACCAGCAGCGACACACCGGTCGCCGACACGAACAGCGCCACGAACGCGAGCACGTAGACCGCGATCACCGCGAGCCCAAGGCCGCCGAGCGCGATGATCGACTGCCATGCGTGAAAGCGGACGTCCACGTTCGCCGGCTCCGCGAACAGCATGAGCGCACCGGACACGGGTCCCGCGAGATATGCGAGCACTGACGCGGCGATCGGACTGAGGCCGGTCGATGTGGGCGTTGCGGGGTGCGAGGTGCGGGATGAGGGATTCGAAGACCGAGCGACGCTCGCCGAATCCCCGGCCGCGGCGCCTGGCTCACGCAACCCGGATTCAGACCACCGTACATCTCTCTCCGTGCGAGGGAACGAGACGATGTGAAACGGGGACGTGAGGACCTGCGCGGCGACCATCCCCGATCCTGGCGTGTGTTGGTCGACGATCAAACGCACTCCCTCGAGATCGCCGATGGCCGCGATGATCTCGATGCCGTGCCCTGCCGAGGGCTTCTCCCCCGCGAACGCGGCAGCTACGATCGAGGACTCGAATTCGATCGGCGGCGCGGCGGCGTCGGGTCCGGCATGGAGGGCCCACAGTCTGCGCCACTCGTCCGGCGCGCGCACGACCACGCGACGCGAATCGAGAATGCGGCTCGCGTCGCCCCGACCGACGGTCGTGAGCACGATCACTTGACGCGGAACTCCACTTCCCGGCGAACGCCTGGCTCGTTCCCCGTCGTCGCCTTGGCCTCGACGCGCAGAACGTAGCGTCCGGGGGCGATGCCCGTCAGCGGAATCTGCACCGCGTATCCATAGCCGCCTGACGCACCCTGGAGCTCCTCGCTGCGGCGTTCGTCTGATGTCGTGAAGGCGGTCTTCCCCTCGTCAGTCAAGACCGTCGCGGTCATGACGACGCGATGTGGCGTCTTGCCGAGGTTGTCGTAGACCTCCGAGAAGATCGCCAGCGCGTCTCCCTGGGGAAACTCGCGCGTCGCGGTCGGCGGCGACGGGAGAACGTCCTTGAACTCGTTGACGTTCGGGTCCGCGTTGGTCGTGGGGACACGGCTCGCCGAGGCCGACGTGATCGCGACGCCGCTCATCGTGAGCGGCCCCTTCGAGAAGTCGGGCGCATCGAGCTCGTACACGAGTGAGCCGACCGTGCCGCCGTTGCCGTCCCGTGCGCCGATCCGCAGGGTGTACTTGCCGGGGGGCACCTGGAGCCGCCTCACCACCCGAATCATGCTCTTCGAGACGACGTCGTAGGTCTGCGGCCGCAGTTTCAGCGCGAGCATGTCGCGCGCGCCATCCCTGATCTTTCCAGCGGCGTCCGATGCGAACAGCGAGATCTCGATGTCGTTGTGCATCAGCCCGTCTTCTTTCTTCTCGAACTTCAGAGGCGACCCGTCGATTTCGAGCGCCAGCGCGATCGCGTCGTTCGGCGCGGCGCCGCGAAACGGCGTCGCGGTCGCCGCCATCGTCAAACCGTTGACAGGAATCGGGCTGGCGAGTGCGTCGCGCAGTTCCGGCGAGGTGCCCTCGTGTCCGGCCGGTTTTGGTTTATCCGCCTTCCCTTTCGAGGCGTAGTAACCCTTACGCGCGCGGACGCGCAACCCGGGTCTATTCACCTTGACCTGCACATTCCGGAATCGTCCGTCGCGCCTGTCGTTGGTGGGGTAGTAACCGAGGACGTAATAATTGCTGTTCTCGTCGACGATGCGCGAGAAGCCGGTGCGGAAGTCGTTCTGGTTCAGGATCGCGACGCCGCCGGTCTCGCCGGCCATCTGCCGGAGACTGTCCTGCGAGACTCGCAGCTCGGTCTGCATGTCCGTGATGCTGATCGAGTTGTCGGTGGGAAACGATCCGATGTCGATGGAATCCTCCATCCCCGACGTCACTCCGCGCGGATCGACCGCATAGATGCTGGCGTTGGCGCGCGTCGCGGCGGCGATCAGGTTGCTCATCGACGACTGAATGTCAGTCGCATAGCGGTTCTGAATCGTGTTGGAGGTGTCGTAGTTGATGCCTTCGCTGAAGAGCACGACGGCCTTGCGGCGCCCGTGCATGCCCGAGACGAACTCGGACAGGCTTCTGAGGGTATCGAGTGTATTGCGGCCGTTCGTGTACCGCTCGAGCTCGTTGAAGTCCCGGCTCATGTGCGAATCGGCGCCCCGCTGGCCCTGGTTGTTCGAGTAGTCCTGCAGCGCGGCCTTCGTTGACGATTCAGCCGCCTGCCCCATCGCCCGGTCGACCGCGTTGAGCGCGAGCTGGCGGTTGCTCGTGAAGTCCTGCATCGCGTCGTTCCGGCCCCTCGTGTTGACCACCGCAACGACATCGTTGGTGCCGACGTAGCGCTCGATGAATTGCCGGGCAGCTGCACGGACTCGCGAGGTCCGCGCAAAGTTGATGTGCAGGTCGTCGATTACGACGACGAAGACGCGGCCTTCGAACGGCGTTCGGTTCGTGGCGACGTCCGGAGGAATGGATGTCTTCGCGTACAACGGCGGATCGGCGCGCTCGATCGGAATGTCGACGGGAGCGAACACCGACAGGGTTTGCGGCTTGCCGTCCTCGACGATCTGGAAATCGTCCTTCGTCAAATTACGGGCGAAGGCGCCCTGCTCGTCAGTGACGACGGCGTCGATCTCGACGTAGTTGACTTCGACCTTGAACGTGAGAGGCGGCGTTGGCGGCTGGGCGGGTGGGGCCTGCTGCGCGCCGGGGGCGGCAGAAAGGAGCCCACATCCGAGCAGCACGAGACAAATCGTGGTTCTCATAATGATCTAGACGTCAGGGGCAGGTGGAGTCGATTATAGGGCGACTCACGTCTCAGGGCTCAGGGCTCAGGGCTCAGGGCGGCTCACGGCTTTCAGTCATGCGCTCGAGGCGTAAGCCATGAGCCGCCATCCGTCGTCTATACTCAAGGTATGCCGCTGTCGATACCTGCTGTGCAGCGTGCCCTGAACGAGGATGGGCTCGATTGCTGGCTGCTGTACGACTTCCACGGCTCCAACCCGATCGCGCGCCGCCTCACCGGGCTGGACGCGGCGGCCAAGATGACGACCCGGCGGTGGTTTTATGTTATCCCCGCCCAAGGTGAGCCGAAGAAGCTCGTCCACGCGATCGAGCCGTATAATCTGGATCATCTTCCCGGCGGCAAGACGATTTATTCGCAGCGCGACAAGCTGGCCGAAGGGCTGCGCAGCGTGCTCGGCGGCCTCAAGCGCGTCGCGATGGAATACTCGCCCGGCAACGCCATCCCGTACGTCTCGCGGGTCGACGCCGGTACCGTCGAGTCTGTTCGGCAGCTCGGAATCGACGTCGCATCGTCCGGCGACTTGGTTCAGCGATTCGAGGCGATTTGGTCCGACGAGGCACTGACGACTCACCGCAGCGCGTCCGAGCGGCTGTATCGCGTGAAAGATCGTGCGTTTGAGCTCGTACGCCAGCAACGGCAGAGCGGACGATCCCTCAGCGAGATCGACGTGCAGCGCGCGATGATGGCGTGGTTTGCTGACGAAGGGTTGATCACCGACTCGCCGCCCGTGGTGGCCGCTCAGGAGAACGCCGGCAACCCCCATTACATGCCGACGGTCGAAAAGCACCGCGCGATTCGCGACAACGAAGTGGTGCTGCTCGACCTCTGGGGCAAGCTGGACACGGCAGGCGCAGTCTTTGCTGACATCACGTGGGTGGGATTTACCGGCACGGCGGTTCCCGAGGGCGTGGCGCGCGCGTTTGCCGCCGCTCGAGACGGGCGCGATGCCGCCGTCACGCTGGTGAAGGATGCCGCCACGAACGGGCGCGGCGTCAGGGGGTTTGAAGTCGATCGCGCCTGCCGCGCCGTGATCGACCGCGCCGGTCTGGGTGAGTACTTCATCCATCGCACCGGCCACAGCCTCGGAACTGAAGTGCACGGGAACGGCGTCCACATGGACGATTTCGAAACGCACGACGAACGCCGGCTGATTCCTGGAACCGGGTTTACCATAGAGCCAGGCATCTATACGAAAGAGTTTGGCGTTCGCACAGAGATCAACATGTACGTCGGCGAGCACGAGGCCACCGTCACGGGTCCCCTGCAGACCGACCTCGTCTTTTTGTAACCCGGGTGAACTGGTAACCGGTAACTGATTAGCGGAGCTCGAACCAATGTCCACGCGCAAGATCTCGCTTTTTTACGTTGTACTGATCGCGCTGGCGACGATGGCCGTCACCGTGGTGATCACGTCGAGGCTGGACCTGACCCCATCTTCGGCCGCGCAAGCCGTATCCGTGCCGCCGACCAACAGCGCACCGCTCAGCGGGACGATCGACGCGACGACGTTCCGAACGATCGCCAAGGTCAACGCGCCGGCCGTCGTGAACATCCAGACCGAGGCGCGGGCGCGTGGCCGCGAACTGACGGAATACTTCGGCGGCCAGGGGGACGACCTGCTGCGACGCTTCTTCGGCGGCGGCGGCGACGACCAGCAGCAACCCACGCCGCGCGGCCGTAACCGCGGCCGCGGGAACGACGAGGGACCGGTCATGCAGGGCGCCGGCACCGGCTTCGTCATCGACAAGGGAGGCTTCATCCTCACGAACAACCACGTGATCGAGGGAGCTGAGAAGATCAAGGTGACGCTCTACGGGGGCGAGCGCGGGGTGTCGTACGCGGCCAAAGTCATCGGCCACGATTCCCTGACCGACAGTGCGCTCCTCCAGCTCACCGACATGCCCTCGCAGCCGCTGAGCGAAATGAAGTTCGGCGACTCCGAGCAGATGCAGCCGGGCGACTGGGTCATGGCGATTGGCAACCCGTTCCAGCTCGGGCACACGGTCACGGTCGGCGTCATCAGCGCGCTCGGCCGGCCGATGGGCGGCGTCAACGGACGCGAGCAGCCGATGCTCCAGACCGACGCGGCGATCAATCCGGGCAACTCGGGCGGCCCGCTCCTCAACGTGCGCGGTGAAGTGATCGGGATGAACACCGCCATCTACACCGATCAGCGCTCGGCAAACATCGGCATTGGCTTCGCCACACCCATCAACGCGCTTCGGGATCTGCTGCCGCAGCTGCGGAAGGGCAAGGTGATCCGGGGCGTCATGGGCGTCGAGGTGAATCGCGATCACCTGAACACTGAAACGGCCAAAGCGTTCGGCCTGCCGAATACGAGCGGCGCGATCATCAGCTTCGTGAAACCGAGCGGCCCCGCGGACAAGGCCGGGATCGAGCCGGGTGATGTGATCACCGAGTTCAACGGTCGGCCGGTGAAGGACAGCGACGCGCTCGTCGCGATGGTCGTCGGAACGAAGCCGGGTACGACCGTGCCGGTCACGGTCTTCCGCAACAATCAGCGCAAGTCCCTCAACGTCACGATCGACGAGCTGGATCTCGACGCCGAGCAGGGACGGTCTACCCGCCAGGGCGAGAACCCGAACGACCAGGAACCGACGCCGACCGGTCTGGGCATCACGCTGGATCCGATCACGCCGGAGCTCGCGCGGCGGATGGATCTGCCGCGCAGCGAGGGGGGCGCCATCATCAGCGATGTCGAGCGCGACAGCCCCGCGGCTTCAGCCGTCGCGCCGGGTGACGTCATCCTCGAAGTGAATCGGCAGCCGGTCAGCACCGTGAGCCAGATCACGCGCGAGCTGCAGAAGGTGCAGGCCGGTCAACCCGTCTTCCTGAAAGTCTGGCGGAACGGCCAGAAGTACTTCGTCACGTTCACGAAGCGGTAATCGCGGGACGACGGAAAACAGAAAGCAGAAGGTGCACGATCGCGGGCTGGTTCACCGGCCCGCGATTTTTATTTGCGGGAACATGTGACGCCGCTGCAGCAGCTCATCGCTGACCGTATCGTCGAAAACGGACCGCTGACCGTGGCGGAATACATGGATTTGGCGCTCTATCATCCGGCACTGGGCTATTACGCAACGCGCGCGCAGCGGTCCGGCCGCGCCGGAGACTTCTACACGAGCGTCGATACGGGACCTCTGTTTGGTGCCTGCCTCGCGGAACACCTCGCCGGGCTTTACCGCGAGTCACGGAAAGATCAGCTCACCCCAGGGAAACATCCCTTCGATCTCGTCGACGCCGGAGCAGGAAACGGCCGGCTGGCGCGCGACATTCTCGATACCGCCGCGCGTGAGTTTCCGGAGTTCTACGACGCGCTACGGGTGCACCTGGTGGAGCGCAGCCGGACCGCGTGCGAGGCGCAGCGTCACGTCCTCGGACCTCACGCCGGGAAACTCGTGTACGCCGGAGCCGAGATCCCGCACCGCATTCGAGGCGCCGTCGTCGCAAACGAATTGCTCGACGCACTTCCCTGTCACATGGTGATGATGAGGGAGGAGGGTCTGCGCGAGGTCTATGTTGATTCGGACATGACGCCCGTCCTGGGCCCCGTCTCGACGCCTGCGATCGAAGCGCAGCTCGCGCGCGTCGGAGCGATGCTCGAACCCGGGTGCCGGGCCGAAGTGAATCTGAATGCCTGGAAATGGACCGCCGAGGCCGCGCGCGCGTTATGTGCCGGGGAACTGCTGATATTCGACTACGGGTACGAAGCCGCCGAGTTGTACTCTCCCGCACACGCCTCAGGAACCCTCGCGCGGTACGCGGGACACCGCATCGATGATCGATGGCTCGATAGCCCTGGTGAAGCCGACCTCACGTCCCACGTGGATTTCACGTCCGTGCGGATATCGGCCGAGAGTGCCGGGCTTCGAATGACGCAGTTCGTGGAACAGGCACGCTTCCTCGTCGACACCGGTGTCGTCGGTCGTCTCTCGACCGGCCGTCAGCTCGCGGACATCCGCCAGCGCCTCCAGGGACATATGCTGGTCGCGGCAACGGGTCTTGGCACGACGATCAGGCTGATGGCGTTCGAACGTCCCGCCGGACTGGCCGCATGACACGACGCGTGCCGTTGTATGGGTGGATCGGTCTTGGTGTGATGGCGATCTCGGAGACCGCCATGCTGGCGAAGATCGAGCCGTTCTGGTCGTGGCATACGCCAATCGCGTGGACCGGCTACATCATGTTCGTCGACGCGATGGTATGGCGCCGCCGCGGTTCATCGCTGCTGCGAGACGATCGCGCCGAGGCGCTGTTCATCGCGATGGTGGGTGTGCCGCTCTGGGTCGTCTTCGAGTTCTACAACAAGTACCTGCTGCACAACTGGTATTACGTGGGTTTGCCTGAGGTGCTGCTCGTGCGGTATGCGGGCTACGCGTGGGCGTTCGCGACGATCACGCTCGCGCTCATGGAAACCGCAGAACTCGTCGGCTCCTTGCGGGATCGACGGGCGCCGGCAGACCGTCGCGCACCGCCGCCGCGCGTGCCGCTCGGGATGGGCGGAGCGATCAGCGTGGTCGCGGGCGCCGCGATGCTGGCCGTGCCGATGGTGCACCCCTCCACGTGGCTCGCCGCGCCTGTCTGGCTCGGGTTCATCTTCCTGCTTGATCCGCTCAACGCATTCGTTGGAGCAGAGTCCATCCGGGGCGATTTCGCGAACGACCGTCGCGGCAGACTGATCAACCTGCTGGTGGCGGGCCTGATCTGCGGGTTCGTGTGGGAATTCTGGAACTACTGGGCGCGCGCCAAGTGGATTTACAACGTGCCGGTGCCTCCGCACGTCAAGATATTCGAAATGCCCGTGGCCGGTTTCGGCGGGTTTCCGCCGTTTGCCGTGGAATGTTTCGTGATGTACGTGTTCGTCCGCCATTGGATCTGGCGTGGAGCATGGCGACCGATCGCACTATAATCGCGCCTTTGCGCGAAGGAGAGCTGAATGACGGCAACCGGTATCCTCGAACGGGAGATCAAGCTCCGCTTCGACTCGGTCGAGGACGCTCGCGAAGCCGTCCTGGCAACGGGTGCGTCACCGCTGCTGGGCCGCCGCCTCCAGGAAGACTCTCTGCTCGACACCGACGAGGAAATCCTGAGGCGTCGACGGTGCGTGCTGCGCGTCCGCGTCGAAAACGGCAAGAGCCGGATCACGTTCAAGGGACCGGTCCAGCCGTCCACGATGAAGGTCCGCGAGGAGCTCGAAACGCTGGTCGGCGACGGGGTCGTGCTGCTGCGCATACTCGAGGAGCTCGGCCTGCACGTGTGGTTCACGTACGAGAAATATCGGGAAGAGTTCTCGCACGAAGACGTGATCGTCGCGATTGATGAAACCCCGGTCGGCGTGTTCGTCGAGATCGAAGGCAGCGAACAGGGCATCACGGCGATGGCGGAAGCGCTCGGCCGGAGCCCGGCGGATTACGTGCTCGACTCCTATCGCGGGCTGTTCCTGAAATACCGCGACGAGTTCGGTCTCACGGGCACCGACATGGTGTTCGACGACGGGTCTTGAGCGCGGCCGCGGCGCCCTTCGCGCGCGCGCTCGTGCTGACCGCGGGCCTTGGAACGCGGCTGCGGCCGCTGACGCTCGCCAGGGCAAAAGCCGCGGTGCCAGTCGACGGCGAGCCGCTCGCGCGTCGCGCCATTCGCTGGCTGGTCGCTCACGGCGTCACCGATCTCGTCCTGAACCTGCACCATCGCCCGGCATCCATTACCGCGCTGGTTGGAGACGGCGCCGACCTCGGCGCACGGGTGCGGTACTCGTGGGAATCGCCGGTGCTCGGGTCGGCCGGCGGCCCGCGTCACGCGCTGCCGCTGCTGCTCGACACCGCGTCGAATCAGGTTCAGGCCGAGCGCGAACCTCGATCGGACCAGCGTCAGCCCCCTTCACCGCCACGCGGCTACGGCGGCGCAAAAACCACCGATCGCACGCTGCTGCTCGTCAACGGCGACACGATGACCAACGTCGATCTGTCTGCGCTGCGCGAGCACCATCGGCGAGCGGGCGCGCTCGTCACGATGGCGTTGATCCCGAATCCGCGGCCCGACAAGTACGGCGGCGTGCTGCTCGACGATCGCGGCGTGGTGACCGGCTTCACGCGACGCGGAACGGCTCAGCCCTCCTTTCATTTCGTGGGCGTGCAGGCGGTCGAAGCGGACGTCTTTGAAGGGTTGGCGGACGGTGTGCCCGCCGAATCGATTGCCGGCATATATCCGCCGCTGATGGCCGGGCGTCCCGGCTCGGTGATCGGTTTCGTGAGCGACGCCACCTTCCAGGACATCGGCACGCCGTCGGACCTTCTCGAGACGTCGCTCGAACTGGCTGCGGCGGCCGGACGCGAAGGCCGTCCCGCATGGGGTGCCCGCGTCGAGGTAGCCTCGTCCGCACGTGTGACCCGCTCGCTGCTGTGGGATGATGTGGCGATCGGCGCCGGCGCGGAGCTGCACGAGTGCATCGTGGCCGACCGGGTGAGGATTGCCGACGGAGCGCGCTACGAGCGCTGCGCGATCGTGGCGACCGACAGCGGTCTTGTTGTGGAGAAGATCTGACGTGGCAACCATCGAACGACGCCAGACACAGGGATCGGACGCGCGCGAGCGCATTGACGGGTACCTGGAACGCAGCGGTCTCGCGGCCGAGAACCCGCGCGTCGTCCCGCTGACCGGCGACGCATCGGATCGCCGCTACTTCCGCGTCCTCATGCCCGACGCGCCGTCGATCGTGCTGGCTCTGTACGCCGCGCCGTTTGATGTGCGGACGCTGCCATTCGTGAATGTCGCGACGCTCATGGCGAAGATGCCGGTTCCGATTCCCTCGGTTCTCGGGCACGCGGACGATCTCGGCGTGCTCGCGCTCGAGGACCTCGGCGACGTCACCTTGCAGGCGCACCTCGGAGCCGCGAGCCCGGCCGAGCATGCGGCGCTCTACCGTCAGGCGGTCGCGCTCATCGCAACGCTGCAGCGTCGGGGCGCCGATCTCGCGTCCGCGGAGTACCTCCC
>Ga0136846_1223780_pt1 | contig 12731 bp, 9 predicted proteins | sample HopSoiMetagenom2_FD_96841 | JGI IMG/M metagenome (GOLD analysis project Ga0136846, IMG submission 96841) | Grasslands soil microbial communities from Hopland, California, USA - 2 Assembly 2016 (version 4) | ecosystem: Environmental > Terrestrial > Soil > Grasslands | place: USA: Hopland...
GCCATCGCCGTACGCCCCTCCGTCGCGACGCCGAGCGCGTGCGCCGCCAGGCCGCAGCCGACCGTGTCGAGCAGGTGCAGCTTCGCCGTCTCCACCACCTCGGCGGGGATGTCCTCGTACGCGAGCGCGCCGGTCCACTCCGCCAGGCGTTGCGCGGCCGTCATGACACGCTCCAGTCCGTTTCGGTGCCGGGAAACGCCGGCGCCGCCTCCTCCGCGTCGCGTTTGTAGACCATGAACGTCCGCTTGAACTCGATCACGACCTCGCGCCGCTGGTTGACCCCCCGGCAGCGCATCGAGACGATCCCCACGCTCGGGTTCGACTTCGACTCACGCAGCTCGAGGATCTCGCTCTCGGCCCAGAGCGTGTCGCCGGCGAACACCGGCTTCGGCAGCTTGATGTCCGTCCACTGCAGGTTGGCGGCGGCGTTCTCGCTCGTGTCGGGCACCGTCATGCCCGTGATCAGCGCGAGCGTGAACGTGCTGTTGACGAGCGGCTTGCCGAACTGCGTCCGCTCCGCGTAGGGAGTGTTGAAGTGGATCTGGTTCGTGTTCATCGTCAGGCAGGTGAACCAGATGTTGTCGGTCTCGGTGATCGTGCGACCGATGCGGCTGCGAAAGGTGTCTCCGACCTCGAAGTCCTCGTAGAACCGGCCGCGCCAGGTCTTCGGCGCGCTTGCCGTCTCACTGCTCATGTGCGCTCGCTCCTCTCTGCTTCGGCCAGGATCCGCCGCGCCCGTTCGACGACCGGCAGGTCGACCATCGCTCCGTTCAGGGCGAAGACCCCGCGGCCCTCGCCGGTTTCCCGTTCGTAGGCGTTCACGACGCGACCGGCCCACGCGAGCTCCTCCGCCGTAGGCACGAAGACGCGATGGACGACATCGAGCTGCCCCGGGTGGATGCATGCCTTGCCGCGGAAGCCGAGCGACCGCGCCAGCCTGCACTCCTCGTCGAGACCCTGCTCGTCGTGCACGTCGAGGTGCACGATGTCGAACGGCGGCCTGATCCCGGCGGCGGCCGAGTCGACGACGACCTGCGAGCGCGCGTAGAGGATCTCGAGCCCGTCAGGCCTCGGCTCGAGCCCCAGCTCGGCGCCCAGGTCGACGGCGCCGAGCAGGAGCGCCGCCACCCGCGCCGACGACGCGGTCTCGTACGCCGTCCGGAGGCCCGCTGCCGTCTCGACGATCGCGATCACGGGCGGTCCCTCCGGGCCGAGCGCCGCGACCGCGTCCGGCGTCGCCTTCGGGAGCACGATCGCGTCCGGCTGGAGCTTGCCCACGAGCGCCAGGTCGTCGGCGAACCACATCGTGTCGGCGCCGTTGACGCGGACAATGGGAGGCTCGAGCTTCGCGACCAGCCTCCGCGCCTCGTCCTTCTGCGCAGGCGCGACCGCGTCCTCGAGGTCGGCGACGACCGCGTCTGCGGCCGAGCCGAGCGCGGAGCGGAGCTTGCGCTCGTCGCTGCCGGGCGCGAAGAGGAGCGAGCGGGCGTGGAGAAGGTCGACCGTGCGCACGACCTTACTTGACACGGCTCCGAAAGTCAGACATAAACCTCGGCACGTGAGAGCCGTCGTCTTTCACGAGTTCGGCGGGGCGGACGTGCTCAGGCTCGAGGAGCTGCCGCCGCCGAGCCCCGGCCCGGGCGAAGTGCTGCTCGACATCCTGGCGTGCGCTCTGAACCACCTCGACGTCGACGTTCGCGAGGGGGTGTCGCGATTCCCCGTCGAGCCGCCGTTCGTCCTCGGGGTCGAGGTGATCGGGCGCATCGCGGAGGTCGGGGACGGCGTCGACGGGTGGGAGGTGGGCGATCGCGTGATGCCGTTCCTGATGGCGACCTGCGGCGACTGCCGCTTCTGCCGCAGCGGGCGCGAGTCGCTCTGCACGAACGCCGGCTTCATCAGCTTCTCGACGTCGGGCGGCTACGCCGAGCAGCTCGTCTGCAGCACCCGGCACCTGATGCGGGTCCCGGACGAGCTCACCGACGAGCAGGCCGCGGCGCTCCAGATCGCGTTCGGCACCGCCTGGCACATGCTGTTCGAGCGCGGCCGCCTCCGCGCCGGCGAGACCGTGATGATCAACTCGGTCGGGAGCGGCATCGGCTCCGCCGCCGTCCAGCTCGCACACCTGGCGGGCGCGACGGTGATCGGCAACGCATCTTCCGACGGCAAGCTCGCGCGCGCGGCAGAGCTCGGCCTGGACCACGGCATCAACCACGAGACGCAGGACGTGGTCGCCGAGGTGATGCGCCTCACGAACGACCGCGGCGTCGACCTCGTGTACGAGCACGTGGGCGGCAAGCTGTTCCAGGCCGGTCTCGACTCGCTCGACAAAGACGGGCGCCTCGTCATCTGCGGCGGCCACGCCGGCGAGGTCGTCCCGTTCGACATCATCCCGTTCTTCCGGATGCAGCGGAGCGTGATCGGGTCCTTCACCTACACGCGCGCCGAGGTCGAGACCTGCCTCGAGCTCGCGCGCCGCGACAAGATCATGCCGCTCGTCTACAAGACCTTCCCGCTCGACGAAGCGCGCGAGGCGATGCTGACGATGGAGCGCCGCGAGAACTTCGGAAAGATCGTGCTCAAGCCGTGAAGCGGCTCGGCGTCGACGTCGGCGGGACCTTCACCGACCTGATCTACGTCGATGACGACGCGGGAACCGTCCTCGTCCACAAGATCCCGACGACTCCCGACGATCCGTCCGAGGGCACGGTGCGCGGGATCGAGGAGCTGGCCGGACGGGCCGGCGAGACGGCTGCGGCGCTCGACCAGGTCTTCCACGGCACGACGATCGCGACGAACATCGTCATCGAGCACAACGGCGCGCAGGTCGGCCTGATCACGACCGAGGGCTATCGCGACATCCTCCATATCGCGCGCCACAAGAAGCCGCTCAACTTCTCGAACTACCAGGATCTCCCCTGGCAGCGCTACCCGATCGTGCGCCGCCGCTACCGGCTCACCGTTCCGGAGCGGATCACGCGCGACGGCAGCGTGCTCGTGGCGCTCGACGAGGAGCGCGCGCGCGAGCAGGTGCGCAAGCTGAAGGAGGCGGGCGTCGAGGCGGTCGCGGTCTGCTTCCTCTTCTCGTTCCTCAACCCGCAGCACGAGGCTCGCGTCGCCGAGATCGTGCGCGAGGAATTCCCCGACGCCTTCCTCTCCGTGTCGTCGGAGGTGCTGCCGCAGTACCGCGAGTACGAGCGCTTCTCGACGGTCTGCCTGAACGCCTACATCGGGCCCAAGGTGTCGCGCTACGTGCGCCGCCTCGAGGAGGAGCTTCGCAGGCTCGGCATGCGCACCGGCGTCCACCTGATGACCTCGGCGAGCGGCGTCGCGACCGCCGAGGGCGCGATCGCGCGGCCCGTCAACCTGCTGATGTCGGGACCGGTGGCGGGTGTCGTCGGCGGGATCTGGGCAGGCCGCGAGGCCGGTTTCGACAACGTCATCACGCTCGACGTCGGCGGCACGTCGGCCGACATCGGCCTCGCGCAGGAGGGGCGGCTGCGCATGAAGCACCTGCTCGACACGCGGGTCGGCCCCTACCAGGCGATGGTCCCGATGGTCGACGTCGACACGATCGGCGCCGGCGGCGGCTCGATCGCCTACGTCGATGCCGGCGGCATCTTCCGCGTCGGGCCGCGCTCGGCGGGCGCCGACCCCGGTCCGGCGGCCTACGGGCGCGGCGGCACCGAGCCGACCGCGACCGACGCGATGGTCAACCTCGGCTGGCTCGTGCCGGAGATGTTCCTCGGCGGCGACATGAAGCTGCGCGCCGACCTCGCGCGGAACGCGTTCGAGCAGGGCCCGGCGCGGGCGCTCGGGATGAGCGTCGAGGAGGCCTCGATGGGCGCCGTGCAGATCCTGACCCACTCGATGGTGCAGTCGATCGAGGAGAACTCCGTCCGCAAGGGCTACGACCCGCGCGACTTCGCGCTCGTCGCCGCCGGCGGGGCCGGGCCGCTGTTCGCGGCGCAGATCGCGCTCGAGGTGGGGACGCCCGCGGTGCTCGTCCCGACCTACCCCGGCGTCACCGCCGCGCTCGGCCTGCTCGCGACCGACATGGTCTACGAGTTCGTCTCGACCGTCTACCAGCGCGTCTCGAAGCTGGACACCGCCGCGCTCGAGGAGGCCTTCGCCGCGCTCGAGCAGCAGGCGCGTGACCAGCTCGCCGCCGACGGCATCTCCGAGAGCGACGTGCTGATCCAGCGCGTCGCCGACTGCCGCTACCTCGGCCAGGGCTACGAGCTGCGGGTGGACTGCGGCGCGGGCGCGATCGACGACGCTTGGGTGCGGAAGCTGCGCAGCGACTTCGACGACATCCACGAGCGCGAGTACTCGCGCCGCTTCGAGGAGTCGGACGTCGAGATCCCGAACCTGCGCGTGCGCGGGATCGGGCTGCAGCCGAAGCTGCGTGCGCCGGAGTCCCCGACGGGGTCCGAGTCGCCCGACGCCGCGCTGCGCCACGAGGGCGAGGCGTGGTTCCGCGCGGGCGGCGCGCTCGAGAAGGTCGCCACCCGTTTCTACGACCGTGCCGCGCTGCAGGCGGGCAACGTGCTCGAGGGGCCGGCGATCGTCAACCAGTACGACTCGACGACCGTGGTGCCACCGGGGCTCGTCGCGCGACTCGACGGCTTTTCCAACATCGTCATCGCCATCGGCCGCGAAGGCCGTGCCCCGGGTCAGAGCCCGGACGTGTCCGAAAGGATCGGGGCGGCATGAGCGTTGCCGCCTACGAAGTCGGACAGCAGCCCGGCTCTCCCGACCGCAAGCGAGTCGAGGTCGATCCGATCACGCTGCGCGTGCTCGGCGGTGCCTTCCACGCGATCGCGAAGGAGATGGCGGGCGTCCTCTTCCGCATGAGCTATTCGTCGATCATCCGCGAGTCCGAGGATCTCGGAGCCGGCATCTTCGACGCGCAGGGTCGCGAGCTCTGCGAGTCCGACTCGACGCCGATGCACATCGGGTCGCTTCCCTGGTACATCCGCGGCTTCCTCTACCGGCTCGGCGACACGATCGAGGAAGGCGACGTGATCGTGCACAACCATCCGTACCTCGGCGCGTCGCACTCACCCGACGTCGCGGTCGCAGTGCCGATCTTCCATGACGGCGTGCTGCTCGGCTTCGCCGCCGTCACTGCACACGTGCTCGACATCGGCGGCTCGTTCCCCGGCATCAACGCCGACGCGTTCGACGTCTACGCCGAGGCGAAGGTCTACAACGGCCTGCGCTGGTACAGGAAGGGCAAGCTGAACGAGGACCTCGACCGGATGATCTTCGACAATGTCCGGACGGAGACGATGAACCGCGGCGACATGAACGCGATGCTCGCCGCCTGCCAGCTCGGCCGCGACCGCTTCCTGCGCCTCATCGAGCGCTACGGCGCCGACGTCGTGATGAGCGCTGCCTACGACTGGATGGACTACTCGGAGCGCATGCTGCGGCAGGAGATCGAGAAGATCCCCGACGGCACGTACGGCCCGGTCGTCGGCTGGCTCGACGACGACGCGCGAAACCGCGACCAGCGGCTGCGCGTCGAGACGCGCGTCATCGTCGAAGGCGACGAGATCACGATCGACCTCACGGGTTCCCACCCTGAGGTGCCGACCGGCTACAACGTGCCGTTCGAAGGCTCGCTGCTCGTCTCGTGTTACTACGCCGTGCGCACGATCCTGCTCGACGAGACGACGTTCCCGGAGCACGTGCCCCAGAACGACGGCGTCTTCCGGCCGGTCAAGGTGATCGCGCCCAAGGGCACGATCTTCAACCCGACCTTCCCGCGCGCCTGCTTCTCGCGCTTCTGCCAGACGCAGCGTGTGGTCGACAACGTCAACCTCGCACTCGCCGACGCGCTGCCGGACAAGGTGACCGGCGGCAACAGCGCCGGCATCCACTTCTGCGCCTACGCCGGCTTCGACGCGACGATCGGCGAGTACTGGCTCTACCTCGAGGTCAACGAGGGCTCCTACGGCGGCCGTTGCGGCAAGGACGCGATGGACTCGGTCGACAACCTGATGGCGAACACGCGCAACAACCCGATCGAGGAGCTCGACATGCGCTTCCCGATGCGCTGCGACCAGTACGAGCTGCGCCCCGAGCCGGCGGCGCCGGGGCGCTGGCGCGGCGGCGTCGGGATCATCCGGCGGAACCGCTTCCTCGTCGACGGCACCTACTCGTGCGAGGGCGACCGTCAGACCGACCCGCCGAGGGGCGTCTTCGGCGGCTGGGACGGCCTCGTGGCCTCGTGCCGCAAGAACCCGGACACGGCGCGCGAGGAGCAGCTGCCGGCGAAGGTGACGGGCATCCCGTTCGCGGCCGGGGAGTACATCGAGTTCCGGGAGCCGAACGCCGCGGGCTACGGCGATCCGCTCGACCGGCCGCCGGAGGCGGTGCGGGAGGACGTGCTCGACGACTTCACGACGATCGAGCTCGCGCGCGCGGCCTACGGCGTCGTCTTCGCAGACGAGCGCACCCTCGCGATCGACGAGGCCGCGACCGAGAGCCTCCGCGCCGAGCTGCGCAAGGATCCGAACGGCTCGTCGCTGACCGAGTACTTCTCCACGCGCGGGCCCGTGCCGGCGTCTGCGCCGGCGTCGGCGGCCGGCAACGACGAGTTCCGGTTCGTGGCCCCGCCCGCAAGTTAGGTTGAGTGCGGAGGGAACCACCGGTGTGAAGCAGTACGAGCAGGTCGCCGAGCAGCTGCGCACACTCGTCGTCGACGGCGAGCTGCAGCCGGGCTCGCGGCTGCCGAACGAGGCAGTGCTCGCACGTGAGTTCGGCGTCAGCCGCGCAACGCTCCGCGAGGCGCTGCGTTCGCTGGCAGCGCAGGATCTGATCCGCACCGCGAAAGGGGCGGGCGGCGGCTCCTACGTGACGCTGCCGAGCGTCGAGCACATGTCGAGCTTCCTGCATTCGAGCATCACGCTGCTCGCCGACGCGAACGACGTCTCGCTCGAGAACCTGCTCGAGGCGAGGGAGCTCGTCGAGGTGCCTGCGGCCAGGCTCGCAGCGGAACGGCGCCGTGACCACGACCTCGAGCGCCTCCGTGACGCGATCCCCGACAAGCCGCTCCGTCTCGGGCCCGACCAGCAGTTCGTCTACAACCAGGACTTCCATTCGATCGTGATCGAGTGCTGCGACAACGTGCTGCTGGCGATCGCCTCGCAGCCGATCTTCGGCGTCCTGCAGCGGAACCTCGCGCGAGCGAAGCTCGGCGAGCGGTTCCACCGCGCGATCAACGAGCAGCATCGGTCGATCGCCGCAGCGATCGAGGCGGGGGACGCCGGTGGTGCGGGTGGCGAGATGCACGCGCACCTCGAGTACCTGCGCCCGTACTACGAGCGCGCCTGGCGGATTTGACCGCCTTCGGCGTGCAGGGGAGCAGCCCGCTTGTCAGCGGCGTGCCCGACCCGAGCCACTACAGGCAGATCGCTCAGGCCGCAGAGGCAGCCGGATTCGACTCGCTGTGGGCGAGCGACCACGTCGCCTTCCATCATCCGCTGCTCGACGTCACGGTCGCGCTCGCGACGTTCGCGGCCGTCACCGACCGCATCAGGCTCGGCGCCGGCGTCCTCCTCCTGCCCCTCCGCGCGCCGGCGCTCGTGGCGCGCGAGTTCGCGTCGCTCGACTACGTCTCGGGCGGTCGCGTCATCCTCGGCGTCGGCGTCGGCGGCGAGCATCCGGCGGACTTCGAAGCGGTCGGCGTGCCGGTCGGGGAACGCGGCGCGCGGACGAACGAGTCGATGCGCGTGCTGCGCGGGCTCTTCGCCCGCGAGGCGCCGGCACCCGCCCAGCCCAACGGGCCGCCGCTCTGGGTCGGCGGGCGCTCGGACGCTGCGATTCGCCGCGCCGCGCATCTCGGCGACGGCTGGATGCCGCTGTGGGTCTCGCCGGAGCGCTATGCGGAAGGCCTCGCGCGCGTCGGGCGCGAGAGGACTGCCGCCGTCGTTCTTCCCACGTTCGTCGGCGGCACGACCGAGGAGGCGCGGGTCTCCCTCTCGCACCGCTACGGGACGGAGTTCTCGACGCGTGCGGTTGAGCGGTACTGCGTCGTAGGGTCGCACGCGCAGTGCGCAGAGCGCGTCGCCGAGTACGTCGCGGCGGGCGCCGAGCACGTCGTCTTCCATCCTGCCGTCGACCCGAACCGCCTCCGCGATCAGGTCGAGCTTCTCGCCGAGGTCGTCAGTGCTGCCGCTCGCTGACATCCGCGTGATCGCGTTCGAGCAGTTCGGCGCCGGGCCGTGGGGCACGCTGCAGCTCGCCGATCTCGGCGCCGAGGTGATCAAGATCGAGGACCCGGTCTCGCGCGGCGACGTCGGCCGCTACGTGCCGCCGTTCGCGGAGGGCGAGGACTCGCTCTTCTTCGAGACGTTCAACCGCAACAAGAAGAGCATCTCTCTCGACCTCCGCCGCGACGGTGCTCGCGGCGTGCTCGAGGACCTCGTGCGCCGCTCCGACGTCGTCTACTCGAACCTGCGCGGCGACCAGCCCGCGCGGCTCGGCCTGACCTACGAGCGGCTCGAGCACGTGAACCCGCGGATCGTCTGCTGCTCGCTCTCCGGCTTCGGGATGACCGGGCCGCGCGCCGCGGAAGGCGGCTACGACTACATGATGCAAGGGCTCGCCGGCTGGATGTCGCTGACCGGCGACCCCGACGGCCCGCCCACCAAGAGCGGGCTGTCGCTCGTCGACCTCTCGGGCGGCTACGTCTCGGCGATCGCCGTCCTGGCGGGCGTCTGGCGCGCGCGCCGCGACGGCGTCGGCTGCGACTGCGATGTCTCGCTCTTCGAGACGGCGCTGCACGAGCTCTGCTACGTCGGCACGTGGGCGGCGTCGCGCGGCTACGTGCCGCCGCGGCGGCCGAGCTCGGCACACCCGTCGATCGTGCCGTTCCAGAACTTCGCGACGGCCGACGGCTGGCTCGTCATCGCCTGCCCGAAGCAGAAGTTCTGGGAGGCGCTCTGCGGGGCGCTCGGCCGGCCGGAGCTCGCAGCCGACGAGCGCTTCGTCGACTTCGCGGCGCGCGACCGCAACCGCGAGGAGCTGCTCGCGATCCTCGACGCGGCGCTCGCCGAGCGCACGTCGGCCGAGTGGCTGGAGGTGCTCGCGAAAGCCGGGGTGCCGAGCGCACCCGTCAACGACGTGGCGGCGGCGCTCGAAGACCCGCAGACGCAGGCCCGCGGCGCCGTCCTCGAGCTGGACCACCCCGCCCTCGGCAACGTGCGGGAGGTTGCGAGCCCGCTCCGTCTCGGCGACGAGCCGCCCGTCGCGCGCGCGCCGTTCCGCGGCGAGCACACGGCGTCGGTGCTGAGCGAGGTGTGCGGCTACTCGCTCGAGCGGATCGACGAGCTCGCTGCCTCGGGGGTGTTCGGCGCTTGACGACGCGGGCGGGCTGCAGGGCCCGCCCGCGTCATTGCCCCCAGGCAACCCTGTCTCAGGCGACCGCGCGCTGGCGCCTCGGCATCGCGAGCATCGCCGCGGCCCCGACGAGCAGGATGACGGCGCCCGTCGCGCCGGCGCCGAGTCCCGCGGCAGTCCAGTCGAATCCGCTGCTCGTGGCGGCCGCGGAGGTGCTCTCGTCCGATCCGATTCCGAGCACCCCGGCGCGGTTGTCCGGCCGCGGCGCGAGCCCGGGATCGTCGCCTCCGACCTGCGCTGCCACGGCGGCGCCCGGCCCGTGGACGCCTGCGCGGTCGTCCGGCCGGGTCGCGGCGAACGCCGAGAACGTGAAGACCAGGGAAGCCGCGACTGCAGCCGAGATAACCGTCAGCTTGGTGGTGATGCCGCTCGTCATGTCCGTCTCCTTCGTGCTCTGAGGGTTGGTCGTGCTCTGCACGCCCAGGAGACCGCAGGCCGCTTAAGCCGAGGCAAGCGGACGCTAAAGAACCGGCTCGAGGCGTTTCTTGTCCGGCGCGGAGCCCGCTGTTAGCGTCGTACGGCGGGATGGAGTTCAGGATCCTCGGGCCACTCGAGGTCTACGACGGCGAGCGATTGCTGCCGCTCGGCGGCGCGAAGCAACGCGGCCTGCTCGCGATGCTCCTCCTCAACGCGAACACGGTCGTCTCGGTGGAGCGGCTGCTCGACGCGCTCTGGGGCGAGCGGCAGCCGGCGAGCGGAGCGAAGACGCTCCACGTCTACGTGTCGCAGCTCCGCAAGGCGCTCGCCGACGACCGGGTGGTCACGCAGCCGCCCGGCTACGTCCTGCGGCTGGATCCCGGCGAGCTCGACGAGACGCGGTTCAGGGCGCTGCGTGCGAAGGCAGACACGGCGGGCGCTCACGAGGCCGCCGAGCTCCTCCGCGAGGCGCTCTCGCTCTGGCGCGGCGCGCCGCTTGCCGATCTCGCCTACGAGGAATTTGCCAGGGGCGAGATCGCGAGGCTCGAGGAGCTCCATGCCGGCACCATCGAGCGGCGGATCGACGTCGACATCGAGCTCGGCCGTCACCTCGAGCTCGCAGCCGAGCTGGAGAGCCTCGTCGCCGGGTACCCGCTGCGCGAGCGCCTACGGGCGCAGCTGATGCTCGTGCTGTACCGCTCGGGCCGGCAGGCGGAGGCGCTGGAGGCGTACCAGGCGGCCCGGCGGGCGCTCGTCGAGGAGCTAGGGATCGAGCCGGGGCGCGAGCTGCGCGAGCTCGAGAGCTCGATCCTGCGGCAGGATCCGTCGCTCGATCGCGTCGCGGACGCCGGCGCCGCGCAGACGCCGCGGAGCGCGTTCGTCGGCCGTGAGGCCGAGCTCGAGGTCCTCGTTCGCGGTCTCGACGAAGCCCTGGCCGGCCGCGGCGGCTTGTGCCTCGTCGTCGGCGAGCCTGGCATCGGCAAGAGCCGGCTCGGCGAAGAGCTCATCCGCGCGGCGAGGCCGCGCGGGTTCCAGGTGCTCGTCGGCCGCTGCTGGGAGGCCGGCGGCGCGCCTGCGTACTGGCCGTGGGTGCAGGCGTTGCGCGGTTACGTTCGCGAATGCGAGACCGAGGAGCTGCGTCGGCAGCTCGGCGTGGGCGCGGCTGCCGTCGCGCAGATCGTCCCCGAGCTGCGGCAGCGCTTCGGCGATCTGCCGGAGCCCCCTTCGCTCGACGCCGAGGGTGCGCGCTTCCGACTCTTCGATGCAACCGCCGAGTTCCTCCGCAACGCATCGCGGTCACGCCCGCTTCTCCTCGCCCTCGACGACCTCCATGCCGCCGACACGCCTTCGCTGCTCCTCCTTCAGTTCGTCGCCCGTGAGCTCGGCGACAGCCGACTGCTCGTGCTCGGCGCGCTGCGGAACGTCGACCCGCTCCCAAGCGCACCGCTGAAGGAGGCCCTGGCACAGCTCGCGCGTGAGCCCGTCACGCGTCGCCTGTCGCTCACCGGGTGGAGCGAGCGCGCGGTGGCCAAATACATCGAGCTCACCGCGGCCGGCCTCGGCTCGCCCGAGCTGATCGCCGCGTTGCACGAAGAGACCGACGGAAACCCGCTCTTCGTCACCGAGACGGTGCGGCTGATCGCCGTCGAGGGATTCGAGGGCGAGATCTCGATCCCGCAGAGCGTCCGGGACGTGATCGCCCGGCGCCTGGCGCACCTCTCGGCCGAGTGCAACCGCGTGCTCGAGCTCGCATCCGTCCTCGGTCGCGAATTCCCGCGCAGCGTGCTCACGACGATGAGCGGCGCCACTGACGACGCGCTGCTCGAGACGCTCGACGAGGCGATGACTGCGCGGCTCGTGAGCGACGTCCCCGGGGCGCCGGGGCGTCTGCGGTTCGCGCATGTCCTGATCCGCGACACGCTCTACGAAAGCCTGACGACGGCCCGGCGCGTCCGGCTGCACCGGCTGGCCGTGGAGGCGCTGGAGCGTCTGCACCGCGACGCGCCCGGGCCGCACCTCGCCGAGCTCGCCCACCACGCCGTGGCCGCGAGCGAGTTCGACAAGGCCGTCCACTATGCGCGGCAGGCCGGCGAGTGGACATTCGCGCTGCTCGCGTACGAGGAGGCGGCCCGGCTGTACGACCTGGCGCTCGACGCGTTCGACCTCGCCGACGTGCGCGATGAGCGCGCACGGGTCGAGCTGCTGCTCGCGGTCGGGGATGCATTCGCGCGTGCCGGCGACCGGCCTGCATCGAAGCGCGCGTTCCTTGCAGCGGCGCAGATCGCCGAGCGCCTCGGCCTGTCGCGGGAGCTCGCCCGCGCGGCTGCAGGCTACGGCGGACGGATCGTCTGGGCGCGAGCCGGGGGAGACGAGGAGCTCGTTCCATTGCTGGAGACGGGGCTCGCGGCGCTCGCGGACGACGACGACGAGCTTCGCGTGCGGCTCCTCGCCCGGCTCGCGGGCGCGCTGCGCGACGACCCTTCGCGCCGGCGTCGCGACGAGCTGAGCCGCGAGGCGGTGGAGCTCGCGCGGCGCACCGGCGACCTGGCCACGCTCGCCTACGCACTCGACGGCCGCATCGCCGCGATCATCGCGCCCGACACGCAGGCGGAGGTGTTCGAGCTTGCGACGGAGATGGGTACGGTCGGCGAGCGAATCGCCGACCACGAGCGGATCGTCCACAGCCAGGTCCACCGCCTCTTCGGCTACGTCTTGCGCGGCGACATGGACGAGGTGGAGGGAGTGCTCGCAGCCATGGAGCCGGTCGCCGCCGAGCTCAAACAGCCGGCGCAGCGGTGGCTCGTGTACTCCGCGCAGGCGGACGTGGCGCTCGCGCTCGGCAAGGCGACGGAGGCCGAGGCCCTGGTTCCGAAGGCGTATGCCTTCGGCGAGCTCGCGCAGCCGGA
>Ga0136846_1210490_pt1 | contig 12729 bp, 9 predicted proteins | sample HopSoiMetagenom2_FD_96841 | JGI IMG/M metagenome (GOLD analysis project Ga0136846, IMG submission 96841) | Grasslands soil microbial communities from Hopland, California, USA - 2 Assembly 2016 (version 4) | ecosystem: Environmental > Terrestrial > Soil > Grasslands | place: USA: Hopland...
GGGGGCGCTGGCCTCGACGTTACCGAAGTTGAGCCGCTCCCGCCCGAAAGCAGTCTCTGGTGTCAGCCTAACGTCATCATCACGCCGCACGTCGGTGCTCAGTCGAGTCGCCGCACTGACGCAACAACAAATCTCATTTGCGAAAACCTTCGTCGTTACTTCTCGGGCCGCCCGCTCATCAACTTTGTCGATAAACGCCTCGGCTATCCCACGCCCGCCGCCCGCCGCGGCGAGGTTCCGCATTCGTAGGAATTGGAGAGAACCATGCGATCAACGCTAACCCTTCTGTGGGCGGCTGTGGTTTGCCTAGCAAACCACGCCTTCGCTGCTGAGCCGAGTGCCAAGCCGCCGCTCTATTCCGGCCTCGGCACCTTTGGCCGCAAAATCACCACGACGTCCCCAGAGGCACAGCGCTATTTCGATCAGGGCCTCTGCTTTCTGTACGCCTTTAACCATGACGAGGCCATCCGCTCATTCGAATATGCCGCCAGGCTCGATCCAAATTCTGCGATGGCCTGGTGGGGCATCTCCGTTGCCAATGGGCCGCACATCAACAACGCCATCGTGCCGCCGGAGCGGGCGAAAGCAGCGTGGGACGCTTTGACCAAGGCGCGTGAAACGTCTGCTAAGAGTAGTCCCACCGAGCAGGCGCTCGTCATGGCACTCGCCAAACGCTACGCCGATCCGCAGCCCGAAGATCGCAAGCCGCTCGATGAAGCGTACGCCGCTGAAATGCGCGAGGTTTATCGCAAATATCCGGCGGACGCCGATGTCGGCGCGCTATTCGCCGAAGCGATGATGGACCTGCGACCATGGGACCTATGGACTACTGAAGGCAAGCCACAGCCGGGCACGGAAGAAATTGTCGCCACGATCGAAGCTGTGCTGGCCAAATCAGCGAACCACCCGCTCGCACTGCACCTCTACATTCACGCCATCGAAGCTTCGCCGTATCCCGAAAAAGCCAACGCCCCGGCTGATCGTCTTCGAGACCTGCAGCCCGGACTGGGGCACCTGGTTCATATGCCGTCGCATCTCGACGTGCGGCAGGGGCGCTGGTTTCAATCGATCGCGGCGAATCAAAAGGCAATCGTCGCCGATCGCGGCTACCGCGAGCAATCACCCGAACAAGGGTTTTACAACGTCTACATGGCCCACAACCATCACATGCTTGCCTATTCGGCCATGATGTGTGGCCAAAGCAAGCTGGCGATCGACGCGATCAACGCAATGGCCCGCGGCATTCCAGCCAAATGGATTCAGGAAAACGCCGTCGTCGCCGACGGCTTCACCGCCATGCCGCTAGAAGTGCTTGTTCGCTTCGGCCGCTGGGACGAAGTGCTTGCCACGCCCGAACCGCCCGATTTCCTGCCCATCGCCCGGGCTTTGCGGCATTGTGCTCGCGGAATTGCTCACGCGGCGCAAGGCAACATCTCGGAAGCAAAGAAAGACCAGGCTGTATTTCTCGCCGCCTGCAAAAGCGTCCCGGAAGGGTCTGGCGTTGGCAATAACAAGGCCGAAGACTTGCTCGCGGTCGCCACGCACCTTCTGGCCGGCGAGATTCTCTACCGCGAGCGCCAAATTGAGCCCGCACTAGATGAGCTACGAAAAGCGGCAGCGGTTGAAGACACGCTCCGCTACTCCGAGCCGCCCGATTGGATTCATCCGGTGCGCCACTCCCTCGGCGCAGCGCTCCTCAAAGAGCGCCGCGGTTCCGAGGCGGAGCACGTTTATCGCGAGGACCTGGCTCGCCAGTCCAATAATGGCTGGTCGCTGTATGGCCTGGCCCAAAGTCTTCACCTGCAAAACAAGCACGCTGAAGCGGCACACGTGGACGCCCGCTTCGCGGAAGTTTGGAAATCCGCCGACATCAAAATCACCTCGTCTTGCTATTGTCAGCCGTAGCCATGTCAGACTTGTCATAAGGGAAGAATAACTATCGCTAAGTCGCCGGGGGCGGCCATTAATGGAACCTATCGCAACATTACTATCCCGTTAAAAATCATTGCTTTGGTGACAAGATTTGCAAGGATTCCTCCCAGAACTTTAGCGGCTGTCAGAGTGACAGACGCCGGAACAGATTCTCGGATTCTTGGTGGGAGTGATGCACTTGAAGGGGCTTTTTCTGCGCGCACATAAGTCGAAGACTCGGAATACTCGGGAGCTTTTTAATCGCCGCTCATTACTCGTTGAATCGCTCGAAGACCGGAGCTTGATGGCCGCCGTCGCCGGCGGAATCGATAATAACGTTCTGCTCGCATCCAATCAGTCGGTGGCGAGTGTCGCTGCGCTGAAAACTGCGCCGACTTTCACCAATCGCGTGGCAGTCCTGACGGACGACAGCTACGAGCAGAACGACACCCAGACTGCCGCCAGGAATCTGGGCACGCTTAGTGGCCCGCTGACGATCAGCAATCTTGTCATGGCGGACAGCGCCGACTGGTATAAATTCACCGCGACGACGAAACCCGGCGCGACCGACAGTGTCTCGATCAGCCTGCAAAACTCGCAGGGCGATCTCGACGTGGCGATTTACAACGCGTACGGCCAGCGTCTGCGGTATTCGGGAACGACTAACAACACCGAGCGGGTATCCCTGAGTGGCTTGTCTTCCGGAACGTATTACATTCGCGTGTATGGCTATCTCGGAGCCACGAATCCAAATTATTCGCTATCGGTGAACCTGGCTCGTCCGCTAGGCGACGACGCCTACGAGAACAATGACACGTTGGCCACTGCCCGCGACCTGGGAACGCTGAACAGCGCGTTGACGCTCTCGACTCTGGTCATGGCTGACGGCCACGACTGGTACAAGTTCTCCATGAGCGGATCGGGAACGAGCAGCGATTTCGTCGCCGTAAGCTCTTCCTCCACGCAGGGCGATCTTGACCTCGAACTTTACAACTCCAGCGGCACGCGCCTCGCGGTTTCGCAAAGCCCAACGGACAGCGAGCAAATCTCACTTTCCGGCCGCTCTGCGGGCACCTACTACGTTCACGTCCTCGGCTACAACAATGCAACGACGCCGAGCTACTCGTTGCAAATTGATCCCGGGACGCAAACCACAACGACGACGCCGCCAATCAGCAGTGCCTTCGACATTCAATTTCGCTTCAGCGGGCTGACGTCTGCCGAGCAAGCTATCTTTCAGCAGGCAGCCGCCAAATGGGAATCGGTCATTACCAGTGATCTGCCCAATGCAACGTACAGTGGCGTCGCGGTGGACGACCTGTTGATCGACGCCAGCGGGGCAGCGATCGATGGCACTGGCAACATTCTGGGCCAGGCTGGGCCCGACGCCTTCCGCAGCGGCTCCGGGTTGCCATATCACGGCTCGATGGAGTTCGATTCTGCCGATCTCCTGTCGATGCTCTCCAACGGCACGTTGCTGAGCGTCATCGAGCATGAAATGGGGCACGTCCTCGGCATCGGCACCATCTGGAGCAGCAAGGGCCTGCTGGTCGGCGCTGGCACCAGCAATCCGATTTTCATCGGTGCGCAGGCAAAAGCCGCGTACAACTCGATCTTTGGAACCAACGCCAGCGGCGTCCCAGTCGAGAACACGGGTGGCAGTGGCACACGTGATGCGCACTGGCGGGAATCAATTCTCGGCAGCGAGCTGATGACCGGTTGGGTCGGCCCCGGCGCCAACCTGCCGCTCAGTCGCATCACGATTGGCTCGCTGGCCGATCTAGGTTACACGGTCAACTTCGCGGCGGCCGACAACTTCACGCCGGCGATTGCTTCGACCGGTGCGCTGCTGGCGGCGAGCACGACGACATCCAGCACCTCTAGCTCGGTGCGAGCTGATTCGCCGGTGTTTTCGCTTCCGACGAATGACACGTCAGTACACGATACCGTGCTCACGTGGCTTGCCAATCATCATGAAGACGACGGCAAATCGACGATCGGGTTGACGCATGCGAGCCAACATTCGCATGAGCAAGCCACGGATGCCTTGTTGGCCAACTGGACTTCGTTCGACTCCGGCCTGCACGGGCACTTCCAGCGCGCGTAGTCCAATCGACTAGGCCGCTGGCTCAAGGTCGATCGAGAACAGCTCCTTCCCGGCCACATTGTGAAGTTTCGCCGTCAGAACCTTGCTGGCGGCGGCAATTTGCAGGGTGCCAAAAAACTGAAAACCATCGCTCGGCGGGCGATTAGCTTTCATCCCTTGCGGGATGCTCAGGAACTTGAGCTGGGGGCCGAATGTCGCGTCCAGCTTGCCCGGCCCAAACGTCCCGGCATGTGCGGGGCCGGCGACGAACTCCCAAAAAGGATTGAATTCCCCGAACTTCGCCTGTGCGGGGTCGAAGTAGTGGGCCGCCGCATAATGGACGTCGGCTGTGATGAACACGACATTGCGAATCGCTTTGTCCTTGATGAATTTCAAGAGGTCGGCGATTTCCAGCTCGCGACCCAGCGGCGGCCCATCGTCGCCATTGGCCACCGCCTCGTAGCCATACTTATCGGGCACAATCAGCCCTAGCGGCATGTCGCTGGCGATGACTTTCCAGGTGGCTGTCGAGCTGGCCAGCTTCGTTTTCAGCCACCCAAGCTGCTTCGCGCCGAGAATCGCTGAGTCAGCATCAGGCGTCGTCTGTTTATTTGCGGTGTTGGGTCCGCGATAGCTCCGCATATCCCACGCAATGATCTCCACGAGCGGTCCAAATCGCTGACTGCGATAAATCCGCTCGCGATCGCGGCGAAATTGCCGAATCGGTTGATATTCCAGAAACGCCCGCCGGGCCCGGGCCGAAAGTAGGGCGGAGCTCTGCTCGCTATAGCGCGAGTCGTCATAGCGGCCTTGCGGGAACCAGTTATTGTGCGTCTCGTGATCGTCCCATAGTACGAGCTGGCTGACCGCCGCGTTGAATTGCCGAACGTTCTCGTCGAGCAGGTTGTACCGGTAGCTGCCTCGGAAATCGTCGAGTGTTTGCGCGACGTGCCCCTTCTGCTCCGTGGTCACATTTTTCCAAAGCGTGCCGTCTTCGAGCTTAACTTCCTCGGGAATCGGATTGTCGGCATAAATTGTGTCGCCCAGATGAATAAACAGGTCCGGCCCCGACGCGCGCATCGTCTTAAACATCTTCAGTCCGCCGCGCGTGAGATCGATGCCCCATCCTTGCCCGCAGACATCGCCCGTGAACGCGATCTTCACGTCCCGTGCGGCGCCATCCGGTCGCGGTGGCGTCACCAGCGTGCCGACAACCGGCTCGCTCAAGTTTTTGAGATCGCGGAGGTCCTGAAACTGCACGCGATAAAATATCCGCTGGCCCGCCGGCAGATCGCGCAAGTCACACTTTCCCGTGAAATCCGTGGCCTCGATCACCGACGGCCCCAACATTCGCCGCGGATCACGAAACCGATCGGTCGTGTCCCATTCGACGAGCATTCGCGCGGGCCGGTCGCAGCGGCTCCAGATGATTGCCCGATCGTGCACCACATCGCCGGCGGCAAAACCTTGATCCGATTTCGGTCGCGCTTGATCTCGCTTGATGACCGCCGGCGGTTCCTGCGCACGTAAGAATTGTGCGAAGCGATTGCTACCAACCAGCGCGGCCGTTCCAGCCGCGGCGCGAAGTATCTTGCGACGATGAAGAGCCATAGGCCCTTAGCTTACCAACACGCCGCGTTTTCGCACGAGGTCTCGTAAGTGCGGCTTATCCAATATTGAAAATGGGCTGGATAAGGGCCGCCATGCCTCGCCGCGCTGTGCAATCGACGCCTCATCAATGGGCCCCAGCCGATTCGCAGCCAATCGCAAGTATGGCACCGCCGTCGGGTCAACATCCATCAGGCGGCAAACCGTCGCATCCACGGCCGCAGGGCAAGTGCCCACCAGGATTAAGCCCATCCGCTTTAGCGTGCCCATGATTGGCCCGTCCCCCTCCATGCAATCGATCGCATCAACGATGGCAATCGTCCGCGGCAGCGACGCATTGATGTCGAACACCGTCTCCGGAATGCCACTGTAATGCAGCACATTCTTTGGCCAGCCGTACTTGCAACCCGGAATCGTGCCGTACAAGTTTTTCATCGACGCCGTCACGCCAACCCAGTGGTGCGTCTTCATCTTCGGCAGCGAGACAATCAAATCGGCCTCGGCCACGGCTTGCGGAAAGAAGAAGCCACCAAGCTTGCTTTTTTTGCCTGCGTTCGACCTCCAGGCGACATCCTGGTAATTCAAATCGGCAAACGGCAGCCTGACCGAATCGAGCGCTTCGCCAACGCCCGATTCACTCAGCGCCAAATCGGTGTCGCGCAAATGCCCAGGTCCTTCACCCACGGTAACGTCGGCGCCCCAGCTGCGAAACGCCTCGGCAGCTGCCAACACCATTGCTGGATGCGTGGTCATATGCGGCGATTCGCGAATTGGCTCGACCATGTTCGGCTTTAGCAGCACGCGCTTTCCCCGCATCGAAGCCGCGGCGAAGCCGCTGGCAATCAGACCGTCGCGAATCGTACGCACCAAATCACCGTGGTACGACTGATTCTTGGCAATGAACACGCTCGCCCGCTCACCGCGCCAGCGGCGAACCAGTCCCGCTCCAATGAGTGTCGCCGCTACACCGCCGCCGATCAGCCATGCGCGGCGATTGAGTATTGGCCGCGATTGGGGATTGCTCAAATTGTCGCCCAGGCCACCGCGTTCGCTCATGAAGGCCATCCTTTCGATGCCAGAGCCAGAAGCGCGAGTTTGTGGGGCGATCGGTCGCGCGACTGCACACGTGCTGCGGCGGTTGAAAGCCATTCCTCCGCCTGCGGCAAAGTGACGCCATGTGCCCGCAGCCCCAGCAGCCCCCATCCCAGTGAAAGCGGCGTGGTATCCGGCCCAACGCTCCCCCGCAGCCAGGCGAGCGATTTTGCGATCCGGCCGCTGGAATCGTTTTCGCCCGCGAGTGCGATCAGTCCGACGCCGGTCGGCTCCAGGTGTGGCCGAATGAACTGGCCCAGCACTTCCGTATTTCCGTAATTCAGTCCGCCGCCCGGAAGCTGGCGGTCGATGAGCACCGATACGCCCTCGCGCGCGGCCGGCAGATCGCCTTTGCCGACAGCCTTCAGCGCCAGCACCGCGAAAGCCGTCGGCTCGGCCCAAGAATGCGTCTGCTCAGCATAAGCCCAGCCGACGAGCTGCGTGTTGTGGCCAAAGTACGCTGATTGCTCAACCGCCTGACCGCGATTTGCCAGCAGCCACGCCACGGCAGTTTCGATTTGAGTTTTGTATTTAGCGCGATCCACCGCAGACCAGGCAAGGATTGCCAGGCTGGTCGGCCACCCGGGTGCTTGCTCGCCCGATCGGACGCTCACTTCACCATTGGGCTGCTGCATCGCCGTCAGTGCCGCCGCAAGTTTCATCGAATCTTCGGCGCGCCCATTGGCTACAAACGCCAGCGCCGCCAACGACGTCGGCTCTGCCGCCGCATGACCGCCGACCAAATAGCCGATCTCCGGCAGCCGCGACAATTCGTCAAGCGTTTTCTCGAGCCACGCCACGTACTTAGGTCTCCTCAGCCACGCACTAGTCGCCTATCGGCAATGTTCCTGTTATCGGCAAACGCAGCAAGATCAATGCCGATTCAGGCGCTGAAATTCGGTCGCGGCGCGGCCTGGACAATCCGCTCGATCGTCTCCGCCGTCAATTCCGGCCGCGGCTGTCCCTGGCCGCGAAAGATCTTCATTCCGTGCCGGCGGGCATAGATTTCACGTCGCGTGCGGCCCACCGGGGCATCCGGCCAGCGGCCGGTCAGCTCTTCGAACTGAAAAAACTCCGGAAGCAAAGTCCGCAAATACTGCCAATACGACTTGTTGTCAGTCTGTAGCACCAAAAGTCCGTCGGCGACCAGCGACCGGTGCACTAGCGCTAGGAACTCCGGCGTGAGCAGTCGCCGATGCTGCTTGGCGGAGTCCTTATAGGGCTGCGGATGATAGAGGTGAATTTCTGCCACGCTTGCCGGAGCCACATATTGAGCCAAAAACTCATAAGCCCCGATCACCGCCAGCCGCACGTTTGATAATCCGCGCTGATTAGCCCGCCGCGTGGCATAGCGAATCACCACCGGCAGAATTTCAATGCCAACATGATCGAGCTGTGGTCGCGTGAGCCCGCTAGCGATCACAAACCGCCCATTGCCGCAGCCCAGGTCAAGCACGACTGGCGCGTCGCGCCGAAAAATCGCCTGCCAATCCAAAAATCCCGGTTCTGGCAGCCGCTTGATCGCCGTGCGCGCCCACTGTTCCTTCGGCAGCACCGTTCCCGGAATCGGCACGCCGTAATCATCGTCGGCAGATTCGCTCATCACTCCGGCAGCGGCTGGCCTCTGGTCTCGGGCAGAAATGGCAGGACGACCAGACCGATCAGAAAGACAACGCACATCGTCATGCCCGCGGGCCGTAGCGGCTCCGCGTAACCCGAGAATGCGTAATTGAGCCCGATCTTTACAAGCGGCCCGAACGCTGCCACGAATCGCCCCACGTTGTAGCAAAAGCTCGTCCCCGTGGAACGCAAATAGGTTGGAAACAGCTCAGGAAAATAGACGGCGTATCCGCCAAAAAGCGAGAGCTGGCAGAAACCCATGACCGGAACCAGCACAAAGATTTGCCAAACATGTTGCAACGTGTAGAAGACATAGACGGTGGTCACGAATGCAGCCAGCAGCGCGATGGCGAAGGTTGGTTTGCGTCCGATCTTTTGTGAGATTGCGCCGAAGCTAAACATTCCCAGAAAGGCGCCAAAGTTAATGGCGATCGACGTGTAGCTTTGGTTGGTGGTTAGCGTCCGCTTGATTTCGGCGTCTATTCCTTTCTTTACGTCGGCCATATCACTTGGCGTTTGGTTCTCTTTGCCTTCCTGCCAAAGCGAATAAATTTGCTCAAGCTGCGCGGAGCGTTCCGTATCGCCTTTTGCCTTTGCGGCGGCGATCTCGCGCTCATAGACCGACTGCGTGAGAGGCTTCGTCTGGACCTGACGGATCAGATCTGGCGTATAGAAGCCGACGGCCCATAGTCCAATGACGCCCGAACATGCCAGAGCCAGCCCCAGCAGCGCATGCCGTCGCCATACGGGATGCGAGAACAACTCCTTGTACGAGCCAAGCTGCTTCTTTGCCCCACCTTCATGCGAGGCTTGCTGCCAGCGTTCCGGCTCTTTCAACCGTCTGCGGATGACGAGCGCCAACAGGGCGGGCACCGCCCCAATGCAAAACATGATTCGCCACGGGCTGGTCGGCAGCCCTTCGCCCTCAGCCAGGCCCAGACCCAAGTTGATCAGTGCTGCGCTGACGTTGCCAATCGCCGATAGTGCTTGAAGAAGCGCCAGGGTATAGGTTCGAGCGCGAGTCGGCATCACTTCCGCGACGAGCGCCACACCGACGGCAAACTCACCACCCACGCCCAGGCCCGTCAAAAATCGATAGAACGCAAAGTCGTAAACGGAGACGGAAAGTGCACTCAGGCCGGTGCAAAGTGAGTACATCAATATCGTGATGAGCATGGTCTTCGCCCGCCCAATCCGGTCGCCCAGCATGCCAAAGATCAGTCCGCCCGTCGCCCAGCCAGCAATGAAGACGCTGGTCGAAATGTCGCCAAAGGTACTGGTCCAAAACTTGAATGCAACTGGATCGGTAATGTGCTTGAGCAGGTCTGCCATCGCCTGGGGCCGGGCGAGAATGAACAGCTGCTGGTCGAGACAGTCGAACAGCCAACCCAGCGCAGCGACGACGAGGACGAACCAGTGATAGCGATTCAGGAGCTGGTACCAAGGCCGCGTGTCGGCAAGTTCTTCGGCTGGAATTTCAGTTGCTTCTTCGAAGCCGTGCATCAGGGACCCTTTCGCAAATCATTCAGCGCCGCGCCTGATCGCGCGGTTAGCCTTTCTTCTTTGCCAGTTGTGCGCCAATAAATTCCGAAAGGCCGGTACCGCGGAGTTCGTAAGCGGTGGCCAGAATCTCGCCGCTGTCGCCATCGACGAGCAGGACAAACGGAATCGCGTGAACGTCGTACTGCTCGCCGAGCGTTGTGGTCCACCCTTTCCCCTCATAAACCTGGGGCCAGGGCAGGTCGTGCTCTTGCAGGAAGTCCTTCACCTTGTCCGCCATATTGGCGTTATCGAAACTAATACCGAGTATTTCAAATCCCTTGTCGTGCCAATCCGTGTAGGCCTTTTTCACGTTCGGCAGCTCCGCAATACATGGTCCACACCAGGTGGCCCAGAAGTCGAGCAGGACGAGCTTGCCGGCGTACATTTTCGGAAAATCAATCTTCGCGCCGTCAAGCGTAGCCGTTTGGAAGGGAATGGCCTTTTGACCAACCGCCAAGTTCGGCGGCAGCGGCGCGACGGGCAGCGGCGTCGCCGCCTTTTCCAGCTTGAATTCAGGGCCGTCGCGGTTCAGCACATAGGTCGTTCCGGTAAAGTTGAACGGCGTGCCAAATCGGATTGTTTCAAACTTGCTGCTCCGCACACTGTTGTTGTCGCGATCGATCCAGATCGGCATCGGGCCGGCTTCGGCCCCCACGACCGTCGTGAAGCTGTTACCGTCCAGAGTCAGCGTCAGCTCGTAGCCAAAATCGGGATAGAACATCATCGTGTTCTTGAGACTTGCCCTCCGAGAATCGCTTGGATCAAAGCGATAAAGGTTGATTGCCCCCCGCTTGCCGTCAGCGAGATCAACCCGGGCGGTCCCCGAATACTGCTCGAAGTTCTCGATTTTTCTCGATGACCATGCGGTCGCCGAATCGTTCGTCAGGTCGCCATCGCTATTGGTATCGACGTAGAGCTTTGCCGGTTTGCCATCCGGCTCATCCAGGATGAATATCCAGCTTTGCGTGCCCAGCTTGAGCGTCCCGTACTTCGGCGCAGCGAGACCCTCGGGCGCTTTCTTCACCGAAGCGGCATTGCCGGTCATCTCAGCCCGTAGCGGCATATACCCGCCGATCTTCGCGGTCGCACCGCTCTCAATCAGTTTCACGCCCACCTCGTCCGCGGCAACGCCCCGGACCGGAGCATTCGTACTAATTCCTTTAGAGCCAGAAGTGACGGCCGACGACGAACCGCTCGGACTGGCGCCGACTGTCGCAAGTTTTGTAATGCGCGCTTTTGGCAATCCCGTCCGCAGCGCGGCGATTCCCGCGTCCGTCAACCCCGAAGAGGAAACGGTGATCGACGTTACTTTCGGCAGTGCCTTCAGGTGTTCAATGCCAGCATCGGTAATGTTACGGCTGGAAACTTGCAGGCCTGTCAGTTTCTCGCAGGCTGCGAGCAGTTTCAAATCATCATTAGTGCAGTTGGTCGTGAGCACGACATGGGATGCCCGATAGGTGCCATCCACACGGACGAGCGCCCCCTTCGCCACCAGCGCGGCCACTGCGTCACGTTCTCCCGGCGAAGGGGCGACATATTCCTCGGCCCCCCATGCGGTCGCCCCCGATCCAGCCAGAAAGGCCGTAATCGCTACGATCCGCGAGAGGGGGAAGCTCGACGAGAACATGGCAGTACTCCTCGGAAGAGGAACAATGAAATAGAAGCATTGCAGGCCTGGCGCCAAAAGTTGGGCTTGGCGATGGAGCAAGTATCACGGTCAGTGTGTGGAACCGCAAGGCGCGATTGGGATATTCATTGTTGGGGAAATAGAGCGCGTACCTTAGCGTTAGTGAAAATCCCGCGATTGCGTCTTGAGATTTCCCAGCAGATGCGAAAGATCGTCCAGTCGATTGACGACGAGATGAATCACCCCCTCTTTGTTTTCCAAACAGCCGTGGGCGATCCATGCCGCGCTGCGGCGGGCAACCTGGTAATAGCGGGCCCAGATGTCCGGGCGAATGACGAGGTTGGCCAAGCCCGTTTCATCTTCAATTGTCGCAAATGTAATTCCTTTGGCCGTTCCCGGCCGCTGCCGTAAAATCACGAGGCCCGCCACCCGCAAATGCCGGCCATCGTGAGCCATGTCGAGCTTGCCGGCCGGCGTAACACGCATTTGATCGAGCTGCCGGCGAAAAAAGCCGATCGGGTGGGCCTTCAGCGACAGTCCCGACGTGCGATAGTCGGCAAACACCTGCTCCACCAGCGGCATCGGCGGCAGCGCCGCCAGCGGCTCTTCGTCGGCCAGGCCGGACAGGAGCGGCATGTGCCGCACTTTCCGTTCTTGACCCAGCGCCTGCCATAGCGCTGCTCGCCGGTCTATTGCCAGCGAGGAAAATGCATCGGCCTGGGCCAATTTTGCAACCACCGCCTGGCTCAAACCCGTGCGGCGGACGAAATCATCCAGAGACCCAAACGGCCCCGCCTCGCGCGCGGCTTCGATCTTCTTGGCGGCGGCCTCGGGCAAACCGTTGATCAGACGCAAGCCAAGTCGAAGCGATGTCCCTTTCTGAGTACGCAGTACCACCTCACCATCATCTAACTTTGAACTTTGAACTTTGAACCTTGAACTCGCTCGCTGATCCCTGACCCCTGACTCCTGACTCATCTCTGTCTCCTGTCCCCTATTCTCTGTCCCCTCCAGCCTGCAATCCCACCCACTCGCATTCACATCCGCCGGGAGCACGCGAACGCCATGTGCCCGCGCGTCGCGAATGAGCTGCGCCGGCGAATAGAAGCCCATCGGCTGACTATTAATGATGGCGGCACAAAAAGCGGCCGGATAATAGCACTACAGCCAGGCCGAGACATACACGAGCAGAGCAAAGCTGGCGGCGTGCGACTCGGGAAAACCGTACTCGCCAAAGCCGCGA
>Ga0136846_1234638_pt1 | contig 12729 bp, 9 predicted proteins | sample HopSoiMetagenom2_FD_96841 | JGI IMG/M metagenome (GOLD analysis project Ga0136846, IMG submission 96841) | Grasslands soil microbial communities from Hopland, California, USA - 2 Assembly 2016 (version 4) | ecosystem: Environmental > Terrestrial > Soil > Grasslands | place: USA: Hopland...
CCAGCTTAGAATTCCCATGTTAGTTTTCCGTAGACGCTGCGCTTGGTGAGGCTCGACTGCGTTAGGCCCTGCAGATTTGAGAATTCGAGCTGATGGTCTTTCACCAGGTTTTGACCGACGATGCTGACCCACGCTTTCTCGGCGACCTGCCACGTCAATCCCGTGTCCACGCGGGTGTATGCTGGCACCTGAAAGGCCGAGAGGCGTCCCGCAAAATACGCGGACGCATCCCAAGTCAGGCCATGCCCCAGCTCCACATGCGATTGCAATTGCGCGCTGTGATGTGGGCTCCCACCTTCGGCGCTCGCGAACTCGAACATATCGTCGCTGCCTTGCTTGCGATGCATATGCAGCCGCTCGAACGCATACCCGGTTTTAAGCGCCCACCGCGCCGCTGGCCGCCAGTTCCCTGCCACTTCCAGGCCGTGACCTTCTCCACTCATCAGATTGCGAAACGCTGCGGGCACTAGCACGTGCGGTGACGGCGGTGAAAACTCCAGCATGGGCGTTCCGGTTTCGATCGTTCGCAGGTCGTCGTAGGTGTGGTAATAAGCGGAGACATCCACCGACAGAAAATCTTCCACTGCCGCGCGATAGCCGGCCTCGTACGCCAGCAAAATTTCATTCTTGAAGTCTGGACTGCCGGTCAGATTCGTTTGCACCGGCAGTCCGCCAGGCCCTGGACTCACTCCATCGAGATGAAGGGCGGCATCGCCGCTGGACGGCGTTCGAGTCGATCTCGACCATGCCGCCCACAACATTTGCTTTTGCTCTGGCTGCCACGCAACCCGAGTGCTGGGCAGAAGCTCGAATCCGTTGTAATCGGTATGCTCGAGTTTCGCCCCCGCCGTGACGAATAGCTTCCTCCGCACAATTTCCCATTCATCCTGAACAAAACCGCTGAACAGTTGCCGCGTGTCGTTCACTTCGTCATAAACCGCCCGCGTGCTGTCCCCATCGTGATTTGTACGCCGGTAGTCCACCGCCCATACCAGTTCATTCCGGCTTCCCCAGCTGAATTGGTGCTGGAATTCCGCGTCCAGGGTGTTGCGATTGTCACGGAACGGTGTGCTTCGCTCGTATCGATCGTATGAAATCCGCAGGCTGGACTCGGAATCGTCCGAATACGCATGGCTCCAGATTCCCTGGAGATATCCTCCACTCAGATGAGAGTTGTCCTCGATTGCGCCAGCCGGGCTGAAGTCTCCCACGGACTCTCTCTTGTGTCCGCCATACAGGTCTCCTTGGAAGCTCGACTGATCCGTCGCCGCTAACCTGCTGTCGACGCGAAATCCGCTGCGCCATAAATTCCAATCATCTGCGGCGGCGCGGCCATCCAGCCCTGGCATGTGACTCTCGTTGTGATATTTCGCGTATGCGCGGTAGTCGGTCTTGTGCCCAAATTTTCCGCCGTACTGCGCCGTTCCGAACCCCTGATGTACCGTTCCTCCGCCTGTCACCACCAGAAATCCCTGCGTTTCTGCCGCAGTCTTGGTGATGATGTTCACCACCCCATTCACTGCGTTCGCTCCCCACACCGTTCCCCCCGGGCCACGCACCACCTCAATTCGTTCGATGTCCTCGAGCGGAAGATCGAGAGTGTCCCAATAAACTCCCCCGAACGTCGGCGTATACACACTGCGCCCATCAATCATCACCAGCAGCTTGTCGCTGAACTCTTCGTTCAATCCGCGCGCGCTGATCGCCCAACTGTTCCCATTGATTTGCGCCACATTCATTCCCGGCACCATGCGCAACAGATCAGGAATATTGGTGGCCCCCGAACGGCGAATGTCCTCTTTCGTAATCACGAAAATTGCAGCTGCAACGCGTGATAGTTTCTGTTCCCGCTTCGAGGCCGACGTCACTTCCATGTTCATCAGGTTTTCGATACTCACTTGCGTAAGATCCGCGGCAGCCCGCGACGGCGGTTCCTCCGTCTGACCGTGCGCGACCATCGGGCACATCGCGAGGAACACGATTCCCAACTGACGCCACCGCCAGCAATAGCATTCAAAGCCTGAGATTCTTCTCATGAAGGCCGCCGCTCCTCAGGTGTCCCATGCATGTCCCAGACCGCAAGCGGCGGCAATTTCTGCAAACAAACCATGGCCTGTTATCTGTTTAGCGTGAATCAAACGACAGCAGTCGTTCCGGAATGGACTTTCGCAGAACGCGTATCCCAAATTGGGCGAGACCGCTGCTCCGCTTAGGCTTGCGCGTGTTCGATGGTGTTCCCATGGATTTGCTACAATGCTGAAGCACGGACCGCGGATGACTCAGTCGCCCCGGGTAGGGCGTCTGGATTTCTCCCTCACGAAGCATTTTTCGACGGGCATTATGGATAGCGCAGCAGGCCGGGCAATCTTTGCGCGGGCAAACTGGTTCGCGAACAGTTCACAGCGTCGCAGGACCTCCGCGGCGCATTTAAATCAGGAGCGCGGCATGGCTGCTTTTGCAGGAGTGGATTTCATCGATTTCGATTCGCAGCTGAACGACGAGGAAAAACTCGTTCGCCAGACCGCGCGCCAGTTCGTCGAAAACGAAATCATCCCCATCATTGAAAAGCACAGCCGCGAAGGAACGTTCCCGCATCATCTCGTCCCGCAGCTCGGCGAGCTTGGCTTCTTCGGCGCCAACCTTCACGGCTACGGCTGCGCCGGCATGTCTAATGTGGCCTACGGCTTGGTCACGCAGGAACTCGAGCGCGGCGATTCCGGCCTCCGCAGCTTCGTCTCCGTGCAGTCCGCGCTGGTCATGTATCCGATCTACACCTACGGCAGCGACGCCCAGAAAGACAAATGGCTGCCCCTGCTGGCGCAGGGAAAAGCGATCGGCTGCTTCGGCCTCACCGAGCCGCAGTTCGGTTCCAACCCGGGAGGCATGCTTACCCGCGCCGTCAAAAAGGGCGACAAGTACGTCCTCAACGGCGAAAAAATGTGGATAACCAGCGGCTCCATCGCCGACATCGCTGTCATCTGGGCCAAATGCGAAGACGAAAAAATTCGCGGCTTCCTGGTGGAAAAAGGCACGCCCGGGTTCAAAGCCTGGGACGTGCACGGCAAGTGGTCGCTACGCGCTTCGGTTACTTCCGGCCTCGCGCTCACCGACTGTGAAATTGCCGAAGCCAACCTGCTCCCCAAAGTTGTCGGCTTGAAAGGCCCGCTCGGCTGCCTGAATCAAGCGCGCTACGGCATCGGATGGGGCGCGCTCGGCGCCGCCATGGCGTGTTACGACACCGCGCTGCAGTATGCCAAGACGCGCAAGCAATTCGCCAACAAGCCCATCGCCGCGCATCAACTCGTCCAGGAAAAACTCGCCTGGATGATCACTGAAATCGTGAAGGGCCAACTCCTGGCGCTGCATGTGGGCCGCCTTAAAGACAAAGGCAAAGTCGATCCCTCGCACATCTCCATGTTGAAGATGAACAATGTCGCTATCGCCCTCGACACCGCCCGCAAAGCCCGCGACATTCTCGGCGCCAACGGTATCGTCGACGACTACTGCATCATGCGCCACATGAATAACCTAGAGTCCGTCTACACCTACGAAGGCACCAACGACATCCACAAGCTGGTGATCGGCGAACGCATCACCGGCATCGCCGCCTTCGTCTAGGTAGCACCGGCTACTTGCGCTCCCTCAAAATTTCCTCAATTCTGCTCTTAGGAAATGGCAAGTGATCTTCATTCTGCTTTAGCCACTGGTAGTAATCCTGTTCGATGGCATCGGTCCAGCGCGTATCAATTTGACCTGCGGTGTACTTGCCCTCTTGCAGGCGCTGGTGTCCAAAAAGATCGCGCAGATGCGTTTCTTCTGAAGATTTGACCACTTGCTCGGCCAATTGTGGAGGAATAAAGATGACTCCACCATTGCGTCCCAGCACCACATCTCCGGGCATCGCCATCACGTGACCGATGCGAGTCGGCGCATTGATGCTGACCATCGTGGAGTTCAGTAACTTGCCAGTCTTCAACGATCCATAATGGTGCGATGGATCGTATGTACGAACAAAAGTTACGAAGTCCGGAAGTTCGTCAAGGCCGTTGATGTCTCGGACCGCACCGTCATAAACGATGCCATTTCCAGATTTTGCGTAGATCGCATTTCCGACATTGTCCCCGATGGATGGTCCCCCCACTTTCAGTCCGAAGTGATCGCAGGTGTAGACATCCCGCTTCTGCAGCATGTCCACGGGCCAGGCGTTCATTGTTCCGACGCGGTGCATCTTCGCGCCTTCCTCTTCCAGAACTTTTTGCACATCTGGCCGGCCTGGCATCCACGTGGCCGTAAGCGCGCGCCCCACTAACACCTTGTCCGGATGTATAGACAGCCAACCATCCTCGTACTGATGCATGAACCCGTTTTGCTGGAGTACCGCCCAGGCCTCTTCGAGTGTCACTTGCTTCATGCGGTCCAGAACGTCATCCGATACCTTTGGACGGCCGTCCGGGAAGCGCTCGCCATGCCAGTCCGGCGTGTACTTGATGACATCCTCAGAAGTAAAAAAACTTTGCTGTCCGCGTGCGTTTGGCACAGCTACCGCGAAAAGCACCAAACACAGAATCGGGCGCGGAAACCACTCAAATTTTCTCTTCATAGGTGCGTCAGCTCCAGTATTCTCGTCAGCCTTTGTTGGGTTCAAACTTTGTTTGGTTCAAACCAGGTCGTTCCGGGGATTTGCGCCTTTCGCGCCACTTCTTCGTTCATTTCAACTCCCAGGCCCGGCTTTTCGGTCACGGTGACGTAACCCTTCTGGATGATTTCACCTTCCTTCACCCAGCCTTTCCAAAGTTCGGGGAAGTTGATCCAGTGCCACTCGCAAACCAGGAAGTTGGGAATCGAGGCACAAACGTGAGCCGTAGACATCGTCCCAATGGGCGACACTACACAATGTGGCGCAACCGGGACGTAATATGTCTGGGCCAGATTGGCGATTTTGCGCCCTTCTGAAAGTCCACCGGTCTTTTGAATGTCCGGTTGGATGATATCGACGGCATTCTTCTGCAGCAGTTCGCGATATCCCCAGCGCATGTACAAGTTTTCTCCTGTCGCGATGGGGGTCGACGTCGAATGGCGGATATCCGCCATGGCATCGATATTTTCCGGTGGAACAACTTCTTCCAGCCACAGCAAGCGGAAAGGTTCGAGCTCTTTTGCGACTCGTTTCGCCGTCCCCGCGTCATACCGGCCGTGCATGTCGCAGCAAAGCTCCATTTCCTTGGGAATGGATTCGCGGACATGCTTGACCCAACTCACCATGCGATCGACCTCCGCGTTATTGGCGGTCCAGTTCGTTTTGTCGAACCGATTCGGATCGGTAGCCTCGTCCAGGTCGATCTTCATTGCGGTAAAGCCTTGGTCCTTAATCCAGGCAAGTTTCCGGTCAGACTCTGCGCCTAATGGATCATCCATATCCGAGTCACAATAGATTCGCACTTTGTCGCGGAATTTCCCGCCCAGAAGTCGATAGACCGGCAGGCCCAGAGCCTTTCCGGCCAAATCCCACAAGGCGATCTCGACGCCCGTTAACGCGGCGACATATTGACCGCCCTGCGCGCCGGCAAAGATTCCTGAAACACGTATTCTCTCCCACAGCGCGTCCACGTTCAGCGGATCCTGTCCAACCAAAATCCGGCGGAACTGGCTTACCAGGGATACCGTGCCGACGGCCGCATCGGTCGATTCGCCTTGACCGTAAAGTCCCTGATCAGTGTAAACGCGTACGTGCGTCTGCAATCCATGCACGCGAACCTGTGCCGTGCGGACGTCAGTGATCTTCAATTTAGGGCGTTGATACGGAGTGCTTACATCCTGGACGGCCGCGGCCAAACCAGGCAGTGCAAAAGTCCCAGCGATCGGCAACGCCGCACTCTTGAGCATCTTCCTGCGAGAGAGCTGCATCATTTAGCTCCTTGTAACCATGTGAAAGCTTAAAAGCAAACACATCGCACATACCACTGCCGTACGCCTCACGTTGTTGCGCAGTAATGTGTCATTGGAAGCCGAAGACGGCTACTACATTTTCTTTCCTCCGCCAGCGAGGCGATGTATCGTTTGGCAGGAGCTACCATCAATGATTGTGCGACTTCGCCGCTTCACGATTGCAACGATTCTTGCACTGGTGTTTGTCTGCGTTGTGCCGGCCCAGCAGCGCAAGGCTGCGGCTGATCCCGACAAGCCAAAGATTCGCGCGATCACCGCGTTTGTGAATCTGGATCGCACGCAGTATCAGCCGCAAATTGCGGATGCAATGAAGATGTTGAAGTATGCGCAAACCGTATTTGAATCGCGGGGCTTTGAAGTGCAGACGGTGCGCATCGCAACGCAGCCGTTTGCGGAATACACCAAGGGACTCAGCCGCGAGGAGGCGCTGGCCTTTTTCCGCAACTATGACGCGGTCGCGGAGCACGAGAAATTCGCGGCGAACATTGGGCCGGCAATGCTCAATGCCGACTCTCCGGAATCGGAGGCGGAGCTGCTGGGTACGGTGCTGAAAAACACCAAGACATTGAATGCCAGCCTCGTGGTCGCGGGTGAAGAGGGCGTTCGATGGCGCGCGGTGGGCGCGGCCGCGCGGGTAATGAAAGAACTGGAAGACACCGAGCACAGCCAGGGGAATTTTCGCTTCGCCGCCACCGCGCTGGTGCCGCCGCTCACGCCCTTTTTTCCGGCGGCGTATCACACCGGCTTTGGCCATCAATTCGCCGTGGCATTGGAGTCCGCGAACACCGTGGCAGCGGCGTTCAAAGGTGCTTCGGACCTCAACGTCGCGCGGCAAAAACTCACCGATATGCTATCGACTGCCGCCAACGACGTTGCGGAGCAGGCTTCGCGAATCGACCGCGACACGGGCTGGGCCTACGTCGGCATCGATCTGTCGCCTGCGCCGTTGAAAGATGTTTCCATCGGCGTGGCCATGGAAAATCTGACGACCCAGCCGGTGGGCACACCCGGCACGCTGACGGCTGCGGCTACGATTACCGCGGCGATCAAAGCGATCCGCGTGAAACAGACCGGGTACAACGGATTGATGCTGCCGATTCTGGAGGATGCGCGTTTGTCGCAGCGCTGGAGCGAAGGCCTGCTTTCGATCGACTCGCTGCTGAGCTACAGCGCGGTTTGCGGTACCGGCCTCGACACTATTCCGCTTCCCGGCGATGTGACCGAAGAGCGGCTGGACCTGATCATCGGTGATATGGCCACGCTAGCAGTGAAATGGCACAAGCCACTATCGGCGCGGCTGCTGCCGGTCGCGGGGAAAAATGCGGGGGATACGACCGAGTTTGATGATCCTTATATGGTGAATGCCAAGATTCAGCCCATGGATCATTGATCATTGCTGAAGCGGCGATCGGACAGGGAATTACCTCGGTGCCATTCAAATGTGCTTGTAGATTCCTCTAAGCCGGCAATGTCTGACTCCTAAGGGTGCGGCTCCCACCTGACCCACCTTGAACGACGTTCCACAACTCAGGCTGCATTCACACTCTGTTCATATTGTGGTGATCTGCAAGTCATGGGCATAGCTAAGACTCGGTGCTTGGCTACGTTACGTCCAGATGCTGGCGAATCCGTTCCTGCGCATCTCTATCCCAATGCACCTGTCTACGGTACACTGCGACCAAGCCGGCGTGCGGGACATGCCAAACCCATGAAACGCGTCCTGATTATTGAAGATGATAAGGATATCGTCGAGCTGGTGCGGTACAACCTGGCCAACGAAGGATTTCAGGTCAATGCGGCCTTTGACGGCAGCAGCGGCCTGAACTCGCTTAAGAAAACGCCACCGGATCTCCTTCTTCTCGATCTGATGTTGCCGAAACTTTCCGGGCTGGATATTTGCCGGGAAATTCGCAAGGACGATTCACTCAATCGCCTGCCTATTCTGATGCTCACCGCTCGCGGCGAAGAAGCCGACCGCGTCGTGGGTCTCGAGATGGGCGCCGACGATTACGTGACCAAGCCCTTCAGTCCGCGGGAACTGCTCGCGCGAGTCAAGGCGCTGCTCCGCCACGCAGAGCCACCGGTGGACTCGCCGCGCACCATCGAGATCGGCAAGCTGGCGATTGATCCGGCGTCGTACCGCGTCAGCCATTTGGGGAAGCCTGTTCCGCTCAGCACGCTCGAATTCCGGCTGCTCTACTATCTGGCTTCGCGTCCAAACCGGGTCTTCACGCGCGATCAGCTTCTTGACGCTGTGTGGGGCACCGATCGCTTTGTGACTCCGCGCAGCGTGGATGTGTACGTCCGCCGGCTGCGCGAAAAAATCGAAAGCGATCCGGAAAATCCTCTCCACCTGAAGACGGTGCGCGGCGCGGGCTATCTGTTCGAGACACGTGCGGCGTAACCTTTTCTGGAAACTCGCGCTGACGTTTTTTGGCTTGCCGCTGGGCGTCCTGCTCACGGTGGATTTTTTTGCCGAGCGCGCGTTGCGGCAGGATTACGAGCGCGCCACCTTCACCCAACTGGCCACCATCACGCGATTCGCGCAGATGGGGCTTCCGCAATTCCCGTCGACTCCTTCCTCCTCTTCCGCGCAACCTGAACAAACGACCGACGCGCGGGTGAACGATGCACGCGTAAACGACGTGCGCACATGGGCCGCGCAAGTCGGCCAGAGCGGCGCGCGAGTGACAGTGATCGCGGCGAACGGGCAGGTTCTGGCGGACTCCGAATCCGACATCAGCACCATGGAAAATCACGCCGATCGCCCGGAGTTTCGCCAAGCACTGGCAAACGGAAGCGGTCGCTCGGTGCGGCACAGTGTCACGTTGAAACGCGACCTCCTTTACTACGCGGTGCGGCAAGACATCCCAGGCGGACCGCCGGTGGTACTCCGTTTCGCGCTGTCTCTGGAGGATGCCGACGCGGCCGTGGCGTCGTTCCGCCGCACGTTATGGCCGGCGCTGTTCGTGATCCTGCTGGTTGCCGGCGTAGCTTCGCTGCTGGTGTCGCGCAGCGTCGCCGATCGCGTCGAACGCTTGCGCGAATTTTCGCGTCGCGTCGCCGAGGGCGATTTCCGGCCATTGTCAGGAGACGGCTCGGGCGACGCGCTGGAAGCTCTGGGCGCAGCGCTAAACCAGACCGCCGCGCGCATGGACCGCACCATTCGTACGCTCACTGAAGAGCGCAACATGTCCGCCGCAATTTTGGGCAGCATGGTGGAAGGCGTCGCGGTAGTGAACGGTTTGGAGCGATTAGTCTTCGCGAACCAAGGTTTTGCAGGGATTCTCGAGCTGGATGTCCCTCCGAAATCCGGCAGCGCGCTGGTGGAAGTGGTGCGCCAGACCGAATTGATCGAAGCGGTGCGGCAAGTGCTTGCGGGACAGTCGCGCGTGGAGGCAGAAATCGTGACCGGCACGCTGCGGCAGCATTTTTTCGCCGCGACCGTAGCCGCGGTACGCGCCGGGGAGACATCCGGCGCCGTGGTGGTGCTGCACGACATCACCGAGCTGCGCAAACTCGAGCGCGTGCGCCGCGATTTCGTCGCGAACGTTTCGCACGAGTTCAAAACCCCGCTCACCGCCATTCAGGGATTCTCGGAAACGCTGCTCTCCGGAGCGATTGACGATCCGCAAAACCGCGAGCGCTTCCTCGGAATCATTCTGGAGCATTCGCGGCGGCTCGCGCGCCTCACCGACGATTTGCTGAAGCTCTCGCAGATGGATGCGGATCGCCTGGAAGTGGAGATTCGCGGCGTCAGCGTTGCGGAGCTGATCGATAGCTGCATCGAGACAGCTCAGCACCGCGCCGCGGAAAAGGATCTGCAAGTCACCGCGGATTTTCCCGCCGAATTGCCTAACATCGCCGGAGATCGCCGGCGTCTGGCAGAGGTACTGCAAAATTTATTGGATAACGCGATCCAATACACACTCGCAGGCGGGCGAATCATGGTCGATGCCGCGCTGCGTGGCACGGATGTGATTTTTACGGTTTCCGACACTGGCATCGGAATTCCGAAAGTGGATCAATCGCGCATCTTCGAGCGATTCTATCGCGTGGATGCCGCACGATCGCGCGAAGCCGGCGGCACCGGGCTGGGCTTGGCAATCGCTAAGCATCTGGTGGAAGTGCACGGCGGACGCATTTGGGTGGACAGCGAAATCGGCCAGGGCTCGAAATTCCATTTCTCCGTGCCAGTATTCGACCGCGAACGCGTTGTCTCGCGCATAGCGGCCACTGGTACAACGGGGAACCGCGGCGCCAACACCAGCCGCCAACCTCTGTAGCTCAGGCCTACAGGCCTGAGGGTTTAGAGTCGGATACAACCGACTGTACAGCGACAAGCTCGGTTACTCCATTCCTTCTGGCGTTCTCATCCGGAACACCTTGCCGCCGAGCGTACCAACCTCACCCCGGAAGGGGTGAGCTACATTCGAAACGAAGCTACATTTTCCTCATATTCACACTCCCGTAAACAAGCCGTAACGCCAGGCGCTCTATCCTTGCGTTTACGAGTGGGAGTGTGTCGCGACACCTTCCCGCCGGCAAGGAGACCCATGGCCACAGCTTCGCGATTGACCGAAACCGTTTTGTACGACACCTTGGTGAACTATCTCGCTTCCATGGCGCGGACTGTAGAAGGCGCCATGAACCGCGCTCTGGATTCTCTTGTGAACCTGCGCGGGCCAGAAACGTCCGCATATCCCGGCGAAGTTTTTCTTCTTGAGCCACGCATCAACGAAATGGAAATTGTGATTGACGAGCACGCCATCCGCCTGCTCCGCCGCGGCTCATTTTCCGACGATGAGATGCGCCTGATCGTAGCGGCGCTGAAAATCACTAACGATTTGGAGCGCATCGGCGACATCGCCGTCAACCTCGCAGAGCGCGTCATTTCGCTGCGTGAGCTTCCGACGACCGAGCTCCCCGACGAGCTTGCGCCCATGGCTTCCGCTGTGCGCGCCATGGTGAGCAAAAGCCTGGGCGCCTTGATTTTTCGCAACGTTGACATGGCAACTCAGGTTCTGGAGAGCGACGATGTCGTCGACCAGTATCGCGACCGCATCTTCGAGCGCTTGCTGCAAAACATGACCCAGGAGGCAGGTTTCGTCGGTCCGGGCATGCAATTTGTGCTGGCCACTCGACACCTCGAGCGCATCGCCGATCACGCCACAAATATCGCCGAGGACATCATTTTCTGGGTGCGCGGGCTGGACGTTCGCCATGGTCGCGGCCTCACCACTTTGAGCGAGCAATCAGCCGACACCGAAGCGCGCGTTGGCTCACATCCGACATCAGCGCCGGCATTGGCGCAAGATTCATCCACTAGCAATCCATCCACAGGCGGCGCGAGCGTTACCCAGAATTCACACGGCCTTCATCCCAACGTGACTAGCGCCTGAGAAGCTGACCGCGCTTGACCTTCACTAAAGTCCTACCACGGGGACCGGCGCACCCCTGGCTCCGGTCCCCTTCTCCCCCCTTTTTGCACCTTTTTGCAGCAGGATTTTGGGCCCCGAGCGCTACCGCAACACCGACAACGCATCTTTCGAAGGATTCCCAGCGTCCAAGAATAGCGTTGTATAATTGAGACATATGCTTGGAGCAGCTCATCCGCAGATCAATTCCCGCGCTACTTTTACTCGCGCCGCGATTTGCTTTCTGCTCGTGCTGCTGTCTCTTTACAATCCATTCCTGACCGTCTCCGATGCATGCAATGTTCTGCACGTGCATCATCCCCTGAGCTTCCGCGCCACCGTCGCCAGTTCGGAACTGCGGCGCTGCACGGTCGACGACAGCAGGCCATTCATCGCGGCTCCACAAGCGTTGGAAACCACGGATCCAACGCCGGTTGAGACGCAGACGCCGCCCGAATTTCCCGCCCGACAAGACCAGCACGTTGTAGGTCCACTGCAGCAGGTCACCCTCGGCGGGTTCTGGTTCCGGCCCCCGCCTTCGATCTAACGCAGCTCTCCAATTCCTGAATTGTTCCGCTCCATCTGCATCGCGGCGCGGCTCATCGTTACGGGCACTGAACATTCTGCGGGTGTCTCGCGCCGGAGTTTACGCTTCGCCGCTCACGCCGCCACAGGAACTACCGATGACAAGAACAAGAGTAACAAGCGCGATCGTCGCATTGATCGTTATCGTTTTGGTTGTGTGGCGATGGCGCGGCCGAGGTCCGTTGGAAGCCGAGGAGCCGGAACATGCAGTTGACAGCGGCACGACGGGCGCCGAGCCGGTGGCCGTGGTGCGCGTTCTGCGGCATAGCGTTGGGAGCACGCTGACAATCGCCGGCGAATTTAAGGCATTTCAGGATGTGGATGTGCACGCAAAAGTGGCCGGCTACATTCGAAAGATCTACGTCGATGTCGGCGATCACGTCAAAACAGGGCAGACGCTGGCCGTGCTGGAAGTGCCGGAATTGCAGGCGCAACTTGGCGGAGCGGAGGCCGGTTTGCGTGCCGCACAGGAACAAATCCGGCGCGCGCAAGGCGATGTGCAGCGTGCGAAATCGGCTCACGCAGCCGCGCATTCCGCGTACACGCGATTGAAGCAGGCAGCGGATTCGCGGGCGGGCCTCGTCGCACAGCAAGAGGTGGACGATGCGGAGGCCAAGGACCTCGGCTCGGAAGGTCAGCTGGCGAGTGCGGAAGCCGAGCTTTCTTCCGCGAAGCAGCAGATGGAGGTTTCCGAGGCAAACCAGAAACAATATGCTGCGCTATCCGGCTATACCCAGATCACCGCACCCTTCGCGGGCGTGATTACCCATCGTTTTGCTGA
>Ga0136846_1211889_pt1 | contig 12727 bp, 14 predicted proteins | sample HopSoiMetagenom2_FD_96841 | JGI IMG/M metagenome (GOLD analysis project Ga0136846, IMG submission 96841) | Grasslands soil microbial communities from Hopland, California, USA - 2 Assembly 2016 (version 4) | ecosystem: Environmental > Terrestrial > Soil > Grasslands | place: USA: Hopland...
CCGCCGCGGGCGGGGCCTGCCTGGACGTGCGGACCGCACCGGGAGCCGGCACCACGGTCCGACTCGAGGTTCCTCGACCGTGATCGACGTCCTCATTGTCGACGACCACGCGCTCATGCGCGTTGGGCTGGAAGGGCTCATCACGGGGACAGGCGACATCCGGGTGGTCGCCGTGGCCGCCGACGGGGCACAGGCCCTGGAGGTGCTGGAGACGACGACTGCGCACGTCGTGCTGATGGACCTCTCCATGCCGGTGATGGACGGGGTAGCCGCCACGCAGCGCATCACCGAGCAACACAGGGACGTGGAGGTGCTGGTCCTCACGTCATTCTCCGACGAGCACCGAGTGGTGGCTGCGCTGGACGCGGGAGCCATCGGATACGTTCTCAAGGACACGGACCCGGCTGATCTCCTCGACGCGATTCGCGCCGCAGCGCAGGGTCACTCCCCGCTGGATCCGCGTGTTGCCCGCACCTTGCTGCACGGCCGTCGCACCCCGACGCCCGTCACCGAACTGACCGCACGTGAGCAGGAAGTCCTCGCGCTGGTAGGCCGCGGCCTGGCGAACAAGCAGATCGCGCGGGTCCTCGGCATCCGCGAAGGCACCGTGAAGGCGCACCTGACCAGCGTGTTCCAGCGGATCGGCGTCCGCGACCGCACATCGGCCGCCCTGTGGGCGCGGGCCAACCTGCCGGAGTCCGCAGGGAGCCGGACACCGGCCGGATAGGGTCCTGCGTTCCCGAGCCCACGGGTCAGGGCGTGGGAGCGGCGCTCTGTGCGGGTGTCTGGGAGGTGCTCGCGGTCGACCGCGTCGGCGCGGCTGACGAGCTCGTGGACCTCGCCGACGACGACCCGGCGGACGAGGTGGTCGAGGTGGAGGAGGTGGTCGAGCGAGACGCGGAGCTCGACCCGTCGCCGGACGTCTCGGTCGGCTCGGTAGGCGTGCTCTCGGACGTCGAGGTCGCGGGGGCGGTCGTCGTGGGAGAGGACGGCGTCGTCGGGGTCGTGTCCGTGTGCGAGGACACGTTCGTCAGCTCGCTGAGAGTCGTCCCCGTCGACGAGGAGTGTCCGACGAGTGCGGACACCGGCTTCTGGCTGATCAGCTCGATCCCGGTGACGATGCCCATGGCCACCACGAAGACGGCGACGGCGTAGACGGCCACCCGCGACCAGCGCGGCCTGCGGCCCTTCGCCGGTGCGCGCCGCGGGTCCAGGTGGGCCGGCAGGACCTGGGTGGCGGCCTCGGCTGCCGCGACCGGCTCAGCGGCCGGCCGCGTGGTGAGCGCCCGCCGCAGTCGCTCGTTGGTCTTGTTCAGCGAGGTGCTGTAGAGCGAGGCACCCACCGTGCTGATCACGCTCGCCAGCGCGGCGCCGGTCAGGGTGCCGGCGACGCCGAAGAACGAGAGGAGCACCGCGGAGGACACCGCGGCAAGCGCGCCGGCGGCGATCTGCACAGGGCTGAGTCCAGCGCCCTTGGGCTTCTCGGTCGAGTCGTCGGTCTTGGCTGCAGTCTGGGTGCGCGGGGAAGACATGAGCTCCGGAGGTCGGGTACGGCTACGGTGTGGTTCGAACCGGGCAGCGTGCCGGGTCCGGCCTGGCTTCCCACGCTACGGGCTCACCGCGGGTCGCGTCGGGGCGTTCTTCCGCGGGTTGCGCTCACGGCCTGCGGAAACGCACCGGGTGTGATTCCGCCCACGTCAGGCGCCCATCACAGCCTCCTCGGCCTCGATCGCGGCGTTCCACTCCCGCTTCGTCGCCTGCCAGCGGTCCTCGGTGTCACCGCTGCGCCAGTAGCGCAGCTCGCGGACGGCACCTGCCCCGCCGTGCACGGCGAAGTGGAGCCGACGTAAGCGCTCGACCCCGGCCACCAGCTCGAGGTGCTCGAGCTCGTGCACGACCTGGCCGCCGCGGGGCGCACCGGCCGATGTCGTGACGCCCGAGCTGGTGCGCGGCTGAGCACGGCGATCGCTGCGGCGGGGAAGGGTCGTTGACCCGGACCGCCCGGGATCGCACAGTGAGCGGGTGAAGCGCGCGCTGGCGGTCCTGACCGGCCTGGCGCTGCTCACGCTGGCCGCCGAGGCGACCGGCTTCCCCGCCCCGTGGCCGGCCGTCGCCACCGCCGCGGTGTACTCGGTGGTCGCGGTCGTCGGGTTCGCCTGGGTCGACCGCCGGCCGCAGCCCAGCCGCCGGTGGCTCGCCGTGGTCTACGTCCTCGTGCAGCTGTCCCTCGGCGCCCTGGCCTTCGCGCTCGCCGGGTCTGGTGTCGGCGCGACGTTGTTGCTGCTGGTGCTGGTCGCCCAGGGCGTCCTGCTGCTGCCGCTGCCGGCCGCCGCCGTACTGACCGCGGTCGTCCCGCTGGTCCACCTCGGCATGGGGTGGGCCGACTTCGCTCGCAACGGCGTCGCCGTGCTCGGCGCCGCGGTGTTCATCGCCGTCGTCACCGAACTGCTGCAGCGCGAGCAGCGTTCCCGGGCGGAGCTGACGGCGGCCCACGAACAGCTGCGCGGATACGCCGCGCAGGCCGAGCAGCTCGCCACGACCCAGGAGCGCAACCGTCTGGCCCGCGACATCCACGACGGCCTCGGCCACCACCTCACCGTCGTCCAGATGCAGGTGCAGGCGGCCCGAGCGGTGCTCGCGACGGACCCGGCCAGAGCCGACGCCGTCCTGGCCAAGGCCCAGGATCAGGCGACCGGCGCGCTCGCCGAGGTCCGCCGGTCCGTCGCGGTCCTGCGCGAGCCCCGCACGGCCCCGCCCCTGAGGACGGGGCTGGAGCAGCTCGCGGCCGAGGCCTCGGCCGCCGGGGTGCCGACCCGGCTCGAGGTCGTCGGCGCCGTCCGCCCGCTGCCGGCCGAGGCCGAGGAATCGCTGTTCCGCGCGGCGCAGGAGGCGCTCACCAACGTGCGCAAGCACGCCGACGCCGGCTCGGCGAGGGTCGTGCTCGATTACCGCGGCCCGGGCACCGTGCGGCTCGAGGTCTGCGACGACGGCCGCGGGTTGCCGGAGACCACCGGCGGGCAGACCTTCGGCCTCGTCGGCATCCGGGAGCGGACGGCCCGGCTCGGCGGCCGGCTCGACGTCACCTCCACCCCCGGCGCCGGGACGACGCTGCTGGTGGAGGTGCCCGGGTGAGCGAGCTCGGGAGCTCCCGACGTGGGTGCGGCAGCCCCGTCCGCGTGCTGCTCGTCGACGACCAGGCGCTCTTCCGCGAGGCACTGGCCACCCTGCTCGGGGCGCGCGCCGAGGTCGAGGTGGTCGGTGAGGCGGGCGACGGCGCCCAGGCGCTGGACAGGGCAGCGGCCCTGCACCCCGACGTCGTCCTCATGGACCTGCACATGCCCGTGCTCGACGGCATCGCCGCCATCCGGCGGCTGCGGGTCGAGCAACCCGAGGTCCGGGTGCTCGCGCTGACCACCTTCGACGACGACGAGGACGTCTTCGCCGCGCTCCGGGCGGGCGCGGTCGGTTACCTGCTCAAGGACGTCTCCTCCGAGCGGCTCGTCGAGGCGCTGCTCGCGGCCCGGCGCGGCGAGTCGGTGCTGCAGCCCTCGGTCGCGGCCAAGGTCGTCGCGCAGTTCGCCCGGCTCTCCGACGAGCCGCGCCCGCGCCCGCAGCCGCTCGTCGTCCCCTTGTCGGACCGCGAGCTCGACGTGCTGCGGCTGCTCGCCGACGGCCGCAGCAACCGCGAGATCGCCGGGGCGCTCTTCCTCGCCGAGGGCACGGTCAAGAACCACGTCACCAACGTGCTGGCCAAGCTGGGCGCACGGGACCGCACTCAAGCGGCCCTGCGCGCCCGGGCCCTCGAGCTGCTCTGACGCGAGGCCACGGCGGAGGTCATGGGCGGAGGTCATGGGCGGAGGTCATGCCCCTGCCATGACCTCAGCTCATGACCTCCGGCACGTCCGAACGGCGGCGGTCGCGGCGAACCTTCCGCCATGAGCACCGAGATCCTCTCCGCAGACAAGAGCCACAGCCGCGGCCGCGCCGTCTGGCATGTCGTCCGCCATTACCTCGAGATGGTCGTGGCGATGCTCGTCGGCATGGTGGTCCTCGGCCCGGTCTGGAATCTGGTCTGGCCCGGCTGGAGCGCGGTGACCGAGGTTCACGTGCTGGGGATGGCGACGAACATGGCGATCGGCATGGCCGCCTGGATGGCGTTCCGCAAGCACTCCCGGATCGCCATCGTCGAGATGTCGGCCGCGATGTACGTGCCGTTCCTCGTGCTGCTGGTGCCCTACTGGGCAGGGGCGGTGTCGGCCGGCGTCGTCTTCACCGGCGGCCATCTGCTCATGCTCCCGGCGATGGCCGTGCCGATGGTGTGGCGGCGGCACGAGTACGCGCACTGAGGCGGTCAGCGCTCCGCGATCGAGGGCAGCGCCGACACCGTGTCCGCCCCGTGCAGCCGCAGGCAGAGGACCACGACGTCGTCGCGCAGCCGCCGCCCACCGATGAGCTCGCTCATCACGTCGTCACACCAGACCCGCGGGTCGTCACCGTCGAGCCGCGCGGCGACCGACGCCAGCCGGGACAGGCCCGCGTCCAGGTCCTCATCGCGGCGTTCGACCAGGCCGTCGGAGTACCAGATCAGCATCGACCCCGGTGGGACGTCGATCACTGCTTCGGCGCGCGGGCCCTCCGCGATCGCCAGCGGTCGCGACCGCCCGCCGTCGAGGTAGTCGGCCCGGTGGTCGGTGACCAGCAGCGGGGGAGGGTGCCCCGCGCAGGCATAGCGCAGCCGGCAGGTCGCCGGGTCGTACTCGCCGTAGCCGATGGTCGCGAACTGGGAGCCGGGGATGCTCAGGCTGGCGTGGTCGAGGATGTCGAGCACCGCCGCCGGCCCATCGTGCGGGCCGGCGGCGAGCACCCGCACCGCGGAGTGCAGGCGCCCCATCGCCGCAGCGGCCCGCAGGTCGTGCCCGACGACGTCGCCGACGACGAACGCGATCCGGCCGTCGGGGAGCGCGAACGCGTCGTACCAGTCGCCGCCGATGTCGTGTTGCCGGTCGGCGGGGCGGTAGCAGCCGGCGACCTTCGCACCCAGGAGATCGTCGGGCACCGCGGGGAGGAAGGCCTGCTGCAACTGGTGCGCCGCCTCGTGCTCGTCCTCGTACAGCCGGGCCCGGTGCAGCGCCTGAGCCATGAGCTGGGCGAGGGTGTGGGCCACCACGGCGACGTCGCGGTCGACGGCGCCGGCGCTGTCGAAGCCGAACGCCAGCGCCCCGACCGTCGTGCTGCCGATCCGGGCCGGCACGGCCAGATCGCGGTGGAGGCCGTCCGGCGCCGGCGTCCGGACGGCCTCCACCGCGACGCCGTCCCGCGCCGCGGTCGTGACGGGCGACTGGTCGTCCAGCGGCACCTCGGCCGGCATCCCGGAGGCGCCGTCGGTGGTCCAGATCCGCAGCTGCGCGCCGTCGGGGGTGACGACGCCGACCACGCCGTCGTCGGCCAGCAACCCGATCCCCGACCGGACGAGCACCTCCGCGACCGCGTCGGTCGTCGCCGCCGTCGCCAGGCCGGCGGTCACCTCCTGGAGCGCCTCCATCCGGCGTCGTGCCGCCGCCTCCTGCCGCGACACCGACCGGGCCCGCTCCCGCTCGGCGATCTCCACGGCCAGCAGCCAGGCGCCGAGGACCGTGACCGCGATGAAGAGCTGTAGGACGGCGACCTCGAGCCGCGGCGGCCCGCTCAGTGCGGCCCAGGGCCCGTGGCCGGTCACACTCATCACGTTGGCGGTGACGGCCAGGGTCAGCCCGGCCTCGGTGACGACGGCGACGCCGTAGCGGACCGCCAGCCAGAACAGCAACGGCAGTGTGAGGTAGGCCATCGGCACGGTCGTCGGCCAGAAGACCGCGATCGTGACCCCGACGGTCAGCACGGCCAGGGCCGCCCGCCGGACCGGCCCGGGCGCCCCTGGCCGGTCGCGGTCGAGGCGCCAGGCCAGCACCGCCCCGCCCACGGTGAGGACGCCGAGCCCGTCACCGGCCCAGAACGGCAGGGACGCGTCCAGCCACGTTCTGTCCTGGGACAGCTCGATGGTCACCGACCCGACCAGCGCGCCCACGAAGGGCGCGGCCAGCACCCCGCAGCCGAGGAACGCCCCCAGGTCGCGGCGCCGGCTCAGGTCGAGGTCGCGCACGAACCGTCGCAGCAGGATCGCACCGACCAGCGGCTCGATCGTGTTGGCCAGCGCGAACCCCCCTGCGGCGCCCGGGGCGATCCCCTGGCTCAGGTCGACGACGACTTCGACCGCGGCGGCGGTGCCGAGAACCCACGCCCAGCGCCGGGGATCGGTGAGGACGAGCGCGGCGAAGGTGACCCCGGCCGGGGGGAAGAGCACGGCTCCCGCGGTCGACGCCTGGAACAGCAGGAACGAGGTGATCGCCCCGGCCGCGTAGCCCGCGGCCACCACGAGGACGAGCCAGGGCACCGGGAGGCGGCGAGCCGACCCGCGGTCGACAGCACCTCGTTCCGGCCTCGTCATCGGTCTCTCCGCCGCCGAAGGGCCCCGTGGCACCGCACGAGATCAGGGGCGTCACACTGCCAGTCCACGCACCCGGTCGGATAGAGGCGTAGGCCGTTAGTCCAAGGCCAGGGCAGCCGCGCCGGCGAGCACGGTGGCGGCGTCCCCGGCCGCGCCGATCACGTGCGCATCGAGCTCGGCGGGGCCGATGCGGTCGGCCACCAGCCGGCAGAAGCGGACGGCGTCGGCGACGATCGCCACCTCCGGCACCGCGCGGGCCGACCGCTCCCCGAGTGCGATGTCCCAGGTGCCGCCACCGGCGCCGGTCAGCACCAGGTGCACGTCGAGCGGGGCGAGGTCGTCGGCCACCCGCGCGACACCGACCGGCAGCATGCCGACGGCAAGGGCGGTCATCAGGCGCAGCGTCGCGGCATCCGGCACGGTCGCCGCGAAGGCGGCGGCCCGGCGGATGTCGTTCTCGTGCGTCCACAACTCGAACGCGCGGACGACGAGCAGCGAGCGCAGCGGCAGGCGCATCCCGTGCACGGGTACGACCGCGTCGAGGTTCCGGCCGCGCACCCGGACCACCGTGCGCTCCGCTGCGGCCCGCCAGGCGCGACGGGTCTCCTCCGGGGGGCGCCCCCCCTGCTGCTCCGCCAGGGGTTGCGTCGACGCGACGTGGTCCGCACGGGCGACGTCCGGGTCCCCGGCCAGCGCCCGCTGGACGTCGTCCTCCACGCCCGTGAGATGCCCCACCAGGCCCTGGACGTCGAGGTCCCGCAGCACCGGGATCGGCCAGTGCCCGTCCTCGAGCATCGCCAGCAGGCCGGCGAACGCGTCCGCGGCCCGGCTGAATGCCTCGACCGGCGAGATGTCCGGCGTCTCGGGCAGCGCCCGGCCGGCCGCGCGCGCGTCGCGCGCCGCCCTCAGCACGCGCTCGCGCAGCCCCGCGGGCAGCGGCGTCTGCGTGTGGGTGGTCATGACTGCTCCAGCAGCTGACGGTCGATCAGGTGCCCGAGTTTGGCGAGCGCCAGCCGCACGCGCGACTTCGCCGTCCCCTCGGGGATGCCGATCCGCTGGGCGACGTCCCGGTAGCTCAGCCCGTCGAAGTAGGCCAGCTCGACGACCCGCCGCTGTTCCGGCGGCAGCGAGCGCACCGCCGCGCGGACGGCCGCGGCCGTGTCGGCATCGGTGACCTCCTCGCTCGGGGAGGGCTCCGGCCGCGCGGGCAGCAGCCGCTGGTGCCGCTCCTCCCGTCCGGCCCGGCGCAGGTCGCTGCGGACGACGTCCAGCGCACGGTGCCGGGCGCAGAGGGTCAGGTAGGTCCGCAGGCTGCTGAGCGTCGGGTCGTACCGCTGGGGGTGGCACCACAGGTCGACGAAGACGTCCTGCACGACGTCCTGCGCCGCCGCGCTGTTGCGGAGCACCTGCAGCGCGGTGGCATGGACGGCCGGCCCGAGCTCGTCGAACGCCTCGGCGAGGGCGCGGTCGTCGCCGGCGGCGAGCCGGGCGGCGAACAAGGAGCCGGATGACTCCACGGCGCGGACCGTACCGCTGCATGGCCGGGCGCAACACCCGTTCCACCGCATTTGCGAGCGCCGCCGAACGGACCACTGGCGACCGGTGGTCGGAGGTGCCTGCACGTCCTCGATGCGGCACTGCCCGGTCTACCGGATCACCTCGTTCTCGGTGATCCGGCCCCGCCTGCCGTGGCCCCGCCTGCCGTGGCCCCGCCTGCCGTGCTCAGGCGGCACGTCGAGGTGGGGTCAGGCCGAGGAAGTCCCGGGGTCGTCCGCGGCGACGGCCGCCTGGTGTTCCAGGCCGGCGACGAGGAAGTCCACGAGGTGGTCCAGGTCGACGGCGGAGCGTGGGCCCGTGCGCAGCCGCTCGAGCATCAGCCCGCGCAGGATCCAGTTCAGCGTCTGCAGCGCCGACTGTGGCACCTCCCGCTCGGCCGCCCGGCTGAGCATGGCGCCGACTGCCTGGGCGAGTGGACGATCCAGCGCCCGCGCGGCCGCGGCCTTGAGCGAGGGATGCCATTCCGCGGCGCTGAGTACCGCCGTCACCGCCATCTCGTAGGCGGTGCGGGGGTTGCGCCACGGGTTGAGCATCGCGCGGAGGTCGCCCCGGAGGGAGCCGGTCGTCGGTGGCGCACTGAACAGCTCGACGCCGGAGATGGCGGTGATCACCAGTTCGTCGATGTCGGGGTACTCCTCGAGGGCGGCGGCCAGCCCGGCCCGCAGCGCGATCGCCTCCGGGGTCACGCCCTCATAGCCGTGGTCGACCAGGGCCTCCAGGACGGCGCGCAGCACCAGCCGTGAACTCGGCGACTCCCAGCTGAGCCGGCTGTGCACGTGTCTCCTTCATCTCCGGCATCCCGGCCGCGGTCTCCGGATCCGGCCGGCATGCGTTTCGCGCACGACGGTAGATACGGCTTCGGGAAACCGGCGAGTTCTCTTTTCGTGCGCGTCGTGGTTCCCCGTCGCGGGGAACCGAGGCACACGCGTACCGGTACCGTCGGACGGTGACCGCGGATCGCCCCGAAGCTGCGCGTCGGCGCGGTCGACCGCTGGACCCGTCGCTCGACGAGTCGATCCGGTCCGCCGTCCTCACGGTGCTCTCCCAGGTGGGGTACCGCGGGCTGACGATGGACGAGGTCGCCATGGCCGCCGGGGTGAGCAAGGCGACGATCTACCGGCGGTGGCCGAGCAAGGTGGACCTGCTGATCACCGTGATCGACGTGGCCAGTGACGACGCCCTCGTCGAGGTCGACACGGGGTCGCTGCGCGAGGACCTCGTCGCGCTGCTCGGTGCCCTCGTCCAGATCCTCGCCGGCCCGAGCGGTGGAGCCAGCCGGGCCCTCCTCGGCGTCCTGGACGACGACCCGACCCTCGCCGACGCCTACCGTCGCGGGCCGCTCGCCCGCTGGTCGCGTGCGTTCGAGGAGGCCTTCGCTCGCGCGGTCGGCCGCGGCGAGGTCCCGCCGGGCGCCGACGCCTGCCTGGCCGCGGAGGCCGGGCCGGCGATCGTGATCCAGCGCTGGTTGGTCAGCGGCCTCGAGATCGACGTGGACCTCGCCGTCCGGGTCGTCGACGAGGTGATGATGCCGCTGCTGCGTCCCTCCTGACCCGCTGCGTCCCTCCTGACCCGCGCGGTGCGGCCGACACCTTCCGGCGCAGCAGACCGCCGACACCCACCCCGCCGGGCTCCGCTCAGGCATCCTCGTTCCCCGTTGGGCTCGATGCGGCGACTGGACGGAGCAGATCAGATGGACCCGGAGGGAGACCTTCTGGGCGACCGGTACCGGCTGGAATCCGTGCTCGCCGGCGGCGGCATGGGCCGGGTGTGGCGAGCGCACGACACCCGGCTGCAGCGGCCCGTCGCCGTGAAGATCCTCCGGAGCGAGCTCACCGGTGACCCGGCGTTCCTGAGCCGGTTCCGCGCCGAGGCCCAGCACGCCGCGCTGCTCAACCATCCGCACATCGCCGCGGTCCACGACTACGGCGAGGCGGTGCGCGAGGAAGAGCGGCTGGCCTACCTCGTGATGGAACTGGTCGAGGGGGAGACGCTCTCCGACCTGCTGGCCCGGACTGGGCGGCTGGACGTGCCGCGCACCCTTCGGATCGTGCGGCAGATGGCCTCCGCACTCGCCGTAGCGCACTCCTCAGGGGTCGTGCACCGGGACGTGAAGCCGGGCAACGTCCTCCTGACCGTGGACGGCGACGTGAAGATCACCGACTTCGGCATCGCCTGGTCGGCGTCGAGCGTCCCGCTCACCCGGACCGGGCAGGTCATCGGCACCGCGCACTACCTCTCCCCGGAGCAGGCGCAGGGCGCCAAGGCCGCACCGGCCAGCGACGTCTACGCCCTCGGCGTCGTGGCCTACGAGTGCCTGGCCGGCCGGCGGCCGTTCGAGGGCGAGAGCTCGGTGCAGGTCGCACTCAAGCAGATCAGCGAGCCTCTGCCGCCGCTGCCGCCGGACGTTCCGGGGGACGTCCGGCGGCTCGTGGAGCGCGCCATGGCCAAGGACCCCACCGCGCGCTTCGCGGACGGCGAGGCGTTCCGGGATGCCGTGGATGCCGTGGATGTGGCGCCGGCGATCCGGTTCCCGGTCGTCGCGCATCAGGAAACGCTCGTCCTGGCCGGCGCCATGCACCCACCGACGGCCGTCCTGCCGCGGCCGGCCGCGGTCGGGCTGGAAGAAGCTGCGGACGGGCCGACGACGGTCGCGCCGCCTCCTGACGGCCGGCCCCGGGCCACGCGGCGGGGATGGGCCGTCGTCCTCGGGGCGGCACTGGCCACCCTGCTGGTGATCCTCGGCGTCGTCGTGGTGCTCGGCCGCGGCGGCAGCCAGGACGCATCGACCCTGGAGCCGACCGGTGGAGCGCCGTCCCCGGGGCCGTCTCCGACGACGGCTGCGCCGACCGCCGTGGCTCTCCGGTCCGCGGCGCTCGTCGGTCGCCCGCTGGTCGACGTCCAGGCGGAGCTGACCGCTCTGGGGCTGCAGGTCCAGCCCCGCCCGATCACGACCGGCGACGTTCCCGAGGGCCAGGTTCTCGCGGTGGACCCCGTCGGACAGGTCCCTCTGGGACAGCCCGTCGCGGTGACCTACGCCGTCGCCCCACCGGTGCAGGCGGGCACCCGCAATGGCACCGGCGACCGGGAGGGGAATCGGAACGGGCACCGCAAGGGGAAGGGCAACCACGAGGTCGACTGACCTGAGTCGCCCGAGTCGATCAGACGCGTATGCGGGGGTGGTGGCCCTTAGGAGCTGTCCCACAACAACTTTCTCAGTTGATCACGGGGGTGTGGGGTCCAGGCGGTAGTTCCATTCGGGGTGCCAGTCCTCCCCGGTCAGCGGCAGGGATTTCATCTGCCGGTTGCTGATCTTGGTGCCGGTGGGGTAATCGGCGATGTCGAGGCGGACGGTGACGTCGAGCCCGGTACGGGTGGTGGTGGCGCCGATGACGCCCACGACGGTGGCCAGGTCCACCGGCGGACGGGCGCGCATGCCGACCGAGATGGGTGCGAACAGTCGGTGTTCGATGCGGTTCCACTTGGATGTACCGGCGGGGTAGTGGCAGACGTACACGGGCCGGCCGATGTCGCGGGCAAAGCGGGTCAGCTCGAACTTCCACAGTCGGCTAGAGCGCCCGTTGGCCCCGCCGGAGTCGGCGGTCAACAGGATCCGGGTGCACTGGCCGTATCGTCCGCGGCCCTCCAGGTCCCACCAGGCCCGCACGCTGGCGGCGGCGAAGGCGGCGGTGTTGTGGCTGACGCCGACGGAGACGAACCCGTGGTTGGCCGCGACGTCGTAGACCCCATAGGGCAGGGCGCGGCCCAGCCGCGGAAAGGGGAAGTCGTGGCTGTCGACCCGGGTCGGATCCCCGACCGGTTCCCACCGCTGACCTGCGGATTTGTAGTTGGCGAGGATTTCTTTCTTCTTCGCGTCGACGCTCAGGACTGGATCGCCGCAGGCGAGGAACTCGGTGGACCTGTCGTTGATGAACCGGAACTGCCCGTCGCGGTCGGGATGCTGCGCTCCCTCCCGGCTCTTGCGGTTGGACTGCAGGGAGAACCCCAGCTGGTGCAGCAGCCGGTCCATCGTCATTCGTGAGACGCGATGCCCGGATGCGGTCAACTGCTCGGCCAGGGTGCGCGTGGACAACGTCACCCACTGCAGCGGTGACTGCGGATCCCCGCGCGTGGCGGGGTCGATCAACTCCGTCAAGGCGGGCAGCAGCCCCGGGTCGCGATCGGTGATTTTGGGGGCCCGCCCCCTTCTCGCCGGACGCGGTTACTGCCGCCCACCCCGGCGTGGACCTCGGCCAGTCCAGCAGAGACCGTGCGCCGCGACAGGCCCAGTTCCCGGGCGGCGAAGGTGATCCCGCCATGGCCGACCGCGTCGGCCAACGCCCCGGCGGCCAGCCGCCGCTGGCGTTCATCCAGCGCGGGCCACAACGTCCGCAGGGCAACAACATCGACCGGGGAAGGGGCCATGCCTGACCCTCACACACCAAGATCGACTGTGCACCTTGTTGTGGGACAGCTCCTAAGCACACCACTGTGACATGGACGACACGATGCTCGACGGCAATGCCGTCGCCGGCCTTCTGCAGGAGGTCTTCGCGACCGAGACCACCAGCGCGATGGTCACCTGCGACGGCTGTGCTTCCGCCTCACCGATGGGGGCGACCCACGTCTACCGCGGCGCCGGATTCGTCCTGCGCTGCCCGCACTGTGAGACCGCACTGATGACCCTCGTCC
>Ga0136846_1214346_pt1 | contig 12727 bp, 12 predicted proteins | sample HopSoiMetagenom2_FD_96841 | JGI IMG/M metagenome (GOLD analysis project Ga0136846, IMG submission 96841) | Grasslands soil microbial communities from Hopland, California, USA - 2 Assembly 2016 (version 4) | ecosystem: Environmental > Terrestrial > Soil > Grasslands | place: USA: Hopland...
AGCCAGGTCCTCGGACGCCACGCGTCAGCCGCTACGAAGAACTCGCCATCACCGCCGAACCCGGCCTCATCCTCATGATCTACACCGCCGAGCCCGGATCCCCCTCGGCCGAACGACTCGCGCTGCTCGCCTCCTGGGCAACCGTCAGCGCGGGACCGGAGAACTCGTGCGTCCCCGAGCCGACGTCGAAGACGGCCTCCTGGGCGTCCGCGGCGCCGGGGAAACCGGCGAGCGCCGAAGGCGGGTTACCCGCGGCGTCGCGGACCTCGGCGGCGTGGCGGCTGGGGATGCGGATGGTGGCCGTGACGTTGGGCGGCAGCTCGGCCCGGTACGAGAACCGGCCGCGGTCCCGCTGCCAGCTGACCCTGATCGTGCCCCGGACGGATGCGTAGGAGCCGCGGGCCCAGTCCAGTGACCCGCCAGGGTGCGGCCGGAGCAGCAGCCGGCCGAAGCCGGCGGTGCCCGGCTCCTGGTCGATGCCGAGGAGGTACCGGTAGAGCCATTCGCCGACCGAGCCGAGCGAGTAGTGATTGAAGGAGTTCATCCAGGGCGAAGCGAAGCCGCGCTCGGCGGTCCAGCCATCCCAGCGTTCCCAGATCGTGGTGGCGCCGTGGCCGGTCATGTACCGCCACGACGGCATCGTGTCCTGCTGGAGCAGCCGGTAGGCCACGGCGTCATAGCCGGCCGAGCTGAGCACCGGCAGCAGGTAGCCGACCCCGGCGAATCCGGTGGTCAGGTGCCAGCCGGCCGCCCGGATCGCGGCCACCAGGCGCCGGGCCGCGGCGGCCCGCAGGTCATCGGGGACCAGGTCCATGTGCAAGGCGAGGACGTAGGCGGTCTGGGTCCCGGAGGCAACCTGCCCGTCGGCGGCCAGGAAGGCATCAATGAAGGCCGAACGGAGTTTGGCCAGCAGCGCCCGGTACCCGGCGGCTTCGCCGGCCCGGCCGGTGGCGTCGGCGATCTCGGCCATCAGCGCCGCGTCGTGCGCCCAGTAGGCGGTCGCGAGCAGCTCGGGCGGGGTGTCGTCGTCGCCCGGGGTGAGCCAGTCGTTGTAGCTGTTGCCGAGTTCCCGGGCCCGCAGGTAGTCGGGGTTGGCCCGCTCCAGGAAGTCCATCCACCGGGTCATGGCGCCGAAGTGCCGGTCCAGGATCTCGGTGTCGCCGTACATCTTCCACATCGTCCACGGAACGATCACCCCGGCGTCACCCCAGGCCGGCGCGCCGGCACCGGTTAGGGTGAGCTGGGGGGCGACGTCGGTGAAGGCCCCGGAGGGCAGCTGGGCGTCGGCCACGTCGTCCAGCCACTTGGCGAAGAACGCGGCGACGTCGCGGTTGTAGCAGGCGGTGCGGGCGAAGACCTGGGCGTCACCGAGCCAGCCGAGCCGTTCGTCGCGCTGCGGGCAGTCGGTGGGGACGCTGATGAAGTTGCCCCGCTGGCCCCAGTCGATGACGCGGAAAAGCTGGTCCAGCCACGGCAGCGAGGATTCGAGGCTTCCGGTCGCGGGCGTGTCGGAGTGGACGACCCGGGCGGTGACGTCGGGCTGGCCGACGCCGCCGGGATAGCCGGTGATCTCGGCGTAGCGGAAGCCGTGCAGGGTGAACCGGGGCTCGAGCACCTCGGGGCCGCCGGCCGTGGTGAACTCGTCGGTGGCCCGGGCGGTCCGCAGGTTCTCGGTGTACAGGCTGCCGTCAGCCGCGAGGACCTCGCCGTGCCGGATCCGGACGCGGGCCCCGGGCGGCCCGTCGATCCTGATCCGCAGCCAGCCGGTCAGGTTCTGGCCGAAGTCGACGATATGACGTCCCGAGTCGTCGGAGGCGATGCTGCGCGGGGCGATCTCCTGAGTGACCCGGACCGGCGGGCCGGGATCGGCGACCAGCGGGGTGCCGTCACGCTCACGGGTCCGGACCGGCTGCCAGCTGGAGGCATCGAAACCGGGGGCATCCCAGCCGTGCGGCTCGCGGGTGAGGTCGTGCCGCTCCCCCATCAGCAGGTCCGCGTGCCGGATCGCGCCGGCCGAGGACTGCCATTGCCCGTCGGTGACGATCCGCTGCTCGCTGCCGTCGGCCAGCCGCAGCACCAGCTCGGCCAGCAGCTCGGGCGCCGCGCCGTAGTGGGCGCCGGCCCGCCTGGGGTCGAAGCCGTAGAAGCCGGCGTACCACCCGTCGGCCAGGATCGCGCCGAGGACGTTCTCGCCCTGGCTGAGCAGGCCCGTCACGTCATAGGCCTGGTAGGCGATGCGCCGGCGGTAATCGGTCCAGCCGGGGGTGAGGAACCCGTCGCCGACCCGGCGGCCGTTCAGCCGCGCCTCGTACAGGCCGAGCGCGGTCACGTACAGCCGGGCGGACGTCACCGGCTGGCCGACGGTAAAGACCCGGCGCAGATAGGGAGCCGGGGACAGGGCTCTCGCCACCGGGTCGACCGGGCCTGCCCCGGAAGGCGGCGTGACGGCCTCCCGGACCCGGCCGGGGGCAATCCAGGAGGCGTGCCAGCCACCCGTTCGGTCCAGTTCGACCTCGAAGCGGGCCGGGTCGCTCCACCCGGACGCCCGGTCGTCCTCGTCCCACACCCGCACCTTCCAGCGGTACCGGCCGCCCGCCGACAGCGGGGACCCGCGGTAGGCAACGTCCGCGGCGGCGGCCTCCACCCGGCCGCTGTCCCACGCCACCGCCCCGGCGTCGTCCGTGACCATGACCTGGTAGGCCCGCTGGAACCGGCCGGCGCCCGCGCCGTCGAGCCGCCAGCTCAGCCGGACCCGGTCCGGCGCCACGCCGAGCGGGTCGGCCTGATGAGCGCAGCGGAGCCCGGCCGGGGTCAGTGGCAGCGCAGTCACAGCTTGGTTGCTCCTTCGGTGAGACCGGAGACGAAATAGCGCATGGTGAAGCCGACGAGCACGAACATCGGCACGGTGGCGATGACGAACGCGGCGAATACTGAGCCGCCGCTGCTGACGTTGAGGCCGAAGCTGCTGACGAACTGCTGCACGCCCGCCGAGATCGTGGTCCGGTGCGGGTCCTGGATGACGATGGTGGGCCACAGGTAGTCGCCCCAGACGTTGATCGTGACCAGGATGGCGCCGGTCAGCAGGACCGGGCGGGTCAGCGGGGCCACGATCCGCACCAGCACCTGGGCCTCGGTGCAGCCGTCGGTGCGGGCGCTTTCCAGCAGCTCGTTCGGGATCTGGTCGAAGAAGCCGCGGAAGATCAGCACCAGCAGCGGCTGGGCGCTGGCCGCGTACGGCAGGACCAGCGCCCACCAGGTGTTGAAGAAGCCCAGCTTCTGGATGGTCAGGAACAGCGGGATCAGGGTCAGCGTGGACGGAATCAGCAGCAGCGCCAGGTAGGCCACGAACAGCAGTTCCTTGCCGCGGAACCGGAGCTGGGAGAACGCGTACGCGCCGAGCGCGGCCGCGGCCACGCCCAGCACGATGGCAGCGGCCGCGACGATGACCGTGTTGACCAGCGACCGGGACACACCGGACCACGCCGTGCTGTAGTTCTGGTAGTTGAACTGGGTGAACAGGGAAAATACGCCGCTGCTGAAGATGTTCCGCCCGGTCTTCAGCGAGTTGGAGACGACGAAGATGATCGGGAAGTAGGTCAGCACCACGATCACCGCCCCGCCCAGCAGGCTGATCCAGCGGTAGCGGCCCATCAGTACTTACTGAGGTCGACGTGGTTCTGGGTCGCCCAGGCCTGCGCCGAGCTGGTCAGCAGCGACTGCCACTGGCTGGCGAAGGCGGAGTAGGACATCGACCCGTTGACGTAGTCCTGGACCAGCCGCATGCCGGAGTTGGTGGCCGCGGCGGACAGCACGTCGTCCAGCACCACGTCGACGACCGTGGGTACCTTGCCCGAGGGGACCAGGCTGGACAGCCCGGGCAGGTTGACCGTCGGCGCGTCCGTCTCGGTGGGGATGTAGGACCCGCTTCCGTTGATCTTGAGCCAGTAGCCGAGGTGCGGCGGGGTGAACAGCCAGGCCAGGAAGTTCATCACGGTCGCGGTCTTGGCCGGGGTCATGGTGCTGTCGGCACGCTGGGAGGTGATGCTCCACTGGCCGTTGCCGTTCGGGCCGCCGATGACGCCGAGCGTCGAGGTGCCCAGGCCGTACGGCGTCGACGCGGAAGTGATCGGCGGCTCGGGGAACACGCCGAACTTGTCCGTGAAGCCGGCCGAGTTCAGCTGCGGGATCCACCAGCTGCCGCCCCACAGCATGCCGACCTTGCCCTGGACGAGCAGCGGCTGCGGGCTCAGCGGGGGCGAGGTGACGTTCGGGTTCTGGCAGGCGCCGTAGCCGCTCTGCCCGGTGGCCGAGAACGGGACCAGCTGGCCGAGCAGTTTCCAGCCCGCCGCGTAGCGCGGGTTGCTCATGCTGATGATGCCCTTGTGGATGCCGACCGCGACGTCGAGCCCGTTGGTCACCTGGGCGTGGTTGACGTCGAACTGGCTGACCTGGTTCGCGAGCAGCGAGGAGGTGGCCAGCCGCTCGAACCAGGACGGGTTGCAGGGCTCGCCGGTGGTGTACATCAGCGGCGTGATGCCGGCCGACTTCAGCTTGCCCAGGTCGGTCATGAAGTCGGCCCAGCTGGCGGGCGGCCCGGAGATCCCCGCCTTGGCGAAGGCGGCCTTGCTGTAGAAGAAGCCGGTCTCGACGCTGGACCCGAGCAGGATGTCGATGTCCCCGTTCGTCGAGGTCATGTACGGGACAACCGAAGGCTGGAACAGCGACAGCCAGCTGGAGCTGCCCGGCACGTACGGGTTCGGCTTGCTCAGGTACGGCTTGATGTTCTGCAGCAGCCCGGCCGGGATGGCCCCGGAGGTAACCGGCCCGTACTGCTCCCAGACGACATCCGGCGCGCTGCCGCCGGACGCCTGGCTCTCCAGCTGGGCGTTGGACTGGGTGATACTCGACATATTGTTCGGCAGCCACTGGACGGTGACGTTCTTGTGGGCCGCCTCATACTGGGCGGTCAGGCTCTTCAGGCCGGCATTGTCGGCCGCGGTGACCGGGCCGGTGTTCGGCGGCAGCACCGCCTTGATCGTGACCGCGGCGCCGCTACCCGAGCCCGCCGAGCTGGCCGAACCGCCGCCGGAGCACCCGGCGACCAGGACACCCGCGGCCACCAGGGCCGCGCCCGCGTGAGTTCTTCGCAACATGAAACCCCACCTCCTGGTGAGAATGTGGTCAGTTCGTCCGCGGGCGCAAGGCCCGCATCACGATGAGCGTGAAGATGAGCATGGCCACGAAGAGCAGGGTGCCGATGGCCATGCCGTAGCCGTACTGGTCGTTCTGGAACGCCGACTGGTACATGTCCAGGCCCGGGACCAGCGTCGCGGTGCCCGGGCCGCCGTTGGTGAGCAGCAGGATCGGGATGAAGTTCTGCACGGCGAAGATGCCGGACAAGATGACGACGATCCGGAACTGCGGCATCAGCAGCGGGATGTCGATCGCGAAGACCCGCCGGACCGCGCTCAGGCCGTCCAGGCGGCCCGCGTCCAGCACGTCCTTGGGCAGGTTCTGCAACCCGCCCAGGAAGATCAGGAAACCCAGGTTGGAGATCCACGGGAACCCGACCAGCAAGATCCCTACGAGCGCCAGGTGCGGATCGCTGAACCAGGTCGGCTGGGGCAGCCCAACCGCGCCGAAGATCCTGTCGATCAGCCCGGACCCGGGCTGGAGCAGGTACGCCCAGACCTCGATCAGCACCAGCGGAGGCAAGACGATCGGCAGGACGAGGACGTATTTCGCCGCAGTGGCGGCTCGCCGCGGCATGTGCATGACGATCTCGGCCGCGGTGAACTGGGACACCAAGCTGATCAGGACGCTGCCGCCGACCAAAATGCCGAGGTTCCGCGCCTCGATCCCGAAGGTCGGCGCCTGGATGTACTGCCGGAACTGCGATATCCCGGCGTAGGTAGGCGCGGAGAAGCCGTTCCACTGGTAGAAGCCGCCGATCAGGCTGCGCACGGCCGGGTAATAGCTGAACACGCCGATCAGCAGCAGGCTCGGCAGCAGCAGCACCGCCAGCACCGCCCGGTAGCGGTAGCGCCACCAGGACACGCCCCGGTGCACCCGGGGTTCCACTCCCATGAACGTCACGTCCATGAGGTCGATCCTGGGCGTATCCGCTGGACGTCACTAGGCTGTGATGAACCGTTATTTGCGCGAAATTAACCTGGGCGCGCGAGCGGGGTTACCGTACCAGGGTGACCGAGGCCCCCCCGATAGGCACCAGCCAGGGCCTGTTCCACCTGACCGAGACCATGCCGGCCTATGCCGGCAGCTACCTCCACCGGTGGGACAGCCCGGTGCACACGCACAGCTTCGTGGAGATCGCCTTTGCCGTCGCCGGCACCGCCGTCCACCACTCCCTGGCCGGGCGGCGCGAGATGCGGCCGGGCGAGGTGCTCCTGCTGCGGCCCGGTGTCTGGCACGGGTACGAGGACTGCCAGCGGTTCGAGGTGTACAACTGCTGCTTCAGCAGCGAGCTGCTGCGCCGCGAGCTGGCCTGGACCCGGGAGGACCCCCTGCTCGGGTTCCTGCTGTGGGCTGGTCCGTACTCATCGCCCGGGCGCGGCGTGCTGACGATCAGCCTGCCGCCCTCGGCCCGCGCCGAATGCCTGGTCCATCTGGACGCGCTAGCCGCGCTGCGGCACCGGCCGCCGGCGCTGCACCGGCCCGATATCGTCGGCCGCCTGTCGCTCCTGTTCGGCCAGCTCGGCCAGGCCGTCGCCCAGGACCAGGGCGCGCTGGCCGGGGCATCGGCCAGCGCGCATCCCGCGGTCGTGCAGGCCATGCGCCTGCTCGAGGCCGACCTCGCCCGGGACTGGACGCTGACCGGCCTGGCCGCCGAGCTGCACGTGGCCCCCGGCTACCTGGTCCGGCTGTTCAACGCGGCCACCGGCCTGCCCCCCATGGCGTACCTGGCCCAGCTCCGCGCCGAGCACGCCGCCGTCCTGCTCCTGCACACCGACGAACCCGTCACCAGCATCGGGCGCACGGTCGGCTGGCCCGATCAGAGCATGTTCGCCCGCCGCTTCAAGGCCCACTACGGGCTCAGCGCCACCAGCTACCGCAAGCGCTTCGCGAACCGGTCCGCCCACCTGCACCATCCCGACGACCCCGTCTCGGCGGCCTCCTGACCGTCTGGTCAGGGCCATGTCCGGTCAGGACACACTGGTGCCGATGAGGTGGCCGGCGCCGTAGGTCACGGCGGCCGCCAGCGCGCCGGCGAACAGCTGGCGCAGCCCCATCCGGACGGCCGGGCGGCCGTTGAGCGCACCGATGACGGCGCCCACGCCGAACATAGCGGCCAGCGCGAGGCCGATCGCGGTCACCAGCGCGGCCGTGCCGCTGCCCGCCAGGTAGGGCACCACCACGACGAACGCGCCGATCGCGAACGCCAGCAGGCTGGAGCCCGCCGCGACCCACGGCGAGCCGAGCTGGCCCGGGTCGAGGCCGAGCTCCTCCCTGGCCAGCGTGTCCAGCGCTACGTCACGGTCCGCCATGATCGTGTCGGCCAGCTGCTCCGCGACCGGGCGGGACAGGCCCTTGGCGCGGTAGATGAGCACCAGCTCCGAACGTTCCTCGTCCGGCCTTTCCTCCAGCTCGGCTCGTTCCAGCTCGATCTCCCGCTGGTACATCTCGCGCTGGCTCGACACGGAGATGTACTCACCCGCGGCCATCGAGAACGCCCCGGCCAGCAGGCCCGCGACCCCGGCCAGCAAGGCGACCGTACGCGATGCCCCGGAGCCGGCGAAGCCCATCACCAGCGCGGTGTTCGACACCAGCCCGTCGCTGACACCGAACACCCCGGCGCGCAGCGCGCCGGAGCGGTCACCGCGGTGCCAGCGCTCGCGCCGCGCGATCTGCTCCACCGGACCGGGCTTACCGCCATCGAGCAGGCGCGCGAGGGTCCGCGCATGGCCGCGCTCGTCCGCCGCCATCTCCGGCAGGGCGCCTGGCTCACTGTCGTACAGGCCGGCATCGGCTCGTTCGGCCCGTTCGATCAGCGGCAGCACGGCCTGCGTGGACAGCCGGCCCGCGGCCGCGCCGAGCAGCCGGGTCCGCAGGCTCGGCCGGCCCGGAGGCGGCACTTCAGCCCCGGCCGAGCGGAGCTTGGATTCCCAGTGCGCGGCGTGCTTGAGCTCGATCGCCGACAGGTCACGGAAGATCTGCTGCCGCTCGCCCCGCTCCGCCGCGGCCAGCCGCTGATACAGCGCCGCCGCGTCCCGCTCGCTGGCCAGCAGCTCACGCCACCGCTTGACCGGCGGCTGAGTGACATTGCCCGACTTCATGACGTTCGCATCCTCCGTAACGGTCCCGGCCGCACCGCTCGCAGCGTGAGGCGGCGGAGCCGGGATACACCGCCCGTTCGGCTGTATTGCCTTGATTCAGGCGGCCCATTCAGTTCAACAGCGAGACGCGCCGATCCTTTCCGCCCGCTCACGGCAGGCGGAGCAGCCGCGCCCCGCAGCGCGTCTTGCTGGTGAGAACGCGTCCCGGCTGGGCAGGCAGGGAAGATGAACCAGGCGCAGGCGGTCGTGACCATCGCGGCTGAGCTGAGGCTGTTCCTGCGGCCAGGCCGCCGCGGCGGGCCGGTGGCCGTGCCCTGGACGGAACCTCGTCGCTGGGTCACGTGGTGGAGCCTGTTCAGGTGACCTGGGTGGGGAGCAGGGCGGCGATCAGGGCCTGTGCCACGAACTGGCCGTAGCGTTCCGGTGCCCATCTGCGGCGGGTGACGAGCAGTTCGTAGAGTTCGGGGGAGCTGTAAGTCCACAAGATGTCGGCGGCTTGTTCGGGGGTGATGCCGGGCCGGAGATGGCCGGCGTCGGACAGGCCGCGGGCGTTGACGGTCATCCGCTCGAGCCGGGCGGCGCTGATCTGCTCGAGGGTGACGGCGACGTCGGGGTCGCTGGCGGCGGCGTCGCGTGCCAGCGCGAGGATGGGGGCGACGCGGGGGCCGATCTCGGCGGTGAAGGCGCCCCAGGCGGCGAGAATCCGGTGGGGGTCGGGCTCGGTGCCGCGGATACGGTCCGATCGTTGCTCGGCCGGTACCGGGCCTTCTCCGGTCAGGCCCCGCTCGACGATGCCCCGTACCAGGCCGGGCTTGCCGCCGAAGCCCTTATAGATGGTCTCGACCGATACCCGCGCCGCCGCCGCGATGGCGGCGACGGTGGTGGCGGCGTAGCCGCCGGACAGGAACAGTTCCTCGGCGACGCCGAGGATCTGGTCGCGGGTCTGGCGTGCCCGTTCCCGTCGGCCGCTGGAGTCGTAGCGCCGCCTTGCGTTGACAGATGACAATTTCTGATCCATAGTCATGTAACCGTTACGTGCGAGTGTATCAGAATCGGGGTACCGTGACAGGCAACCTACCGGAGCCGGGCGAGGCGCTGCTGGAGCGGCTGGCCAGGGCTGTCAGCTGCCATGACCTCGATGCCGTAGAGGGCTGTTTTGCTCCCGGCTACCGCAACGAGACCCCGGCCCATCCGGCCCAGGGATTCACCGGCCGCGACCAGGTACGGCGGAACTGGGAGCAGATCTTCGCCTTCGTCCCCGACATCGCCGCCCGGGTACTGCGATGCGCCTGCGACGGCGACGTGGCGTGGTCGGAGTGGGAGATGGCTGGCACCCGGCGGGACGGCTCGGCGCACCAGATGGCCGGGGTGATCGTGTTCGGCGTCCGCGACGGGCTGTTCACCTGGGCCCGGTTCTACCTGGAGCCCGTCCAGGCCGGAGGGGCGGACGCCAGCCAGGCCGTGCGCCAGCGCGTAGGGGCCGGGCCGCTGGCCGCCTCCCCGCGGTGATCGTCGTCGCGGGGGGCACCGGCACTCTCGGCACCCGCCTGATCCCCCGCCTGGCCGGCCAGGGCCTCGCGGTGCGGGTGCTGACCCGCGACCCGGCCCGGGCGCGCCACCTGGGCCCCGGGGTGGAGGTGGTGCACGGTGATGTCCGGGACCCCGCCGCCGCCGGCCGGGCGCTGCACGGCGCAAGCACGGTTATCTCCGCCATGCACGGCTTCGCCGGGCCCGGCGGCATCTCCCCGGCATCGGTAGACCGGGGCGGCAACGCCCGCCTGATCGACGCCGCCGCCCGCACCGGTGCCGCCTTCATCCTGGTCTCGGTGGCCGGGGCATCCCCCGGCCACCCGATCGGGCTGTTCCGGGCCAAGTATGCCGCGGAGGAAATGCTGCGGGCCAGCGGCATTCCCTGGATCGTCGTGCGGGCCACCGCCTTCATGGAGACCTGGGGCACGATCATGGGCGAACCCCTGCGCTCGTCCGGGAAGATCCCGGTATTCGGGAAAGGGGACAACCCGGTCAACTTCGTCTCCGCCACCGACGTGGCGGCCCTGGTCAGTCACGCCGTCGCCAGTCCCGGCCTGCATGGCCAGGTCCTGGAACTAGGCGGCCCGGACAACCTGACCTTCAACCAGGTCGCCGCGATCGTGCAGCAGGCCACCGGATGCCGCGGCGCGCTACGGCACATCCCGCGCCTGGCCCTGCGGGCTACGGCATGCGTGACCGCCGTCATCAAGCCCGCACTGGCCCGCCAGGCCCGCGCCGCGCTCGCCATGGACACCATCGACATGACCTTCGACTCCACCGCCGCCAGGCAGGCATTCCCGGACCTGCCGAACACTGACATGCCCTCCGCCCTCAAAGACCTACTGGCCTGAGCCGCCGACCGTCTTGCTGTGCGGTTCCATGTCGGCGCCTCAGCTGCCCCCACCTCTCCGGGAGCAGGCCGGCCGGGTGCCGGGGTCGGCCGCACCGATGCCCGCGGCAGCCAGGCGGGCCAGGTAGCGAGTCCAGCCCTCGGCGTAGCCGGGCTCTTCCGGGGCAGGCAGGTCCCGGTGTTCCAGGTGCACGCGGGTGCCTGTCCCGTCGCGGACCAGGCAGACCTCGACGGTGCTCGCGCCTGGCGGCAGCTCCTCGGAGCCGGCGTAGCCCCAGCTCACCACGAGCCGGTGCGGCAGGTCCAGCTCGAGGTAGCGGCCGCGGACCGGGGCGCCCTTGATGTTGACGGTGAATTCGCCACCTGGCCGCGGCGCCAGCGCGGCGTACTCGCCCATCCAGCGGATCATCGCCTCGGGCCGGGTGAAGAATTCCCAGACCCGCTCGGGCGCGGCCTCAATGCGGATCCAGGCGCGTACCGGCTCAGCCGTCATCGCCGGACTCCACGGCCCGCTTGAGCCGGTCCAGGGCGTCCGGCCAGAACTCGGCGAGGAAATCACGCAGCCCGGCCAGGCCCTCAAGACGGATCTGCGGACCGAGGTCCCGGTGGAGCTTCTTGCCGGTGCGCCTCGGTTGGCGTCATCTCGCCCGGGGGTGGCCGGCGGGCACATGATGGCCGCGCGCATCGTCGGTGTCCTGGTCGCCTCTGGCTGCGGCCGCGACGGCCCGGTGCGGCTGGCCGGGCCGTCGCGGCGGTGAGTGGCGAGGGCGGCCGGGTCAGGTGAGGACCGCGGCCCGCTGGGGTTCCGGGACAGCCGGCCGTGTCGTGCGGATGGTCAGTGCCATGCCGGCGGCCAGGCTCCAGAGCACGATCAGCCAGGCGGGGAAGAACAGCAGGCTGGCGAGCTGGACCGCGGCGAGGGGGAAGCCCGTTAGGGCCAGCCAGCGGGGCAGCGTGCCGTGGCGGAGGCCGAGCAGTGACACGGCCACGATCATCAGGCCGAAGGCCAGCGGCGCGATGACGAAGCCGGTGGCGTAGCTGGCGCCGAGCAGGGCCCGGGAGACTGCGGGGGCCGGCAGCGCGGTGTGGTTGAACAGGTGCTGGATCGGGATGGTGCCGTAGAGGGCGACGCCGGTGAGCATGAGGGCGGCCGCGACGTAGCCGCCCGCGGTCACCAGTTGCGCGGCCACGGAGCGGTCGGCTGCGTTAGTCACGCGCTGGCGGAGCACGGTTGCGAAGACGATGGCGCAGACGCCGGCCAGGGCACCGAAGGCGGTCGAGACCAGCCACTGGGTCAGGGTGTGGTGCGTGTACCAGGTGACGGTGTTCGCGTTGCTGAGGTTCTGGGACGGGCCGTTGTCCAGGAATCCGAACGCGGTGAACAGTACCGCGAAGGCGACTCCGGTCAACCCGGACTTACGTGACATGGTTTCTCCTCGGGCAGGCCGCCGGCGGGACGCCGACTGTGAACGGTGACGACGTTAGGCAGCGGCGCCGGGTAAAACGTCAGCCCTGAGGCCGGCTCCGGCCGGCCTCAGGATCGGGATCGGCGGGACGGGTCAATCTGAAGGTTGAGGACTCCCCGGCGGTACCGCGTTACCGTCGTAGGTGTGCGGCTGGACACGGTGCGGACCATGCTTGCCGGGCGGTATCTGGACGTCGTCATCCTGGGCGTGACAGCGGTCACGCTGGCGGAGCTGCTGACTGACGGCCGGCCGGTCCCGGCGCTGGTGTCTGCGATGTGCGGACTGGTCCTGCTGGCCCGCCGCCGGGCGCCGGCCATCGCGATCGTGGTGTCGGTCGCCGGCCAGCTGGCCCTGGCCGCGCTCCTGGGGTGGCACGACCCTACCGGGGCGTTCAGCCTGGCTTTGCTCACGTTCGTGGTCGCGGGCGGGCTGAGGCCGGAGCGGGCGGCCTGGCTCGGGTGGGCCTGCGGGCTCGCTCAGGCCGTTTTCGTCGAGACTCGCACGTCGGGCAACGGCCTGCCGGACATCCTGCTCACGTGCGGGTTCTGCAGCGCTCTGTTCGGTATGTCGCTGCTGGTCAGCCGGCG
>Ga0136846_1217502_pt1 | contig 12727 bp, 14 predicted proteins | sample HopSoiMetagenom2_FD_96841 | JGI IMG/M metagenome (GOLD analysis project Ga0136846, IMG submission 96841) | Grasslands soil microbial communities from Hopland, California, USA - 2 Assembly 2016 (version 4) | ecosystem: Environmental > Terrestrial > Soil > Grasslands | place: USA: Hopland...
CCAAGCTCGGCCTTGAGCGGCGAGCGGATGCCAGAGAGGCCGTCGCTGCCGCCCGTGAGCCATTTTTCGTTGGTCGCGATGAGCCGTATGACTTCGGCGAAGCCCAGCGAGACGATGGCGAGGTAGTCACCACGCAGCGGGCGCGTCACATACGACAGCACCACGCCGACCGCGCCGGCGATGAGCGCTGCACACAGCAGCGAGATGCCGATCGGAACGCCTGCACTCGAGAGCAGCGCAGAAGCGTATGCGCCGACGGCATAGAACCCGACCAGGCCGAGGTTCACCATCCCGCCCTGCCCCCAGATCGTCACCAATCCGAGGGACAACAGGGCATAGATGCCGGCCAGGGTGGCCATGAATACGAGGTACGAGGTCACTTGCGAACTCCTGAGGCGCCAGCGAACAGCCCGCCGGGACGAACGAGCAGAACCAGCAGGATCGCAGCGAACGCCGTTGCCGACTGGTAAACGGGAGAAACGGCCAGCAGCGCAAGCTCGCTGACCACGCCAATCAGGAGCGCGCCCAGCACTGCGCCGGTGAGACTCGTCAGCCCGCCGAGCACGCTGGCCGAGAAGATGATCAGCAAGAGGCGCGACCCTGTGGACGGGTCGACGCTGGTATCGATGGCGAGCAGCGCACCGCCGATGCCGGCCAGCCCCATGCCGATGAAGGTCGCAAGGTTGGACAGCCTGGCGGGATCGATGCCCTTCAAGCGTGCCAGATCTGGGTTGTCCGCCACGGCCCGCATCGCCTTGCCGACGCGCGTGACGGTGAAGAATGCGGCCAGGACCATGGCGACGGCCAAGGCGATGCCGAGGTTGTGCATCTGCTGGGGGCCCACCCGGATGCCTGCGAACTGCACGTCGCGCGCAATGGGCATCTCGAAGCTGTTCAGATCGCTTCCGAAGCCGAAGCGCAGTGCGTTCTCGAGCGCGAGGTTCAGCGCGATGGACACGATAGCCACCATCAGCGGCGTATGGGCCGATATCTTGCGGCGCATGGGGACGAGCGCCAGTCGATCGCCGATGACGCCGACCAGTCCGGCCACGGCGAACGACGCCACCAGAACGGGCACGAGCGGCCAGTGCAGGTGGCTGTTGACCAGCCAGCCCGCATAGGCGCCCACCGTCATCTGGGCGGCAATGCTGAAGTTGATGAAACCAAGCACGCTGAAGATGAGCGTGAGGCCCAGGGCGGGCAGGGCCACGACCGCCCCCATCACCAGTCCGTTGACCAGGTGCTGAATAATATCGGAGAACATCTCGATCCTTTGGCGGCCGTCAAGCGACCTTGGTCACCGCGAGCTTGCCCTTCTGGATCTGCTCGTAGCGGAAGAAGACGCCCTTGACGTCGCCGTTGTCGGCGAACTCGAGCGGTCCGCTGGCCCCGTCGAAGTTGATGCGACCTCCGGTGCTCAACAGCTTCAAACCGTCGGCAGCGCTGTCGACAACTTTCCCCTGCGGTGATTGCGAGATGCCACGCAGGTTGTCCCGCACGGTGGTGCCGTTGACATCGGCCGACGATGCACTGGCGAGTGCGAGCGCGACCAGATTCACATGGTCGTAGACCTGGCAGGAATAGCTGTCGAGCGCTTCGATCTTCATCTTGGCAACCAGCCGCTTGTAGGCACCCGCGGTCACGGAAGCCGATGGGACCAGCGAGTAGGCGCCCTCCCCGACCTCGGCGGGCACCGCCTCCACGAGCTTCTGGTTGATACCGAACGAGAAGCCGATGCGCCTGCCGTCGTAGCCGGCACGATAGAGGTCCTTCAGCACGACCGAGGTGTCGGGAACGTAGCCGCCGAGCACGATCACGTCCGGCTTGGCGCGCAGCGCCTGGTCGACTTCAGAACGATAGCTGGACTTCTTGTCTTCGTAGATCAAACCCGCGCCTGTTCCGCCAGCGCGCGTGAAGATGCCCGAGATGATGTCGATGTACGACTGCGCGAACGGCGTTTGCGGTCCCATGAAGAACATCTTCTTGCAGCCGAGTTCCACCCCGAGATCGCCCACTCGCGTGCCCTGGAGCGTGACCGTGGGCGACGTACGGAAGATGTATCCCTGGTGAGGCAGCTTCGTGATGCTGTCCGCGCCCGACGAGGTGGCCAGGACCGTCTTGCTTTCCCAGCACAACGGTGCGATGGCCGAGGTTACCGAGGAGGCATAGGACCCGCCTATGGCGACGACCCTGTCCACATCGATCAGCTTGCGTGCCGCGCGCACGGCCGCTTCCGGATTGCTCTGATCGTCCTCGATGACGACTTCCACGCGGCGTCCGTTGACGCCGCAGGCCGCGTTGATCTCTTCCGCAGCGATTTGGGCCGCGCGGCTCATGGTGGCACCGAACTGGCTGGTGGCACCGGTCAGCGGGATCAGGATGCCGATCTTGATCGGCTCCCTGTTCTGCGCCCAAAGAACCGGGTGAGCGACCCCCAAGGCAACCGCGGCGCTCGTGGAAAGGAAAGATCTTCTGCTAGTCATGGCCATGCTCCAAGGAAGTTGAATATCAATGAATCTGTGCGCCGCCGAGAAACAGATGGCGAACCTCGTCATCCGCCAGCAGATCTGCGGCACTCGCGTCCCTGAGCTTCCGCCCGGCGACAAGAACGAGCCCGCGCGTGCCGTACTCGAGCGCAAGCAGCGCGTTCTGCTCCACCATCAGGACGGCGAGTCCCTGGCCCGCAAGCTCGCGGATCAGGTCGAACACCTCGTCGGCCGCGGCCGGCGAAAGCCCGGCTGTCGGTTCGTCCAGAAGCAACACGTTCGGCTGCGTCATCAGGGCGATCGCCATCGCGAGCACCTGCCGCTGCCCGCCGGACAAGTTGCCGGCCTTGTGTTTCAAGCGTGGCTTCAACAGCGGGAAGCGCTCGAGCTGCGCCTCGACCCGGGCCTTGAGCTCTGCGCGCACGAGATAGCCGCCCATCTCGAGGTTCTCCCTGACGGTCAGGCTCTGGAAAACATTGCGCTCCTGCGGCACAAAGCTGAGACCCTGTTCGCAGGCGTCCTGCGCACTGCCAGGAACGAGATGACGGCCGTCGATTTCCACATGGCCCGTCTTGGGCTTGAGAAGGCCGGCAACGAGCTTCAGAAACGTCGACTTGCCCGCGCCATTCGGGCCGATGATCACGGCCAAGTCGCGGGCCTTCACTTCGAGATCGATGCCTTTCACGATCTCGTCCGCGCTGCCATAGCCGCCGCGGATCTCCCGCACGTTCAGAGTCGTCATGCGCGGCTCCTTCCAAGGTAAGAGGATTGGACGCGGCGGTCGGAGGTGACCTGATCGAAGCTGCCGTGCGTCAGGTACTTGCCTTCGGCCATCACGATGACTTCGTCGCAAAGCCGCTTGATCAGCGCCATCTCGTGTTCGATCAACAGGATCGTGATGCCTTCGGCCTTGACGATTTCGAGCTGATCCGCAATCTCCCCGACGAGCGTGGGATTGACGCCCGCCATGGGCTCGTCGAGCAGGATCATCTCGGGCTCGGCAAGCAGTGCCCGCCCGATCTCCAGCAGCTTTTTCTGGCCACCGGACAGCGCCACCACCAGGTTGTCCAAGACGTGATCCAGGCGAAGCCGGCGGGCCATGGCCCATGCCTTCTCTCGCAGCTCTTCCTCGCGGCCCCGAACCGCCGCACCGCCCATGAGACCGGCCAGAAATGCTTCCCCGCGCTGCCGTGGGCCATAGAGCATCAGGTGCTCGAAGACGGTCATCCGCGGGCAGCCGCGTGCGAGTTGGAATGTCCTGATCAGGCCGGATCGCGAAATGTCTTCGGGCCTCAGGCCTGAAATGTCCTTGCCGTCGAACGCAATTCGCCCCGTTGCCTGCGGCAGCAATCCCGTGATGGCATTGAAGAGCGTCGTCTTGCCTGCGCCGTTGGGGCCGATCAGACCGGTCGTCTTGCCGCGCCGGACATTGAAGGTCGCCCCGTCGAGGGCGTGCAGCCCGCCGAACGTGGCCCGCACATCCGAGATTTCGAGGAGTGCGTCCATGTCAGCTCGCCAGCGCGGTACTCGTGCGTGCGGGCAGCTCGTTCTTGGTGAACTTCCCGTCCTTGAGGATCGCCGCGATGCCCTCGCCCTGTCCCGTCAGAACGCCGATGTCGCGCAGCGGGTTGCCTCGCACGACCAGCAGATCGGCTATCGCGCCGGGCTTGATCACACCCAGCTTGCCCACATGCTGGACGATCTCTGCCGCCACGGTGGTGGCGCTGCGCAGCGCCTCCAGATTTCCGACGATCTCGGAGCGAACGCGCAATTCCTCGCTCTGGTGCCGATGGGATTCCCCGAGCAGGTCGCTGCCGTAGCCCATCTTCACGCCCATGCGATGCAGCATCGCAACCGCTTCCCGGCCCGCCAACCGCACGTCATCAACCTTTGCGATCGACTCCGGCGGAAGCCCCAGCGATGCGCCTTCCAGCGAAAGCATGTCGAAGGTGATCAGTGTCGGGACGACAAATACGCCCGATTCCTTCAGTAGCACGGCCGTTGCCTCGTCCACCAGATTGCCGTGCTCGATCGTTCGCACGCCCGCTTCGACCGCGCGCCGGATGGCGCGCGGCGTATAAGCGTGCGCCATCACGTAGGTCTGCCAAGCGGTGGCTTCGTCGACGATGGCCCGGAGCTCGTCCATTGAATAACCGGTGTTGCCGATCGGGTCGTTCGGCGAGGTCACGCCGCCGCTCGCCATCACCTTGATCTGGGTCGCCCCCTTGGTCAGCTCCTCCCGTGCCGCGCGACGCACCTCGTCGACACCATCGACGACCCGTCCGATGTTGCCGATCCGGAACGAGCAGGCACAGGATTCGAGCTGGTCGCTGCGGGCACGGAAGTCGCCATGACCACCGGTTTGCGAAAGTGCCTTGCCGGACGTGAAGAGTCGGGGCGATTCGATCAAACCATCCTTCGCGGCCTGCCCCAAGGCCCAGTCGCCGCCGCCTGCGTCGCGCACACTGGTGAAGCCGCGCATCAGCATTCCCCTGAGAATCGGCAGCGATCGGATGAGGCCCAACGCGTTGGGCAACCGTGCCGCGACTCCCAGATTGACGGACGAGGCCGTGACATGCACATGGCAGTCGATCAGGCCAGGCATGAGCGTCAGGCCCTCGAGATCGTAGACGGCGTCCGTTCCCCTCGGTTCAGCGAGCCGTGACCCGATCTCCGCCACATGCCCGTCGACGACGACGACGTCCATGCCATCGACCAGCTCGCCCAGTTCGAGGTCCAGCAGGTTTGCATTTCGTAGAACAAATATTGACATGAGAATTTCATCCACAACACCTAGTACGATAGGAGTCTAGGAGTCGTATACTCCTACGACAATAGGTGTCGAACACCTAAGTGTTTTTTCCTAGGGGACTTTTCATCGATGCGCAATAAACCAACTGCCAAGAGCGAAGCGATCGACTATCAGCGCGCCTTTCAAGACGCCCCCGTCGGCCAGGCGCTGGGGCGCGATCGCGTGATCGTTGCATGCAACCGCGCATTCGCTGCGATCTTTCGCGCGGAGATCGACGACCTGGTGGGCGCCTCGTTCGAGCGGCTGTATCCCACCCAGACGCACTTCGAGCAAACCGGCGAGCGCATCGCGCCCGTGCTGGCCAAGAATCACACGTTCTCCGACGACCGGGTCATGCGCCGGCTCGACGGAGAGCTTTTCTGGGTGCATGTCAGCGGCTTCACATACACGCCAGACGCCCCCCACCACGACACGCTCTGGGCCTTTACCGATCTTTCCACCGGGCGCAAGGTGAACTCGGCCTTGCGTGGTTCGATGACGCCACGTGAGCGCGACATCGCAGCACTGCTGATCGAAGGAAAGACCGGTAAGGAAGTGGCGCGGGCACTGAATATCAGCCCGCGCACCGTGGATATCTACAAGACACGCCTGCTTCGGAAGTACAGCGTGAGCAGTACGCCAGACTTGGTGAAGCGCCTGCTCGCCGGCTAGGCCAACCGTGCTGGAGCGGTAAAGCCGAGCGCCTGCCGCTCATGATCTGAGCTCCTCGTGATGCGCTCGCACGAGATCGGCCATGCTGTTGAATTGGAAGTCGAACGTCGGCATTTCATTCGGCTTCAACGTGGCCCCGAATCCCGACTGGTCGAAGCGCCGATAAATCCGGCAGGATGCCAGGCCGCACTTGTTCGCTGGCTCATGATCGTGGAACATGCTCTCCGCGACGTGCAAGACTTCTTCCTTCTTGATCCCCGACCGTTCGAGAGACCTGAACAAGTGCTCGAAGTTGAGAAGCGACGGCTTGTAGGATCCGATGTCTTCTGCCGTGTAGATGGCATCGAACTCGACTTGCAGCTTTTCATTGCTCGCGCTGAAGCTCTCGTTGTCGATGTTCGTCAGGACCATCAGCTTGTAGTGCTTCTTTAGATACTGAAGCGCCCCCGCGGAGTCGTGGAAGGCTGGCCATTTGGGAATCGTGTGCCCGAACCGAAGGCATTCATCCCGGGTCACGGCAACGCCAAACTGCGCGGCCAATTCTTGGTAGACGATGGCCAGTATTTCGCGATAGGGCTTCGCAGGATTCAACTGCTGTTGAAACGCTTCGTGCGAGGCATAGGTTTCGAGAATCGCATTTCGCGAGAGCTCTTGGCCGATCTGCTTCGTCAAGGGCTTCAAACCCTCGATGATTCCGCGTTCCCAATCGATCAGGGTTCCATAACAATCGAAAGTGAGAACTTTGAAGTCTGTGAGTTTTGCCAAGTGGCTTCCTCCGGGCAAGTCGGCGTACCACTCCGCGCAATGAGTACGCCGCACGAGCCCTGCGGGTTTATCAAGAATGAGAATTTGCTCCCCGGTTGCGCGGCAGCGGGGATCAAAGGACCGATTTCAGAAAACTCGCCGTCGCCGGTTTCTGGGGACAGCCAAAGATCGCTTCGGGATCACCGATCTCATGGATACGGCCTTCGTGGAAGAACGCCACGCGATCTGATACCTCGCGAGCGAACCGCATTTCATGGGTGACCAGGACCATCGTCATTCCCTCGGTCGACAGCATTCGCATGGTGTCGAGCACCTCACCGACGAGTTGCGGATCCAGTGCAGAGGTGACTTCGTCAAAGAGCATGTAGGTTGGAGACATCGCGAGTGCCCGAGCGATGGCCATTCGCTGTTGCTGGCCGCCAGAAAGCTTGGACGGGTAGACGGACAACTTGCTCGAGAGACCCACATGGGCAAGCTGGCGCTCGGCGATCGCTTCAGCCTCCTGCCGAGTCTTGCCGAGCACTTTTCTTGGTGCGAGCATCACGTTCTCCAGGACGGTCAGGTGCGGAAAGGCGTTCCACTGCTGAAACACGATGCCGATCTTCCGCCGGAGAACATTGAGGTCCGTCGAACGCGCATGCACGTCCGTCCCATCGACCAGGATCTGGCCTTGCTGGATATCCTCGAGTCCGTTGATGCACATCAGGAGCGTCGATTTTCCAGACCCCGAACCGCCGATGATGGAGACCACTTCCCCCTTGGTCACCGCAAGGCTGACGCCTTTGACAACCTCGAGCTCACCGAACGACTTGTGTACGTCATTGATCTGAATCATTGTCTCTTCCACTTTCTTTCTAGACGCGCACCCAAGCGCGCCAAGGGGTAACTCATCAGGAAATAGAGAAGTCCCGCCACCGCGAGGACCAGCATGGGTTCCTGTATTCGGGTGATGATGGTTTGAGACGCACGCAGAAGTTCCACGATGCCAATCCACAGAACCAGGGCCGTGTCTTTCATGACGCCCAATGTCAGGCCGATCCAACTGGGCAGCATGACGCGGGTTGCCATGGGCAGGACGATCGACGTGAGATCCTGGGTGTAGGTCATGCCCAGGGATCGGGCGGCCCTGCGCGTGCTCTTCGGAACCGCAAGGACGCCACTGCGAACGACCTCTGTGCAGTACGCCGCGGTATAGATGGACAGCGTGAGACACGCGACGAAGAAGGCGGACCAGTCCAGGCCCAGGATCGACTTGAACGAGTTGATCAGGACGAACTGGATCAGCAGCGGAACCGATCGAAAGACATCAAGGACAGCTCCAAGCAAGCTGCTCGCCCATATCGGTCCGCCGGCGCGCACGATGCCGAATATCAGCCCCAGCGCCGTCCCTCCCAGCACAGCCCACGCGGTCAGCGAGAGAGTGACCGACGCACCTCTCAGCAGGAAGAAGATGTCGTTCCATGACAATGAAGTATCGAGCATGATCGGGCCTCAGTACCTGAACAGGCGCCATGACAGAAGCCTGGCGGAGCCTGTAAATATTTTTGCCAGAGCGTAGTAGATGGCGGCCGCGACGATGAAGTACTCGAACGTCCGGAATGTCCGGACGTTGAGTTCCTGCGTGACCCCTGCAAGGTCGTCCGTCATGCCGACCACCACGCCCAGCGACGTCATCAGGAGCGCCCAAACCATCTGGTTGGTGGTCGCATGGAAGACGATGCGGAACATCTGAGGGAGCACGACCAGCCGCATCGCCAGGGCCGGCTTCATCCCCAGCGATCTCGCTGCACGCAGCTGCGTTCCAGGAATCGCTTCCAGTCCCCCGCGAAAGGTCTCGGCCAGATAGCCTGCGTTATTGAAGGCGATCCCGATCAGGAGCGCGCTTGCGGAGTCAATATAGATTCCCAGGGACCCCAGGCCAAAGTAGACCATGTAGATCTGGAAAAGGGCCGGCGTGTTTCGAGCGGTCCCGATCCAAAGGTTCGAGAACCCGATCAAGAGCTGATTCGATGAGCGTTTGGACAGCGCGAGGAACACCGCGATGCCTGTCCCGACAACCATGGAGAGCGCGGCGATCTCGAGGCTGACGAGCGCACCATGGAGCATCTGTGGAAGCGCCTGCCACACTGGACGCCAGTGAAATGTGTAGTCGAGCATGCAATATTCTTGGATCGAGCGACGGCACCCCGGCCTGATTGCGCCTGATGCTGGTCGAGGTTGATGGCTGCTGTTCGGAAGGCGTGGGACGGTCAAGGTTTCGCAAGTGCCGGGGGTGCTCGTCGCATGCGGCAAGCGATGTTCACCCCCTGGCCCGACCGCGGTCCGACGAAGCCGGAGCCGGTATCACCGGCGCCACATCACGGCTTCTTCGGATGGCCGAAGCTCATCGATAGACGCCTTCTGCACTCAGGCTCGGCGGCAGGCCGGCATCGGTGCCGACCCATCGCTTGTAGAGCTCGGCATACCGGCCCGATCTCGCTTGGCGGTTGATGAAAAGGTTGAGATAGTTGAGCAGGCCTTGTTCCCCGCGAAGCGCAATGAGCGACACATAGTCATCATCGAAGGGTGCGGGGCCCGCGATCTTGAAGCCCGGATACTTTCCGGATTTGATGATCGAGCTGGCCACGGTAGACGTGGTCGCAGTCGCCTCGATCTGCTTTTGACTGATCGCCAGGAATACATCGGCCTGCGATTGGAAGGCCCTGAACTTCCCCTTCGGATCGTTCCAGGCCTTCACGCTCGACTCGAGCGCGAGAGTCTCGTAGTTGCCGGTAGGCCCTCCCACAGCCCGCCCCTTCAGATCCGCATACTTTCCGATGCCGGAGTCGGCTCGTGTGAGTACGACCGTCTTGAATACGAAATACGGCACCGTGAAGCCGATGCTTTTTGCCCGTTCGAGCGTATCGGAGGTTGAGGCCACGCCCACATCGGCGCGCCCTGAGATCAGCGCGGGAATGCGATCCGGAAACTGCGTCTCGACGATCACCGGTTCGACCCCCAAAGCCTTCGCAAGATCCTTGCAATAGTCGACGTCGAAGCCCACAGGATCGTTCTTTTCATCACGCGATCCCATCGGAGGAAAATCCAGGACCACCGCACATCGCAGCTTTCCTGACTTGATGATGTCGTCGAGCTTGTCTGCGTGTGCGGGGAGGACAATGGCGCCTGCCAGCAAGGCAGCGGCGAACGCAAGGAACGGCTTCATGGGAAATCCTTTTTTAGTAAAGATCCGGGACCAACAAATTGATGAGGCACACCTGGACAACTTCCGCATTCCGGTGCGGTGATGTCTCTCTTTTTTTCTATCCCTGAACAATCATTTCCTTGATGTCGATATCGGCCGCTCGACCGCTCACGAGGTCCGCTGCGATCTTTCCGCTGCCGCACGACATCGTCCAGCCCATCGAGCCATGGCCGGTGTTGAGGAAAAGGTTGTGCAGGCTCGTTCGGCCGAGCAGCGGATTGCCATCCGGGGTCGCGGGTCGCAGGCCGCACCAGAGCTTCGCGCGCGCATAGTCGCCGATGGTCGGAAACAGATCCTTGGCCGCTTGGGTCATGTAGCGGAAGTCACTGGGCGCGTGACGCAGGTCATAGCCCGTGAATTCCGCCGTTGCGGTCAACCGCAGCCTGTCGCCGAGCACGGAGAACGCCAGCAAGTTGTCCTCGTCCAATCCTCCGACGGTCGGTGCGACTCTCGGGTTATCGATGGGAACGGTCATCGAATAGCCCTTGACCGGAAACACATCTGCTCGAATGCCGTGCGGGCGGAGTAGCAGAGGCGAGTAGGAGCCCATGGCCACAACGACGGCATCGGCTTCGATTCGCCCGGCCGAAGTCATGACGGCACGAACGCGTTGTCCATCCACGTCGAGCCTTTGCACCGTCGTTCCATACAGATACTTGACTCCACGCTCGGCCGTGACGCGGGCCAGTTCCGCGGTGAAAAGTTGAGCATCGCCCGTCCCGTCGGCTGGAACATAGACCGCCCCCAGCAGCTTGTCGCGCACCGGCAGAAGAGCGGGTTCTATCCGGGCGACCTCTTTCGCGTCGATGACGCGAATACCGAGGCCGTTGCGCTCCAGAACGCTCATCTGACGGATGCCCTCGTTCATCGAGTGCTCCGTGCGATAGACGTAAAGAAGACCCTTGTCGGTATGAAAGAAGTCGATTCCCGTCTCTGCGACCACCTGCTTCATCACCTGCTGCGAATAGGCGGCAAGGCGCAGCCGACTCGCCGCGTGCTTGTCGGCGCGGGACCGTGGGCACTCCGCGAGAAACTTGAGGAGCCAGACCCACATGCGGGGATTGAGGCGGGGAGCGATGCGCAGAGCCTGGTCGCGCCGGAACATCGATTTCAGGAGCACGCCCGGAGCCGCTGGCGATGCCCAAGGGTACGAGTGTCCGAGGCACAGAAGGCTTCCATTGGCGAAGCTGGTTTCCAACCCGGCCCCAGGTTGCCGTTCGATCACGGTGACCTCATGACCATCCTTTGCCAGGTAGTACGCAGTAGGAACGCCAGCCAGCCCGGCGCCCAGCACAACAACTTTCATCGCCAGGCTTTCACTCGACCACTGCGATTGCGGCCACTTCCACGAGGTATCCCGTCATCGCGAGCTTCGCTTGAATGCAGGCACGCGCGGGCGCATGACCTTGCGGAACCCAGCTGTCCCAGACTTCATTGATCTCGTCGTAATCGCCGATGTTCTCGAGCCAGACAGTTGCGGAGACCAACGACGTCCGGCTTGCTCCGAGCTCCTCAAGGAAGCCGTCGATACGCTCCAGAATTTCACGCATCTGCGCGGCGGCATCCTGACCGTTGGCCTTGTACGCGAGCTGACCTGCAAGGTAGATGGTCGAGCCGACCTTCACGGCTTGGCTCATCCGCGCATTTGTTTCGAGTCTCTGAATGGTCATTGGGCTTCTTCCGTGAAATGAATGTGATGCGGAATCATCGACAGTCGTGGCGGTAGACGCGGGCGAAATAAGCCACTGCAAGAGCAAGGCATGCCGACTTCCTTGACCGATTCGGCAGGAATTGCCGCCGCCAATTGGTAGGCTCCTTGTCCCCTTGTTTTTGGAAGAAGCACATGAAGGCCGTATTTATCGACTGCACCCCGGAGCTGAAGCAGATCCTGGATAGATTGAATCTCGCCGTCCCCGATTCGGTCCAGATCCACGAGGGAAATCCAACCGAGCAGGAAATCAGAGAGTTGTGTGCTGACGCGGACGTGCTTCTGGTGGAGCACACCGCCGTATCCAAGGAGACTCTCGAAGCCTGCACCAGGCTCAAATCGATCGTGTTCATGGGAACGGGCGCCGCAACCTACATTCCAGTGCAGGCGGCCAACGCTATGGGCATCGAAGTGCGCAACACCCCTGGCTATGCCAATCGCGCCGTCGCCGAACATGCGATGGCACTGGTATTTTCTGCAGCGCGGAACATCGCCCGCATGGACCGCGAGGTGCGCGCCGGAAATTGGGTTCCGAGAGGCGGCCTCCAGTTGCAGGGCCGCAAGGCCGCTGTCATCGGACTGGGTGGCATTGGAGAAGAGTTCGCCGAGATGGCTCGCGCCCTGGGGCTCGATGTCGCAGGGTGGAATCACACCCCACGCGACCTGCCCTACTACGTCGCCGACCTGGACATGGCCCTGCAGGATGCCGACGTGGTGTCACTCCACCTAGCGCTGACCCCGGAAACGGAAGGACTGCTGAATGCAGCGCGCCTCAACCTCCTGAAACCCGGTGCGATTCTGGTGAACACGGCGCGCGCCCAACTCGTCGAGCTGTCCGCACTGGAGGACGCGCTCAAACGTGGCCGCATCGGGCATGCGGCCCTGGATGTTTTCGTTCACGAGCCGCTTCCGCCTGGCAGCGCGTGGTACGGCATGGACAACGTGACGCTCACTCCGCACGCCGCATACATGACCGATGATGCCTATGCCGAGCTTTGGCACCGTACAGTTGCCGAAGTGCGAAAGCTCGAATCCACGATGTAGGCCCGCGGCGGCGGCGG
>Ga0136846_1221513_pt1 | contig 12727 bp, 10 predicted proteins | sample HopSoiMetagenom2_FD_96841 | JGI IMG/M metagenome (GOLD analysis project Ga0136846, IMG submission 96841) | Grasslands soil microbial communities from Hopland, California, USA - 2 Assembly 2016 (version 4) | ecosystem: Environmental > Terrestrial > Soil > Grasslands | place: USA: Hopland...
CTCGCCGAGGAGCGCGAAGCCGGGCGCCTTGCGGGCCCGCGACGCCAGTGCGGCATTGCCGAGTCCGCCGCGTCCGCCTGCGGCTGCTTCGAAACGGGTACCAGCACCGACAAGGTCGGCGAGCAACCGGCCGTTCGCGTCGAGCACAACGGTGCCGTCGGGAACCCTGACCTCCAGGTCGGGGCCGGCGGCGCCGTCGCGGTTACTGCCCGCGCCCTGCTTGCCCGACGGGGCGACGACGTGCGGGTGAAAGTGAAAATCGAGAAGCGTGTGCACCTGCGGGTCGACAACCAGCACGATGCTGCCGCCCCAGCCGCCGTTGCCGCCGTCAGGCCCACCGAGGGGTTTGAACTTCTCGCGGTGGACCGAGGCGCAGCCGTTACCGCCGTTGCCCGCCCGCGCGTGGATCACGACGCGGTCGACGAACCGGGGCATCGGACTTCCTTTCAATGACGAGTGTGAAGCTACTGCTAAATCTCAGCCGAGAAGTCGCAGCAGCGTCACATTCGCGGCAGAAAGTCAGGCCTCCGGTCGAGTGGCGCGGACGATGCTGACCGTCTTGCGGCCGCGCTTGGTGCCGAACTCGACAGCGCCGGGAGCGGTGGCGAACAGCGTGTCGTCGCCGCCACGGCCGACGTTCACGCCGGGGTGGAAGTGGGTGCCGCGCTGGCGGACGATGATCTCGCCGGCCTTGACGATCTGGCCGCCGAAGCGCTTGACGCCCAGCCGCTGGGCGGCGGAGTCACGACCGTTGCGTGAGCTGGAAGCGCCCTTCTTGTGTGCCATGTGTTCGCTCCCTACCTACTTGATGCCGGTGACCTTGAGGACCGTCAGCTGCTGACGGTGACCCTGCCGCTTGTGGTAGCCGGTCTTGTTCTTGAACTTGTGGATGCGGATCTTGGGTCCCTTGGTGTGCTCGAGCACCTCGCCGGTCACGGCGACCTTCTCCAGGGCCTTCGCGTCGGTGGTGACCTTCGCGCCGTCGACGACCAGGGCAACGGGCAGCGAGACGTTGGAGCCTGGCTCGGAGTCGAGCTTCTCGACCTTGACCACGTCTCCGACGGCGACCTTGTACTGCTTGCCGCCGGTCTTGACAATTGCGTACGTGGCTTTGTCGGCTGCCATCGTTTCCTCTGCTCTGCGGGCGCGCGCTACCTGACGGTGCGTGCGCGGGTCTGGGGTGCGGGAGTCGGAGACGTCCCGCTGTCATCGGCGTCAGCCGAAAGACAACTGGTCCAGGGTACGTGAGGCGCTGCTACAGGGTCAAATCAGTGCAGGTCACGGCTTGTGTTCGGTCCGATTGGCCTAGTACCACCGCTCACCCGCGGGCTCACCTGCCAGATTCCAGCTCCACGACACCGTCGGGGTGATGCGGCTGTACAGTCCGGGCCCCATCATGCCGACCCGCTCTATCGCCGGCTCGGCCTCGCCGTACACCCGCAACGCTCTGGCGATGAACGGCTCCATGGACACCAGGTCGTCCACTACCAGCGAGGCCTTGGTTCGGCCTGCGCCGATATTGCGGAGCTTGCGGGTGTGGGCGACATCAGGGCCGACGCCGCCCACCCAGATGTACGGCCCGTCGAGCTCGAACGCGACAGGTACGACGTCGGGCTGGCCGTCGGCGTTGACCGTGGCCAACCTCGCGACCGGCTGCGACCGCAGGTAGGCGATCTCCTCGTCGCTGAACGCCATCGCTCAGTCTTCGTGGATCGGCGGCCCCGCGGGGCGCGCAGCGGCGCGGCGGCGATGACGGCCGGCCGGCGCGCTCACTGCAGCAGGTTGCTCGTCAGCTCCGGGTTCGTCGTCCTCGTCCTCGGAGTCGTCGTAGTCCTCATCGTCGCTGTCGTCTTCGGAGTCGGTTTCATCGTCGGAGTCGTCGGAGTCGCCGTTGATGACCTCGATGTCGTCATCGATGTCGTCGTCATCGTCTTCGTCTTCGGCGTCCAGGTCGAGGTCGTCCTCGTCGGACTCGTCCTCGTCTTCTGCGGACTCATCCTCTTCGTCGAAGTCCTCGAGTTCTTCGTCCTCGGCCCCGACAAACGCCTCGCGGATGGTGTCGGGCTCCAGCTCGGCGACATCTCCGGCGGTCTTCTCCTCTTCGACCTCTCCGTCGGTCTCATCGCCCTCATGCTTGCCGTTGGCCGCGGCCATCGCCTTGAACATCGGATGTTCACCGGCAGGATGCTCGGGGACCTTGGCGACCGGGACGTCCTCGGACTTGCCGCCCTTCTTGCCGCGCTTGCCGCGGCGCCCACCGGACTCCGACTTGCGGCCGGACGTCGCCGTGGAGTCGACCGGATCGCCGTGCAACAGAAGACCGCGCCCGGCGCAGTGCGGGCAGGGCGTGGAAAACGCCTCGATCAGCCCAGTGCCCAACCGCTTTCGCGTCAGCTGCACCAATCCAAGCGATGTCACCTCGGACACCTGATGGCGGGTACGGTCGCGGGCCAGTGACTCGGTCAGCCTGCGCAGCACCAGATCCCGGTTGGATTCCAGCACCATGTCGATGAAGTCGATCACGACGATGCCGCCGATGTCGCGCAGCCGCAGCTGTCGGACGATCTCCTCGGCGGCCTCGAGGTTGTTGCGAGTGACCGTCTGCTCCAGGTTGCCGCCCGAACCGGTGAACTTCCCGGTGTTCACGTCGACGACGGTCATCGCCTCGGTGCGGTCGATGACCAGGGTGCCGCCCGAGGGCAGCCACACCTTGCGGTCCATCGCCTTGGTCAGCTGTTCGTCGATACGGTGCACCGCGAACACGTCCGGGGCATCCGGTGCGGCGGGCTCGTACTTCGTCATCCGCGGAACAAGCTCGGGGGCAACGGAATTCACGTAATCGTTGATAGTGTTCCATGCCTCGTCGCCGGACAAGATGAGCCCGGTGAAGTCCTCGTTGAACAGGTCACGGATGACCTTTACGAGCACGTCAGGCTCTTCATAGAGTGCGATGGCAGCGCCGGCGGCCTTCTCCTTGGTCTGGGCGGCCTTCGCCTCGATCTGGCTCCAGCGCTCCTGCAACCGGTTGACATCGGTGCGGATGTCTTCTTCCTTGACGCCCTCTGACGCGGTGCGGATGATCACCCCGGCGTCGGCCGGCACCACCTCGCGCAGGATCTCCTTGAGCCGCTGCCGTTCGGTGTCGGGCAGCTTGCGGCTGATGCCGGTGGACGACGCGCCTGGCACGTAGACCAGATAGCGGCCAGCGAGCGACACCTGCGTGGTCAGACGTGCACCCTTATGTCCGACCGGATCCTTGCTGACCTGGACGACGACGTAATCGCCGGGCTTGAGGGCCTGCTCGATCTTGCGCTGGGCGCCGCCGAGACCGGCGGCCTCCCAGTTCACCTCGCCGGCGTAGAGCACGCCGTTGCGGCCGCGGCCGATGTCGACGAACGCCGCCTCCATCGACGGCAGCACGTTCTGCACGATGCCCACGTAGATGTTGCCGACCAACGATGCCGAGGCGGCCGAGGTGACGAAGTGTTCGACGACCACCCCGTCTTCTAGCACGGCAATCTGGGTGTAGCGGGCACCCTCATGCGGCGGCTCGGTGCGGACCTTGTCGCGTACCACCATCGTCCGCTCGACGGCCTCGCGCCGGGCCAGGAATTCGGCCTCGCTCAGGATGGGCGGACGGCGACGGCCCGCGTCCCGGCCGTCCCGTCGGCGCTGCCTCTTGGCTTCGAGCCGGGTGGATCCGCTGATGCCCTGGATCTCGCCGTTGGCTTGATCCCTTTCCTCTTTTTGGCTCCGCGGCGCTCGCTCGTGCACGACGGTGTTGGGCGGATCATCCGGGGCGGTGCCGTTTTCGTTGTCGTCCCCGGAGCCGGACTTGCGACGCCGACGCCGACGACGGCGACGGGTGCCGGCATCGCTGCCGCCGCTGTCTTCGTCGCCGTCCTCCTCGGACTCATCGCCGGAGTCCCGGTCCTGGCCTTCGTCGGCCGATTCGCCGTCGGTGTCTGAATCGTCGCCGCCCTGCTCGCCGCGACCCCGGCCACGACCGCGACGTCCGCGGCGACGGCGTCGGGCTGCCGGCCGATCGCCCTGGTCCTCGTCGGAGTCGGGTTCGCCGTCGTCGCTGTCGTCGTCCTCGTCATCGGCGTCGGTGTGGTCGTCGAACCGAACTGGCTGCGGCGCCACGAACAGCGGCAAGTAGTCGGCCCGTTCGGGTTCGGGGGCGGTCTCGAGGATCAGCCGCGACTCCGGCTCGGCATCCTCGCCGTCGGTGTCGACGGCGGTGTCGGCGTCGGCGGCAGCCGGTTCGTCGCCGCGGGGGTCCTCTGCAGGGCTGTTGGCCAGCGCTTCCCGCACGCGCTCGGCCTCATCCTCTTCGAGCGTGGACTGCGGGCCGCGGGGCTTGCCGTCGAGTTCGGTCAACGCATCGAGGACACGCTTGCTGGTAGTACCCAGCACACGCGCCAGCGAGTGGACCCTCAGCTTCTCCGGCTGGACCTCACCGGGCTGAGTCTCTTCTGATAGGTCTTGGGTAGGGGCATCGTCGGCCACGTATTCTCCTCAAGCCCCCGGGCGCGTCATGTCTGACGCGGCCACGCGAGGGCTTTCGCTATGTGCCCGGCTACTTCTCCCGAGCTTGTTTATGGTCTCGCCCCGAGGGGTTCCAGTTCGGAACCGTCTCGGTGCCGGTCTGAATGATGGCTGGACGGTCGGCGCCGCACCGCGGTGGCGATGGTCGCGCTCGTCTAAGTCTTCATTCGGGCATCCGGCCCGCGTAACAGGACGGCTACCCGAGGCCAGTATCCCACATCACGCGTCCCAGACCGACCAGGCTGGACAAGCCGGCTATCGGCCAGGAAACCAGAGGTCGATTTCGCGGGCCGCCGACTCGGGCGAATCAGACCCGTGCACGAGGTTGTCCTGCGTGACAAGGGCCAGGTCACCGCGGATTGTGCCGGGCGCGGCCTTCTCGACCGGATCGGTGGCGCCGGCAATCTGGCGAAACGCCGCAACCGCCCGCGGGCCCTCCACGATGGCCGCCACGACCGGCCCAGAGGTGATGAATTCCAGCAGCGACGGGAAGAACGGCTTGCCCTCGTGTTCGGCATAGTGCCTGCGGGCAAGGTCGTCGGCGACGTCCTTGAGTTCGAGAGCGGCGATGCTCAAGCCCTTCTCTTCGATCCGGCTGAGGATTTCCCCGACAAGGCGCCGCTCGACGCCATCGGGCTTGATCAATACGAGGGTCCGCTCAGTCACGGCCGACAGCCTACTGGGACGCCACCCATCCACGAGCGCAGCGACAACGAATCGTTGGTGACCGGGCGAGACGCCCGAGGCAGGCGATCACATCAGAAAGGCAAATCGATGGCAACACAACAAGCAGGGCCGCCTAGTCGGGTGGCCGCTGCTGCCCCGGCAGGAGCCCGCGCTTCTGCCGGCGCAGCACTTCGGCGCGCAGATAGGCGATCAGCGCCCACACCGCCGCGAAGATCACGCCGATGAAACCGACCGCGCCGTGCACCAGCCAACCCGCGATCAACACCACTTGGATCCCGAGATTCACCCAGATCGCCCACGGCCGGCCCTGGACGCCCCCCAGCAGCACCAGCACTATCGCGAATCCGATCAGGTAACCCGCCGACAGCGGCGTCAACCCGTGATCGGCGGCGGCGACGACCGGCAGCGCCAGCAGCACCACGATGGCTTCGAGGAGCAGCGTGCCTGCCATCACCCCGCGGAAGCTCTTCCACGGGTCGGGGCCCGGGGGCGTTTCCCGCTGCGGCTGTTCGGTCATTCGGGGTCCCTTCCGAACAGCGTCCGCGCCGCTCCTGCGGTGACGACCGAGCCGGTGATCACCACACCTGCGCCGCCGAACCTTTCGCCCTCCTTGTCGGACTCCTCAACCAGGGCCGTGGCGGTCTCGATGGCGTCGGGCAGCGTCGCGGCTGCGATCACCCGCTCCGGACCGAACCGTTCCTCGGCGCGCAGTGTCAGGCCTTCGACGTCGAGCGCGCGCGGTGATCCGTTGTGGGTCACCACAATTTGGTCGAAAACCGGTTCGAGCTCGGCCAGGATGCCGTCGACGTCCTTGTCGGCCATCACCGAGACCACACCAACGAGGAACCGGAAGTCGAACTCCCCCTGCAGGGCCTGCGCGAGTGCGGTGGCGCCTGCCGGGTTGTGGGCCGCGTCGATGAACACGGTCGGCGCTGTGCGCATGCGTTCCAGCCGGCCGGGGGTGGTGACGGCGGCGAAGCCCGCCCGGATCGTGTCGATGTCGAGCTGTCGGTCCGCGCCTGCGCCGAAGAACGCTTCGACCGCGGCGAGCGCGACCACCGCGTTGTGTGCCTGATGCTCGCCGTGCAGCGGCAGGAAGATCTCGGAGTACGTGCCGCCGAGGCCCTGCAATTCCAGCAGCTGACCACCGACGGCGACCTGCCGCGCCAGCACCGCGAACTCGGAATCCTCGCGTGCCACCGCGGCGTCAGCGCGAACTGTCTGCGCCAGAAGGACTTCCATTGCCTCGGGCACCTGACGGCCGATGATCGCGACGGTGTCGGTCGGCACCAGGTCGTCGTCTTGCTTGGTGATGATGCCTGCCTTCTCGCCCGCGATCTCCGCGATGGTGTTGCCGAGATAGTTCGTGTGATCCACGCCGATCGGCGTGATCACCGCGACAGGCGCGTTGACGATGTTGGTGGCGTCCCAGCGCCCACCGAGGCCGACTTCGACGACGGCCACGTCGACAGGGGCGTCGGCGAACGCGGCGAACGCCATCGCCGTGACCACTTCGAACTTGCTCATTGCCGGGCCGCCCGTGGCTTCCGACTGCTGGTCGACAAGCTGCACGAACGGCTCGACCTCGCGGTAGGTCTCCACATACTGCGCCGGGCTGATCGGCCTGCCGTCGATCGATATGCGCTCGACGGCGGACTGCAGGTGCGGGCTGGTGGTGCGGCCGGTGCGGCGGCTGAACGCGGTGAGCAGTGCGTCGACCATGCGCGCCACCGACGTCTTGCCGTTGGTGCCGGCGATGTGGATCGACGGATAGCCCCGTTGCGGCGAGCCGAGCAGCTCCATCAGCGCCGAGATGCGGGCCGTGCTCGGCTCCAGTTTCGTTTCCGGCCACCGCTGATCGAGCAGGTGCTCGACCTGTAGCAGTGAGGCGATTTCGTCCGGCGTCGGGACGTCTTCCGGAAGTGGCCGGTCGAACGGCTCCGGGTCCGTCATATCATTTCACTCTTCGCGCAAGCGCTCATCGCCCGAGCCCGGCCAGCCTCGCAGTGATGCGGTCGACCTCTTCGCGGGCCAACTGCTGGCGGGCGCGGATCTTCTCGACGACATCTGTGGGCGCCTTGGCCAGGAAGGCGTCGTTGCCGAGCTTTCCTGCGGTACCCGCCAATTCCTTTTCCGCCGCGGCCAGATCTTTTTCGAGGCGGCGCCGCTCGGCGGCGACGTCGACGGTGCCCGACGTGTCGACCTCGACGACGACCGTGCCCCGCGTCAGCCGCACCTCGACGGCGGCCGACGGGCTGAACGACTCGTCGCCCTCGGTGAGCCACGCCAGTGACCGCACGGCGGGGATCTGCGCGTCGAGATCGGCATTCTCGATGTCCGACAGCCGGGCCGGCACCCGCTGCCGGTCATTGAGGCCCTGGTCGCTGCGGAATCGGCGGACCTCGGTGATGAGCTTCTGCATGTCCACAACACGTTGCGCGGCAAGGGGATCCACTGTGAAGCCCGACGGCTGCGGCCACTCGGCGATGACGATCGACTCTCCGCCTGTCAACGTCTTCCACAACACCTCGGTGACGAACGGCATCACCGGATGCAGCAGCTTGAGCAGTGTGTCCAGCACGGCGGCCAGCACCGCGGTCGTGTGTGTTATCCCCTCGGCAAGTTGGACTTTGGCGAGCTCGACGTACCAGTCGCAGAACTCGTCCCAGGCGAAGTGATAGAGCGACTCACATGCCCGGCTGAACTCATAGCTGTCGAACCCCGAATCCACCTCGGCGCGAACCTCTTCCAGCCGGCCCAGGATCCACCGGTCGGCGTCGGTCAGCTTGCTTGTCTCGGGCAATGGGGCCGGGCTGGCGCCATTGATGAGTGCGAACCGGGTGGCGTTGAACAGCTTGGTGGCGAAGTTGCGCGACGCTCGGGCGTGGTCCTCGCCGATGGACAGGTCTCCGCCAGGGCTGGCGCCGCGGGCGAGGGTGAAGCGCAGTGCGTCGGCGCCGAACTGCTCGACCCAGTCCAGCGGGTCGATGCCGTTGCCGCGCGACTTGCTCATCTTCCGGCCGAACTCGTCGCGAATCAGCCCGTGCAGGAACACATTCTCGAACGGCACCTGGGGGCCGCGCTTGCCGTCGAGCGTGATAGCCGGGTCGTCGCCGACGAACGTGCCGAACATCATCATCCGCGCGACCCAGAAGAACAGGATGTCGTATCCGGTCACCAAGACGGTGGTGGGATAGAACTTCGCCAGGTCACCGGTGTGGTCGGGCCAGCCCAGCGTGGAGAACGGCCACAGCGCCGAGGAGAACCAGGTGTCGAGCACGTCGGAGTCCTGCTCCCAGCCCTCGGGCGGGGTCTCGTCGGGACCGACGCAGACGGTTTCGCCGCCTGCGCCGTGCCAGATCGGGATGCGATGACCCCACCACAGCTGGCGCGAGATGCACCAGTCGTGCATGTTGTCGACCCAGGCGAACCAGCGGGGCTCCAGGCTGGGCGGGTGAATCGCGGTGTCGCCGTTGCGCACCGCATCGCCTGCGGCCTTGGCCAGCGACTCGACCTTGACCCACCATTGCAGCGACAGCCGTGGCTCGATCGGCTCGCCACTGCGCTCGGAATGCCCGACGCTGTGCAGGTACGGTCGCTTCTCCGCGACGACGCGGCCCTGCTCGGCCAGCGCTTCGCGCACCTTGACTCGCGCTTCGAAGCGGTCGAGGCCGTCGAATTCCGTTCCAGTGTCGATGATCCGGCCCTTGGTGTCCATGATCGACGGCATCGGTAGCTGATGGCGTAACCCGATCTCGAAGTCGTTCGGGTCATGGGCAGGCGTGACTTTGACTGCACCCGTTCCGAATTCGGGGTCGACGTGGTCGTCGGCGACGATGATGAGCTGCCGGTCGATAAACGGGTGGGGCAGTGTGTGGCCAACCAGGTGCCGGTAGCGTTCGTCGTCGGGATGCACCGCGATCGCGGTGTCGCCCAGCATCGTCTCGACCCGGGTGGTGGCGACCACGATGTGCGGTTCGCTGTCGTCCAGTGATCCGTACCGGAACGACACCAGCTCGCCCTCGACATCCTCGTACTTGACCTCGAGGTCGGAGATCGCGGTTTCCAGCACCGGCGACCAGTTCACCAGGCGCTCGGCCTGGTAGATCAGCCCGGCGTCGAAGAGCCGCTTGAAGATGGTCCGCACCGCGCGGGACAGGCCGTCGTCCATGGTGAATCGGTCACGGCTCCAGTCCACTCCGTCGCCAAGGGCGCGCATCTGCCAGCCGATCGTGCCGCCGGATTCCCGCTTCCAGTCCCACACCTTGTCGATGAACAGCTCGCGGCCGAAATCCTCTTTGGTCTTGCCGTCGACGGCGAGTTGCTTCTCCACCACGGACTGGGTGGCGATGCCGGCGTGGTCCATGCCAGGCAGCCACAACACTTCGTAGCCCTGCATGCGTTTGCGCCGGGTCAGCGCGTCCATCAGCGTGTGGTCCAGCGCATGGCCCATGTGCAGGTTGCCGGTCACATTCGGCGGCGGCAGCACGATCGAGTACGGGGGCTTATTGCTGGATGCGTCGGCCTTGAAGTAGCCGGCGTTGACCCAGCCCTCGTATACCTGCGACTCCACCGCGCCCGGATCCCACGACTTGGGCAGGGCATTCGCCGGAACGGCGGGATTAGGACGAGCGCTGGCGGTCACCCGGCAATTCTAGGAAGGCAGCACGAGCAGACGTAAAAGGGCCCAACACGCTGCTGAAATGGAGCCCTTTGTGTCTTCTCGCGCGGAAAGGTGACTTACTTCTTGCCGCCCAGCAGGCCGCCGAGGATGTCGCCCAGCGCGCCGCCCTGGTTGCCGCCGAGCACGCTGCCCAAGATGCTGCCGAGCGGATTATTTCCGCCGCCACTACCACTACTGCCGCCGAGGATGCTGCCCAGCACGTCGCCGAGGCCGCCGCCACCCGTGGACTGCGCTTGCGGCTCGGCCGGTGCGGACCTCTTTGTCAACTGTTTGCCGATGTATGCGAGCACGATCGGCGCCAGGATCGGCAGCAGTTTCTTGAGCAGGTCGCTATTGCCCGCACCGCCACCGGCGAGCGCCGAGGCGACTTGGCTGGTGTCATTGCCGCCGAAGATCTTGGCGATCTGCTTCTGGCCCTCCGCCTCGTCGACCTGGTCGACTCTGACGCCGCCGTCGAGCAGGCCGCTGGCGCCTTGCTGAGCGACGGCGGACTCGAGCGCGCTCGAGTCGATGTGGTCAGCCTGGACGTTCTGCTGAATGCCGCCGACGAGCACCGGCACGAGCGTCTTGATGGCGCTGTTCACTTCGCCTTCGTCGACGCCCAACTTGTTGGCAATCTCTTGCGTGGGAATCTGATTGAAGAGTTCGTCGAGATCAGCCATGACATGTCCACCTTCGTTGCTGGAGTTTGCGCAACCGCGGTGATGACACTAGTTCAGCCGAGTTTCTCCGTCTCCAATTTCACTCCGGCGACTGGGAATCGCGCCATCAGCGCGTCGCCCATCGCAGCGGCCGGCGTCAGCACACCGCGCAGGTCCGACAGCCGGTCGCGGTCCAGCGCGAGCGCCAATCCGCTCTGGCCCAGCAAAACCGAGGTGGCCTTATATCCGAAGTCGCCCTTTTGCGACATGCAAGCCCGGTAACGCGCGCCGGTGGTTGTCTTGGTGTACGTCTCGACGGTGTAGTGCCCTTGCTCGCGAGCGCGTTCGCCCGGGCCGGTGCCCGGCTTGGGGGCGATCCGCTCGACGAGTTTGCGCGGTATCCGGTTGAAATAGCGGCTCCCGAGCGCCAAGATCGCGGCGTTACCGCCGGTGGCCATCGCCGCCGCGACCGGCGCGGCAATCGATTTGCCGAGACTCATCTGCTCGGCGTATTCAAACCGCCGTCCGTACGGGTAGTCGAGTAAGGCGTTGGTGCGCCTGACAATTCGTGAGTTCGGCGCGGCCATGACGAACGCACCAATCCAGTAGCCATCCAACTCGGGCGCGATCTCGCGGCCACGACGCCACCGGATGTCCGGCTGAGCGCCCAATTCAGGCTCCGCCGCACGGTCGGGCGTGAGCGTATACGGATCGTTCACCAGCCGCCTGGCCTCCGGATCAGAGGACGACGTCCGCATGAATTCAATCAGCGAGGCAACCGTCCCACCCGACACGCCGCCGGCGAGCGCCCGCACCACCATGTTGGTGTCGGTGAGCTCGCCCTCCTGGTCCTGCTGCGCGCGCCGATACAGCGCGAACACGGTGAGATCCGAAGGGATGGAATCGAATCCGCACGAATGCACGATGCGCGCGCCGGTATCGATGGCCTGCTTGTGATATTGGTCGATGCACTCGCGGACGAACATCGGCTCACCGGTCAGATCCGCGTAATCCGTCCCGGCCGCTGCGCACGCGGCGACGAGCGGCAGCCCGTACTTGATGTAGGGACCGACGGTGGTCACCACCACCTGGGTCCGCGCCGCCAGCGCATTCAGCGTCGACGGCTGCGAGGCGTCCGCCGTGATCAATGGCCACGACTGGGCCTTCTCCCCCAGTGTGTCCCGGACGGCGAGCAGCTTGTCCTGAGACCGGCCGGCCAGCGCGATTCGGATGTCGCCGCCTGCGGTTGCGAGATACTCAGCGGTCAGCTTCCCTACGAAGCCGGTCGCGCCGTACAGGACGATGTCGAAGTCACGCTGGGCTGCGCTCATACCGGCGACGCTACCCGAGCGCCTCCGGGAGTTCGACGTCCTCACCCAGCACGTGACGAGCCAGGAAACCGGTCACGACCTGGTACCAGATCTTGGCATGCTGCGGCGCGAGCACCCAGTGGTTCTCCGAAGGGAAGTAGAGGAATCGGTGTGGGCTGGTGCCGTCGTCGGCTGCGGGAAGGCCTGACTCGGTCAGCAACTCGAACCACAGCCGCAACGCCTCGCCGATCGGCACGCGATAGTCCTTGTCGCCGTGGATCACCAGCATCGGGGTGCGGATGTCGCCGACGAACCGGTGTGGCGAGTTCTGTTCGGCCATTTCGGGTGTCATCTCGCGCGCCCACCAGTACGCGCCGTCGGTGGTCGGCCCGAACTGGTCGAGCGCCCACAGGCTGGCATGGGTCACGATCGCGTCGAAGCGGTCGGTATGGCCGGCGATCCAGTTCGCCATGTAGCCGCCGAACGAGCCACCCATCGCGGCCGTGCGTGTCCCGTCGACCCGGGGATGCGCGCACGCTGCGTCCATCGCCGCGATGAGGTCGGTGAACGGCGCGAAACCCCATGCGCCCCAGCCACGCTGGATGAAGTCCTGGCCGTAGCCGGTGGACAGCGCCGGATCGGGCAGCAGCACGGCGTAGCCCTTGGCGACGAGCAACCACGGATTCCAGCGCCAGTGCCAGGCGTTCCAGCTGGCCAGCGGGCCGCCGTGAACCCACAACACCAGCGGCGCCGGTGCGTCTGAATGCGGCAGCGCCAGCCAGGACCGGACAGGCTGGCCGTCCTCCGCGCTGGCGGTGACCTCGGTCAGCGTCCCAGGTAGCGCAGGCCGATCC
>Ga0136846_1231460_pt1 | contig 12726 bp, 11 predicted proteins | sample HopSoiMetagenom2_FD_96841 | JGI IMG/M metagenome (GOLD analysis project Ga0136846, IMG submission 96841) | Grasslands soil microbial communities from Hopland, California, USA - 2 Assembly 2016 (version 4) | ecosystem: Environmental > Terrestrial > Soil > Grasslands | place: USA: Hopland...
ACGTTTTCAAATATTTGCAGAAGGAAATGCGCCACCATCCCGGCACGTAATACTTTTGGCGCCCATGCGAATGCCGTACCGGAACTGCAAAAAACAGAACCGATCCCGGCCGCCGCCGCGCTACGCAATATCGAACCAAGATTGCCCGGATCCTGCAACTTGTCGAGCAGAACGGCCGATTGCGTCAATGCTTCCGGTATCGACGCGTGCGGAGTGTCAATTACAAATAGCACACCAATGCCATTTTCGACTTGGCTAAGCACGTGATATAGCGCATCAGGCAGCACGATACACTGCGTTGCACTTGTCTCACATAGCGCAAGAATCGGTACGACTTCGTGGTGTGCCACCGAGGTTTCACTCACCACACACAGCGGCGGCAGCCCAATCTGCTGCAGATAGGCGCCGCATAAATGCACGCCGTCGAGCAAGGTGCGGCTGGCTTTGCGGCGGGCCTGTGAACTGGAGGCGAGATGCTTCAGCTCTTTGAAAAGCGGATTCTCGCGCGATGAAATAGGCTTGATGTTCATATTTTCTGGGTGTCTACCCGCACTTAGGCGGTTTTCGGGAAAGAAAATACCTCCTTGCGCCGCGTTGGCGGGATGCAGTGCAAGGAGGGAGGTATTTTCTTTTCAGGAAATCGCCTTAACGCTGCTTATCAAGCAGGACGCGCACTGGCGCGTACGATTTTCGATGCACGGGCGACACGCCATGAAGGCGTAGGCGCTCCAGATGCAAGGCTGTCGGATAACCCTTATGCTGATCGAAGGCGTAATGCGGGTACTGCTCATGCAGGATGACAAGCACAGCATCGCGTGCAGTTTTGGCGAGAATCGATGCGGCTGAGATAGCCGGCACTTTGTCGTCGCCCTTGACGATGGCTTCGGAGCGAATCGACATTACCGGACATCGATTGCCATCGATCAGCGCCAAGCTTGGTTGCACTTTCAATCCTTCGACAGCGCGACGCATTGCCAGCATCGTTGCCTGGAGAATGTTGAGTGAATCGATTTCGACTTCAGAACATTCGGCAATCGACCATGCCAATGCATTCGTTTTAATCTGGATTGCAAGTGCATCACGACGCGCTTCAGTCAGTTTTTTGGAGTCGCGCAGGCCAGGTATCGGCTTGGCGGGGTCCAATATTACGGCAGCGGCGAAAACCGGTCCCGCCAAGGGGCCGCGGCCCGCTTCATCGACCCCACAAATAAGATCATCGTCGGAGCAGAAAAGAGGCAAGTTCAAGTTGGTTGTTTTCACCATATTTTATCCGTCGGCTTCGCAATCAGGCGCAGCACCGCTTGCGCGCTCTCATGAGCGGTATTACGCAACAATGCATGATGCATGTCGGTAAAGCGCTGACGCAATACCTCACGATGGCGACTGTCATCCAACTGCTTCCAAAGCGCATCAGCCAACGCTTGAGCCGTGGCGGCATGTTGCAATAACTCGGGAACGATAAATTCACGTGCCAGGATATTCGGCAAGCCGACCCACGGAAGATAGCCCATGTGGCGCATTACTTCCCATGATGCACGCATCATTTTGTACGCAATGACCATCGGCTTTTTAAATAGTGCGACCTCCAACGTGGCAGTACCGGATGCCACAAGTACTGCATCCGCCGCTGCCATCACCGCATGAGATTGACCGTCGATTATCTGGATCGGCACGTCTTGCAAACCCGCTTGCGCAATAAGCTCGATGAAATACCGACGCTGCTTTTCACCAGCCATCGGCGCCACGAAGCGCATTGCAGGATCACGTTGCGCAAGCAGCTTCACTGCGCCGACAAATGCAGTCGTGTTGTATTTCAGCTCGGACATGCGGCTACCCGGCATGACAGCAACCACAGGCGCATTCAGCGGCAAGCCGAGTGTATTGCGCGCCATCGCTATATCCGGCTCCATTGGAATGACTTCCGCCAAGGGGTGGCCAACGTAGGTAGCGGGAATGCCTGCATTGCGATAAATCTCTTCCTCGAATGGAAAGATCACCAACATGTGCGAAACGGCACGCGCGATCTTCTTGATGCGGCCGCCACGCCAGGCCCAGATCGATGGGCCGATAAAATGCATGGTCGGAATGCCGGCGCGCTTCAATTGCATTTCCAGACCGAGATTGAAATCGGGTGCATCTACACCGATAAAGACTGCCGGCTTTTCAGTTAACAACTGGTCGCGCAATGCAAGCTGGATGCCTTTGATTTCACGGTAATGCGCCAGCACTTCAAACAGGCCGCGCACCGAAAGTTTTTCCATCGGCCAGTCGCTAGTGAAGCCATGCTGCGCCATGTTGGGCCCGCCAATACCGTGCATGCTGGCATCCGGCAGTTGCGGACGCAGGCCTGATAACAGGCGGCTTGCAAGCAAATCGCCGGAGGTTTCCCCTGCGACCATCGCAATCGACACCTTATCGGACGATGCCACGAGTCGTATTCTCGAGAAATTCGCGCATGAGCCGCAGGCACTCTGCCGACTCCGGCACCCCAGCTTCTTCCTGCATCAACGCCGCCTTGGCTTCATCTAGCGTCAGGCCGGACTTGTAGATCAATTTGTAGGCATTGCGGATGGTGCCGATCTGCTCGCGGGTGAAGCCGCGGCGCTTGATGCCTTCGATATTCACACCGTGCGCCGCGGCCGGATTGCCAGACAGCAGAACGAAAGGCGGAACGTCTTGTGTCAGGCTGGTGCTCATGCCTACCATTGCATGCGGACCAATCTTGCAAAACTGGTGGACATTGGAAAAACCACCCATCACGACCCAGTCGCCGATATGGACATGTCCTGCCAGCTGCGCATTGTTGGAAAAAATGGTGTGGTTGCCCACTTGGCAATCGTGCGCCAAATGGACGTAGGCCAAAATCCAGTTGTCGTTACCTAGCTTGGTTACCCCCTGATCCTGTACGGTGCCGAGGTTAAACGTGCAAAATTCACGAATCAGATTACGATCACCTATTTGAAGCCGCGTCGGTTCGCCGGCATATTTCTTGTCTTGCGGCGGCGCGCCAATCGAGGAAAACTGGAAAAACGTATTGTCGCAGCCTATCGTCGTGCGGCCCTCAATCACGACATGCGGACCGATTTTCGTGCGCGCGCCGATCTTCACCTCAGGGCCGATGATCGAATAGGCACCAACCACAACGGAGCTATCCAGTTCTGCCTTCGGATCTACAATGGCAGTTGGGTGAATATTCGTCATTTTCAGCCCGCCGGGCGGCTCGCATCACTGGCACTGCGCATCGTGCACATCAATTCCGCTTCGACCGCAAGTTGGCCATCGACCGAAGCTGCCGCTTTATACTTCCAGATACCACGTGCGCTTCGCAGGATTTCCACATCCATTCTTAACTGGTCGCCCGGCTCTACCGGCCGCTTGAAACGGGCGCTGTCGATGCCGACGAAATACACCACGCTATTGTCATCGGGCTTTTGACCCATGGTCAAAAAGGATAAAAGAGCGGCAGTTTGCGCCATCGCCTCGATCATCAAAACACCCGGCATCACCGGCTTGTGCGGGAAATGGCCGTTGAAAAACTCTTCGTTGATGGTCACATTTTTGATGGCGGTGATCGACTTGCCGGACTCCCAACTCAACACCCGGTCAACCAGCAACATCGGGTAACGATGCGGCAGGTATTGCTTGATTTGGTGGATATCGAGAGTCTTCGTTTCGAGGATGTGCATTATTACTTTTCCGTGAGCAATTTGATTGTTTTTTCCAGCTCGCGGATTTTCTCACGCATTGTCGCCAGATTGCGCACTATTGCCGCAGATTTTTCCCATTCAGCATTCTTCGCCAGCGGATAGAACCCGGTATATTGCCCCGCTTCGGCTATGGAACGCGTAACCATGCTGCCGGACGAAATATGCACATGATCAGCGATCGTCAAGTGCCCCAGCACCATTGCTGCGCCGCCAAAGGTGCAGTACTTTCCAATCTTTGCGCTGCCGGCCACGCCGACACAACCAGCCATAGCAGTATGGGCGCCGATATAACAGTTGTGGCCAATCTGGATCTGATTATCGAGCTTGACGCCATCTTCAATGACGGTATCGGCCAAGGCGCCACGATCAATGGTGGTATTGGCGCCGATTTCAACATCATCGCCGATGAGCACTCTTCCCGTTTGCGGTATCTTGATCCACGCCCCCGCCTCATTTGCGAATCCGAATCCATCTGCTCCGATCACCGCACCAGAATGAATGATGCCTCGTTGGCCTACCTTGCAGCCAGCGTGGAATGTAACATTCGCAAAGATATGCGTCGCTGCCCCAAGCACCGCCCCCCGGCCGATGAAGCTGCCGGCGTCGATTACACAATGGTCTCCGATGTTGGCATCCGCCTCCACCGTGCAATGCGGCCCGATGCAGGCACTGGCCGACACTCTGGCGGAGGGGGCAACACTTGCGGCTGGATGAATGCCCGGCTGCGGCGGAATTGCCTCTTGCTGTGCAAACAATTGCGCCACACGCGCAAAATATGCATAGGGGTTCGCCGTAACAATACGCGCCCCCTTGTAGGTGTTACTGATGATCGCATCGTCGGCAGCTGACAAAATGATTGCTGCCGCCTGTGTTTGTGCCGCTTGTGTACGGAGCTTGGGATTGGAGAGGAACGTGATATGCGATGCGTTTGCGCCATCCAATGGCGCAATGCCGATTACCTCGATGTTCTCATCGCCCATCAATTGGCCCCCCAAGCTTACGACCAATTCTCGTAGCCGAGTGCCCATCGTGACCCTTTTTTAGTATTGCGGAAAAGAAGTTAAGGATATGGTGAGGAATAATTTCCCGATTTTGGCGCGCTTGACGGGAGGCAACGCAGCAACGCGCCCGTCAAGCGCGCCAAAATCGGGAAATTATTTCTTGCCATGTCCTAAGCGCAACGCACTCTCCCCTTCCATTATAAAAATTGAGGGGGAGAGTTAAGCGCAGCCTACTTTTTCCTCGATATTATAAAAATGCGGAAAAGGGTCAGGCGCAAGCCGGACTCTTTCCCGATATTTTTTTACAATTATTTGTTCAGCGCTTTGAGGATCTTATCCGTGATGTCGATCCGCGGGCTGATATAGACAGCTTCCTGGAAAACGATGTCGTACTTTTCGGCTTCGGCGATCTGCCGGATGACCTTGTTGGTACGTTCAAGGACCGTAGCCAGTTCTTCATTGCGGCGCTGATTCAAATCCTCACGAAATTCACGCTGCTTGCGCTGAAATTCCTTGTCTAGGTCCGTCAAATCGCGTTGCCGCTTGGCGCGATCCGACTCAGAGAGGATCGTTGCATCTTTATCAAGCTTGTCTGACATTCCTTTGATGCGTGTGGCCAGATCCTGCAATTCTTTTTCACGTTTGGAAAATTCCTGCTCGATTTTTACTTGGGCCGATTTTGCCGGCGTGGCTTCCCGAAAGATCCGTTCTGTGTTGACAAAACCGATCTTGATCTCTTGCGCCTGCACGTTTGCCAATACCAATAGCGATAATGTACAAAAAGCAGCGCACTTCGCAAAAACCGTTGATTTAGTTAGGGACTTCAAGACTACTCTCCGTCATTCAGATTATTACCACTGTCAAATTACCATTGTGCCGCCAAGTACTTAGAAACCCGTGCCCAACTGGAACTGAAGGCGCTGCTTTCGATCTTCCGGCTTCTCGTTCAGCGGTGTGCCGTAACTCAGTTTCAAGGGACCTATCGGGGAAATCCAGCTTATCCCGACACCAGCGGAATATCTAAGCTCGTTCAAGCGCACTTTCTCCCCTTCAGCAAATACATTGCCAGCATCGAAGAAGGTGAACCAGCGCAAACTGCGATCATTGCCCGATCCAGGGAAGGGAAATTGCAATTCGGCATTCACAATCAGGCGTGATGCGCCACCAACGGCATCGCCGGTAAATGGCCCCCCAACCGGATCACTGGACGCCTTTGAGCGCGGCCCCAAGCTTGAAGAATCGTACCCACGCACTGAACCAATACCGCCCGCATAGAAATTTTTAAACACTGGATAAGGTTTGCCGCCGAACCCATGGCCATAATCGAATTCGCCATTCAAAGCCAAGGTGATCGTTCGGGAAAATGGTTTGAAATACTGATGCTGATAAACCGTCCGGTAATAGCGCAAGTCACCAGCAGGCGCAAGATCGAAATTGGCCCGTTGATAACGGCCTCTCGAAGGTGTCAACGCACTGTCGCGACTGTCACGCTGCCAAGCTGCAGTCAGCGGAAAACTAGTGGTGGTGGCAGTAAGACCATCACCAAAATTTTGCACATAAATTTGATACAGTGTAGGACTGGTATTAAGACCGGTAGTTGCATCCAAAAAGGTTTCCACCCTGGTGTGCTCGGCGCCGATCCCAAAAGATACCGTATCCACTTCCGAGAACGGCACGCCGAATCGGATATTGCCGCCCGTCGTCTGCACTTTGTAATTGCCGGTATTGAGCAGCGGCGGATGCGTGGTCCGCAAGAACAGCTCATAACTGCGACTGATTCCATCATCGGTGAAATAAGGATTGGTTTGCGACACTGCAATAGTACGATTCAGCTTGCTGGTATTGACATCGATCCCAAGTGTATTGCCGCTGCCGAAGGCATTCGCTTGCTGGATCGAGCCCGTAATCGTCAGTTTTTCACTGCTCGAAAAGCCAGCGCCCAGCATGATGTTTCCTGTGGGTTTCTCAACGACGGACACATTCACATCCACTTGATCGTTACTGCCTGGCACCTCAGGCGTCTCAATATTGACTTCTGTAAAGTACCCCAAGCGATCAACCCGATCTCGAGAGAGCTTGATTTTCTCGCCGTCGTACCACGAATCTTCAAATTGCCGGAATTCGCGACGGATTACTTCATCGCGCGTTTTGGTGTTACCAGCGATGCTCATGTGCCGTACATACACGCGTTTGCCCGGATCAATCAATACGGTAAATGCCACTTCTTTCTTTTCGCGATTGATGTCAGGATTGGCATTCACGTTGGCAAATGCATATCCAAAATTACCCAATCGCTCGGAAATTTTCTTAACGCTTTCCGCCAGTTTGTCGCCGGAATAGACGTCACCTCTATTTAATTGGACAAGCGATTTCAGCTCTGCTTCACGGCCAAACGTTTCGCCTTCCAGCTTGACGCCGGAAACCGTATATTTTTCGCCTTCGCTGATGTTGACCGTAATATAGATATCTTTTTTATCCGGAGTAATCGATACCTGCGTCGATTCCACCTGCATCTCGATATAACCGTGATTCAGGTAAAACGACTTCAATGCTTCGATATCGCCGGTCAGTTTTTGCTTCGAGTATTGATCGGCCTTTGTGTACCAAGTGAACCACCCCGGCGTTCGCAAATTCAATAATGCGAGCAGTTCGCTATCAGAAAACGCCTTATTACCGACAATGCTGATCTGCTTGATGCGCGACACATCGCCTTCATCCACGGCAAAAGTGACATTGACGCGATTGCGCTCGATTGGCGTGACCGTCGTTGTAATTTTCACGCCGTACAAACCGCGCGAAAGATATTGTCGCTTCAGTTCTTGCTCTGCCCGGTCGACCAGCGCTTTATCAAAAATACGGGATTCACCCAAGCCAATATCTTTCAAGGCTTTGGTAAGCTGATCCTTATCGAATTCCTTGATGCCGGAGAAGTCAACGCCTGCAACGGCGGGACGCTCTTCAACCAGAACCACCAGCACGTCACCTTCGATTTCAATTCGCACGTCTTTGAAAAAGCCGGTTGCATACAACGCCTTGATCGCTGCTGCGCCTTTTTCATCCGTATAAGTCTCCCCGACACGGACCGGCAAATAGTTAAATACAGTTCCAGCTTCGGTACGTTGAATACCTTCAACGCGAATATCTTTCACCTTGAAAGGCTCCACTGCCAATGCATGGCTGGAACACAACGCGAATGCGGCAATAGCGATGAGACGACGAGGAAAAACTGGCAGTGAGAAACGCTCGGAGTGTAATTTCATTGGTTGTTGTTAATAAATATTCTTATCAGACGGTTCTCGCGTGGTAAGCCAAGGCTGGGAAAACTCAAGAAATGAGCCGAACGATGTCATTGAAAACTGCAACGACCATCAATGTCATTAGGATGCCAAGACCTGCGCGTTGAGCAATCTCACCGAAACGTTCGGGGACCGGGCGTCCGGTTAAAACTTCCAGCGAATAATACAACAAAAGCCCCCCATCCAAAACCGGGATGGGGAGCAGATTCATTACGCCCAAGCTAATGCTGATGAACGCAATGAAGCTGAGATAGCTGATGGCGCCGATGCGGGCTGTTTGCCCTGCATAATCCGCAATCGTGATCGGGCCGGTAATGTTCTTCAATGAAACTTCACCGACGGCCATTTTACCAATCATTTTTAACGTCAAAACACTCGTATCCCAAGTTTTCTGCACTGCCTTCACGAGTGCCTTCAGAGGCGGATCACTCGCTATGGTCATCTCTGGCATCAACGGGACAACAACACCGATCTTGCCAACAGCTTGGCCATCCTGCGTTTGTGTATCGGGAGTGAGGACGATATTGAATTTCTGTCCGTCACGCACCCCACTCATGCGCAGCGTTTTTCCGGCCGAGGCGCGCACCAGTTCTACCAGCGACAGGCCATCGTTGACTGGAGCACCATTGATTTCGTATATCAGGTCACCTTCTTGCAGGCCGGCACGCATGGCCGCGCCGTCAGGCATCATTTTTCCAAGTGTCGCCTTGGGGCGCGCCAAATCGATTCCCAACTTATCCAGGAAATTGCCTTCCAGGTCCTTCGTGGACAAGCCATCCAGAGAAAGCGTAATCGTATCGAGCAGTTTGCCGTCAGGTATTGCTGGATCGGGGCGCTGAATGTCAAGTCTGGCAGGTGTTTTTTCTATCGCCAGTTGAATGAGTTTCCAGCGTAAATCGGACCAAATGCGGATCGGTTCCCCATTGACGGAAGCAATCACTTCACCGCCGCGCAACCCTGCCTGAAAGGCCGCGGATTGTGCTGGCACTGTCCGTAATTTCGGGATAGGTTCTGGAATGCCATTGACATACAACCCGGCAAATACCGCGATGGCCAGCAAGAAATTCGCAAGCGGGCCGGCAGCAACGATGGCAATACGCTTCCAAACCGATTGGCGTGTAAATTCGCGCATTAACTCGTCTGGCGCAAGATCTTTCAGATCCTGCTCACGCGCATCGAGCATTTTCACGTAACCGCCGAGCGGCAGAACCGAAATCGCCCATTCAGTCTGATCACGACCAATGCGCCGGGAAAATATGACCTTCCCCATGCCAACCGAAAAACGCAATACCTTGACGCCACACCAGCGCGCCACCAGATAATGACCAAGTTCGTGCACCACGACGAGCGTACCGAGTACAACGACGAATGCAATGACGGTCTGCAGCAGCATCATGATTTATTTAATCAAGGAATAGGCAAGGTCGCGGGCGCGGTGGTCCTGCGTCATCAAAGCGTCAATATCGGTAACAGCGCCATTGGGCAATTTATCCATTACTTTAGCAATAATTTGATCGATTTCGCGGAAGCCGATTCGCCGGTTCAAGAACGCGTCAACAGCGACTTCGTTGGCGGCGTTCAGTATTGCCGGTGCTATGCCACCGGCGTGTAACGCATCATACGCGAGCTTCAGGCATGGAAAACGGCTAAAGTCCGGACGTTCAAACGCCAATCGACCCACCTGAGTCAAATCGACAGGCGCTACGCCTGACGCCATGCGCGCGGGATAGGCTAATGCATGCGCGATTGGTGTGCGCATGTCAGGATTTCCCAATTGCGCCAGGACCGAACCATCAACGTACGCCACCAACGAGTTAATCACGCTTTGTGGATGGATCACCACCTCGATTTGACTGGCAGCAGCGCCGAATAGCCAATGCGCTTCGATCACTTCCAAGCCTTTGTTCATCATGGTCGCTGAATCGACCGAAATTTTGCGCCCCATTACCCAATTAGGATGGGCTACCGCCTCATCCGGCGTAACGGTATCCAGGGTATCGACTGCACGCGTCAAAAATGGTCCGCCGGAAGCAGTAAGCAGGATTTTTGCGATTCCATGTGCTATGGGAGACCGTTGATAGGTTGACGGCAAGCACTGAAAAATCGCGTTATGCTCACTGTCAATCGGCAATAAAGTCGCACCGTTGCCGCTTACCGCATCCATGAACAACTGGCCGGACATCACCAATGCTTCCTTGTTCGCCAAGAGCACCTTCTTGCCGGCACAAGCCGCCGCCAAAGTCGGAGCCAATCCCGCTGCCCCGACGATTGCTGCCATGACAGTATCGCATCCGGGTGCGCTGGCAATTGCACATAGCGCGGCTTCGCCAAACTCGACTTCGGTTTTCAGATTTTTTTCGCGAAGAATACGGGTCAGTTTCTGCGCCGCGTCGGCGGAACCCACGACCGCGACCTCAGGATGAAACTTCTCGCACTGCGCTGCGAGTTCCTCGACGCGATTTTGCGCAGATAGTGCATAGACGGCGTAATGCTCAGGATGACGCGACAGTACATCCAGGGTGGAGACGCCGATCGAGCCAGTTGCGCCGAGAATCGTAATGTTTTGCATGTTGCGCATTCTGCTCTTACAAGAACTTACAAGAAGAAATCCAGAAGAACCGCCAATGGCAGTGTCGGTATCAGCGCATCTATGCGGTCAAGGACACCACCGTGGCCTGGCAGCAAATTACTACTGTCTTTCATGCCGGCCCGACGCTTGAGTTGCGACTCAAATAAATCGCCCGCGATACTGGCAACAACCATCAGGGTCATAGCCACCACAAACCACAACCATCCCACCCTGGCTTGAAGTTTGACGGGAAACGTATCGCTCAGTCTTGGTATTGCCGTTGTCGCAGCGGCCAATATCAACACCGCGAACCAACCTCCGATCGCCCCCTCCCATGATTTTCCTGGTGAAATCGACGGCGCAAGCTTGTGCTTCCCAAATGCCTTGCCGGAAAAGTAAGCGCCAATGTCGGCGACCCAGACGATGGCCATCGCGGAAAAAAGATAGCGCGCAGAATGCTTGAACAGAGCCAGCATCGCGACAAAGCATCCTAGAATGGCAACGCCATAAATCCCCCCTAAAAGACGATTCCCGACGCTATCCAGCGGCGGCAAACCAATTCTCAGGGATGGGCCGAGGCGAATTACCCAGATGGCCACACAGACGGAAAAGAGCGCCAAGGCGCTCAAAAATGCTCCACTAAATGCCAGAAAAATAAAGGCGGCAGTCCAGATAGCCGCACTAACAATCGGATGCTTGCTATTGAATAAGCGAAAACTTTCCCATACTGCGGCCGCAAAGAAAGCTGCGGCAGCGATTACAACAATCGGAAACGAATTAGAGGCCAAAAGCACTAGTAAAATCGCAAGCAATACCAGCGCTGTAATCACTCGCGTTTTAAGCATCAGGACGCTTTTTTTTCTCGACTGACACTTGTGCGCCGGTACGCCCGAAACGGCGCTCTCGTTGCTGGTATGAAGAAATGGCCTCATCCAATGCTGCGGCATCGAAATCGGGCCAATAAGTATCGGTGAAATAAAGCTCGGAATACGCAAGCTGCCAAAGAAGGAAATTGGAAATGCGTTCTTCACCACCGGTGCGGATAAAGAGATCGGGTTCAGGAGCATACGCCATTGCCAGGTAAGGCGCCAATTGTTCTTCCGAAAAGTCACTCGCCTCTGGATAAGCTGCAATCATTTTGCCAACTGCCTGCATAATGTCCCAGCGACCGCCATAATTTAAGCAAATAGTGACTGTCAGACGGGTATTGTTGGCGGTCCTGCGTTCTGCATCAACGATCATTTGCTGTAATTTTTCGTCGAACCGCGTCAACTCACCCACGACTTTGAGGCGGATGCCATTGGCGTGCATTTTCGCGACTTCACGCTCGAGCGCGGTCACAAAAAGGCGCATCAAAACCGATACCTCATCCGCCGGACGCCGCCAATTTTCGGAACTGAAAGCGAACAACGTCAAATATTCGACCCCACGCTCGACGCATGCTTCCACGATGCCGTGCACAGCATCGACACCTTTAACGTGACCGGCCACGCGAGGTAAAAAGCGCTTGGTCGCCCAGCGGCCATTGCCGTCCATGATCATCGCGATATGGCGTGGCACCGTCGATATTTCAGGTACCGCTTGGGTTGAACTCAGATGCTTCATAGGAAAGACAAATGGCAAAAGTGAACGGTTCGAAAAAGCATATTAGCGACTATACGGTCAGGATCTCTTTTTCTTTATCCGAGACAATCTTGTCCACCTCCGAAACAAACTTGTCAGTCAGCTTTTGCACCTCATCCTGTGCGCGGCGCTCATCGTCTTCCGAACACGCTTTATCTTTCAACAGTTTCTTCAGTGCTTCGTTGCCGTCGCGGCGGATATTACGAATCGCGATTTTGGCGTCTTCCGCTTCGCTCTTGACGAGCTTGACCATTTCCTTGCGGCGCTCTTCGGTCAAAGGCGGCGTAGGTACGCGGATCATGTCGCCTTGCGTGGAAGGATTCAAACCAAGGTCGGATTCACGAATCGCTTTTTCGACGACGGCGATCATTTTCTTTTCCCACGGCTGCACACCAATCGTACGCGCATCAATCAAAGTCACATTGGCGACCTGCGTGAGGTTGGTCGGGTTGCCATAGTAGTCGACCATCACATGATCGAGAATGCCAGTATGCGCGCGACAGTGCGGACCTTGGCCAAGTCCGCGTTCA